>Ga0114909_1000833_pt1 | contig 19909 bp, 15 predicted proteins | sample MalvireepMed_906_FD_87290 | JGI IMG/M metagenome (GOLD analysis project Ga0114909, IMG submission 87290) | Marine viral communities from the Global Malaspina Expedition - Malaspina viral metaG DeepMed_906 | ecosystem: Environmental > Aquatic > Marine > Oceanic | place: Mediterranean Sea...
CCTTTAAATTAATTATTAAGGCTTTGTTGCACGGGCAGCAGGGCCTTTTTTGGTTTTACTCATTGCTATTACAAAAAAATCAGGGTTGTTAAATGAAATTAGGTCGTTCTTTCTTTAATTTATATTTTTTAATTATCTCTACTTTTATTATCTTTTCCTGGGCGCTTGATACAATATGGAATAAGTACCTAGAGCAAGATATAGAGTCATATACAGGTTATCAAACCATGTTGATGGCGTTAGGTGATTATGTATTAAAACACCCTGAAGAAGAATGGCGCGAAATTGTAGACGGGGCAGGGAAACGTTGGAAATTACCCTTAACCTTAATGACACTAGAAGAAATTAAAGCTATTGATCATACTAATCATCACGGCTTAAAAAACTCCAATGCCCATATATATTATTTTGATGACAGTGCTGTATTGCATTACCTACTTGAAGGTACTGAGGCTGTCATTACCTTAGGGCCTGCAAAAATGCCCACTAGGCCTAAGTTAAAGGCAATGTATAGGGTACTCATTTTAGCAAGTTTTGGTATCATCATTTTTATTTGGTTATGGCCAATGTCGCGAGATTTAGAGCAGTTAAAACACGCGACAAAAGAGTTTGGCCAAGGTAAATTTGAAGTGAAAGCCCCTACGGCAAAGTCTACGATGATAGCGCCAATGATTTTGTCATTTAATATGATGGCTGCCAGAATCAAACGTTTAATCGATGCCCATAAAGAATTAACTAATGCGGTATCTCATGAATTACGTACTCCATTGGCTCGTTCTAAGTTTGCCTTGCAAATGCTTGAGACTATGAAAGATGAAGATAAAAGAGCAAAATATCAAAAGCAGATTGCAAATGATATTTGCGAGCTTGAAGAGCTTATAAATGAAATGCTTATTTATGCCGCTTTTGATAATGATAAGCCGGATTTAAATTTCAGCAAAACAGATATAAGTGAGCTAATTAAGATACAGATTGCTAGTCATGATCAATTCGCTAGTTCGATAGAATTTGTTAATAATCTACCTAATTGCTTAGTTTGTTGTGATGGGCATTTTATTGACCGAGCGCTAAATAACTTTATCAGTAACGCAATAAAATATGGTAACGGTAAAGTGAAAGTGACACTTGTTCAAGAAGATGAACAGTGCAGTATTTACGTCGAAGATGACGGTACCGGTGTTTCGGATGAGTTTAAGCAAATTATTTTTGATGCTTTTTCACGTGGCGATCAATCTAGAAATAGAGAAACAGGAGGATTTGGCTTAGGTTTAGCTATTGTAGCACGTATTATGGAGTGGCATGATGGGCAAGCGAGTATTGCCGATAGTGATTTAGGTGGTGCTTCATTTAAATTAAGCTGGCCAATTAAATAATTGGTTATTTAGAAAGCAAAATATCTAAAAAATGAAAATACTTTCATTTTTGGTTAAGTATTTTAGATAGTTAGCCGATAACTTAATTACTCAATAAATATATTGCCATGTGACCTTAAGTTTAGCATTAGACTTTAATTATCATGGCTATAGTAACTAAGTGATAAATTTTTGGTTGTAAACTCACTTGCTGTAGATACTGCGCAACAAAATGCGATCGCAGTTGTTAATGACTCTTCATTAGCAAACAAAGCCTTATTGCATGAATTGCAGTTAGGAGAGCAGCTTAATGAGTCTCTTAGTCAAACACGCCGAGCTGACTTTTCTTTAATGTTAGCGATGTTAGCGCAAGATGTTAGAGAACAAAGTCAGTTTGCGCTACCGCCAAGCCCCGTATCGAAGTCAAAGAGTCTTGATAATGATAAACTTAGGTCGTTTTTTGATCTTCCTGAAGAGGCACCATTAGCCTTAAAAAATAATGAGCAAATAAGCTTGTTTAACCAAGCCGAAATGGTTAAGGAAAAAGGACTTGAAAACTTACATTTAAGCAATGCCATGATACCCAAACCGCTTGCTTTTCGTAATAATGCTAAGCACATCCAAACTAATGTCATATCAAACACGAGTTTTCATTGCCAATTGAAACATCGTCAAGTCAATCAAGGCGAAAATATCACTGGGCAAGTCCTCAATAAACCATTAAGTTTTAATGCCAAGCAGTGGTTAAAAGGTATTGAACAAACTTTAGTTAAAGCACCTTTGCTTGCCTAGTGAGTTTAATGCTAACGCCCGCAGCAGTGTTTGAATTTTTTTCCTTTCTTTTCTGTGTAAGCGCTTGGATAATTGTTACACGGGCATAGTGCATTACGTTTTACAGCAGTAAGTTGCTCATTGACACTTATTTCACCATCAAGATATCGCCATAAATCATTTTCCATAATAAAATTAGACTTTTCTCTGATGCAACACAGTGTATTGTCAGTAATGTAATAGGCTGAAAACTCAACCGTAAATTTGCTGCTTTGATGTATCTCTAAAGCCAACCAAATACACTCATCAGCCCATTGTTGAATGTCGATTAATGATTGCTTGATTTTGCTAACTTGTGCATAAGTATCATAGATATATTGACCATCTCTTGTTGCATAGGCACTAAAACGAGAGCGCATTAATTGCTCTGCTGTTTTAGGTTGCACAGTTTTTTTGTCTGGCTGAATAAATGGCTGACAACAATGGGTAAATTTCAGGGATGAACCACAAGGGCATAACATAAGCGAGTATCCATTAGCACTAAGTCCACATGACTTAAAAGCTTTACAAAAAGTAACGCAATTATAAGGCTTTTGGTCGTAATATTTTATACTTTTTTTAGCATTTGATTTAATATGTATGCCATTCTCGCCTTGGCTTTTAATTTAAAGCTAAGTTCGAAAAACACCATTCATAACACTTATAGACAAGAGTCCATTCATGAAATTACAACTTATTGCTGCAGCACTTAGTTTATCCTTAGCCGCTTGTACTAGTTCAACTTTACCTGAGCAGGCGCCGAGTCAAGCTGCTAACACAGTCGAGGCAGAAGTTACTCTAACGAGCATGCCAACAAATAAAAATGATCAACGTATTACGTTAGAGCAAATAATGGCAGATCCTGATTGGTTTGGCCGTGCACCAGAGTCCTGGTATTGGGGCGATGATAGCCAAAGTATTTATTATCAACAAAAACAAGTAGGTAACCCGTTAAGAGACTTGTATGTAAAAGATATAAACAACAATGTTAATAAGGACAATGGTAAGAAAGTAGCTTTAAATCAACTTCATATAGTTAAAGATTCTAATGCCAAGCTTAATCAAGCAGGTACTAAGGAAGTTTACAGTTTCAAAGGTAACATTTTTGTTAAAGACTTAGCAGCTCAAACTGTAAAGCAGCTTACTTTTACCTCAAGTCACGAATCAGCGGCAATGTTTTTAAGCAACGGAAATGTTGCCTACCGCGTTGATGATGTTTTCTATGCCCATAATTTAGTAACAGGTCAAATAGTTGAACTGGCTAACCTGAAAATGTCTGATAAGCCACTAGGCGTGCAAGCACCAAGTAGTTATTTAGCAAAAGAGCAGCATAAGTTAATTGACTATGTAGCTCTACAAAATAGAAATGCAAAATTAAAGCAATCTCAACAACAGCAGTTGGCAAGCGAAAATAGTACCGTAACTGAAACCAAATATTACTTTGGTAAAGATAATCGTGTTGCTCATGCAAGTCTATCCCCTAGTGGCGATAAACTGTTAGTTAGTCTTACCAGTGCTAAGCCTAGTCGTGATAAAACCGATATCATGCCAAATTACATAACCGATGACGGCGTCATTGCTGCAGAAAAAGTGCGTGCTCGTGTTGCGAATAACCGTACGTATCAAGAAACGCTTTTCATTATTGATTTAAAGCAAGGTGAAAAGAAAACGCTGAGTTATGAAGAGTTACCAAATTATGACAGTGATGTCTTAGCGAGTGTTAAAAAAGAAAACTATCAACGTGAAGGCAAAAAATACAAGTCTGTTAAACAAGCGCGTCCTATTCATTTATTGCAAATGTATCATCCGGTGAAATGGAATGATGATGGTTCGCAAGTTGCCTTAATGTTAGAAGCATGGGACAACAAAACTCGTTGGTTAACAACTGTTGATTTTAGCGATAACGCTTTAGTTACTCAGCATAAATTACACGATGATGCATGGATAAACTGGAGTTTTAATGAATTTGATTGGGTAGATAATGCTAGCTTGTATTATTTGTCAGAAGAGTCAGGTTATTCGCATCTTTATCACAAGCCACTTAACAAAAAAGCCTCTAAGCTCACCTCAGGAAAGTTTGAGGTAAGCAATGTTACGTTAATGAAACCAGTTAGCTCTACAGGTGAGCAACGCTTTGTATTCAAAGCGAATAAAAAACATCCTGGCATTTACGAAATTTATCAAGTCAATTTGGCTAAGAGCTTAACAGCACTGACTGATTTAGGAGGCATGAATGATTACGCGCTAAGTCCTGATGAATCTAAGTTACTTATTGAGCATTCTACAGTAACTATGCCGCCAGAACTTTATGTTCAAGACTTATCAGTAAATAACAAGGCTATGCGTATTACTCATACCGTATCCGAACAGTTTTTAGCTATGCCATGGAGCGCTCCTAATGTTGTTGCTATCCCTTCTAGTAAACAAAAAGAACCAGTATATTCTCGAGTCTATTTACCAAAGAACTTTGATACAACAGCGGAAAAAAATCGCGCGGTTATGTTCACACATGGTGCGGGTTATTTGCAAAATTCTCACTTAGGTTGGTCAGGTTATTTTCGTGAATTTATGTTTCACTCTATGTTAGTACAACAAGGTTACGTTGTTATTGATATGGATTATCGAGCATCGGCAGGTTATGGACGAGATTGGCGTACGGCAATTTATCGTCATATGGGTAAGGTAGAAGTAGAAGATATGCGTGATGGCGTTGAATGGTTGATTGAAAACGCTAATGTAGACCCTAAACGAGTAGGTACTTATGGTGGCTCTTACGGTGGTTTCTTAACTTTGATGTCTTTATTTACCGATGCGGATTTGTTTGCTTCGGGTTCAGCGATACGTTTAGTGTCTGATTGGGCTTATTATAATCATGGTTACACTAGCAATATTCTAAATACCCCAGCAGATGATGCTATTGCTTATGAGCGTAGTTCACCAATTTACTTTGTAGAAGGCCTTAAAAAACCATTATTAATTAATGCGCCAATGGTTGACGATAATGTCTTTTTTGAAGATACAGTGCGTTTAGTGCAACGTTTGATTGAGCTAGAAAAGCAAAATTTTGAAACAGCTATTTATCCGGTAGAGCCACATGGTTTTGTGCAGCCTAGCTCTTGGTTGGATGAATATCGCCGTATTTATAAATTGTTTGAACAAACGTTATAAAAGCGATTTGTTCATAACCCTTCGAATAAAGCCGCTATTTAATAGCGGCTTTATTATTTTTTAGATTAAATAAAGGAATACAGGTAAGTAGAAAAAAGCTTAAACCACCGATCGCGCCCCATAAGTGAGCATCAATAGCGACATTTGCTTCTATTAAGTTACTCACGTCATTACTTGCTCCATAAAATTGTTCATGAGCAATTTTCAAACAAACCCCTACAAATAATAGGTACCCTGTTTTTTCTTTATTTTTTATATCCATCAAAGCGCCCCATATAAATACACCATGTAGCACGCCTGAAAGCCCAACATATTGGGTGATTGAAGGGCTAAAGAAATACAGTCCAAAGCTGCAAACAAGGGCTGAGCAAAGAAAAAGTAAAATATAACGTATTGGCAGGTAAAAATTTCCATGTAATGCCCATAACATGAACAAAGCCGCTAAATTCAGCAATAAATGATAACCATTAGTATGAAAAAAGTGACCCGTTAATAAACGCCACAGTTGCCCTTGAGCAATTAAGTCTCGATGGTAAACCAAAAAATCACTAACTGAATCATTGAAGGTGAATGCAAGTAATGACAATGCGGTGACTAAAATAATTATCAATGAGTGACGCGAGCTTAATGGCAGATGTTTAACTGAGAAAGACATTATTGTAAAAAGTATTGGCTAAAAGGAAATTGAGTATACAATAGCCTTTTTGATTTTAGTTTTTTATTTATTTAGCATTTATGACCAAAAGAGTACTTTGCCAACACTGCCAGCGCCCCAAAAATGCATGTGTTTGTGCGTTTATTACGCCTATTAAAAATGATATTCACGTAGTTGTATTACAGCACCCTAGTGAAGTATCACATGCTAAAGGTACTATTCCCTTACTCGCTAAGTCTCTTTCATCTTGTCAAATTATTGTGGGTGAAGACTTTACGAATAACGAACAGTTGCAGCAGATACTCAGTAACTATCAGGCTTTATTATTGTATCCTAGTGAAAATTCAAAAGAGCTATGCGCTTTGACCGATGATCTATTCCAGCATAGTGGCTTTAAAGAGGTACATGAAAATACACATTGTAAAGTAAAAGCAAAGCCTTATTGTTTAATTATTCTTGATGGTACTTGGAAAAAAGCTTATAAGATGTTTATGTTGTGTCAGATGTTAAAACAATTGCCTCAAGTTTGTTTACCAGAATCACTCGCTAATGCAGGTCAGTATCATATTCGTACTGTGGCAAAGAAAAATGCACTATCGAGTCTTGAAGCATGTTGTTATGCGCTCACTTTACTTGAAGACAATAAAAAGTATCAAAAGCTCATTACTAAGTTTATTGAATTTAATCAATTTCAGTTATCATTTAGACCTAAGCACCATTTAAGCACTCAGCAAGTCAATTCTTTAGGAAAAAATTAATGCCCGTTTTTATCAAATATCCTGCTTTTATTTCAACAACGCTTCTTTGTACATTATTGGTAATGCCATTGGCATTAAATGCTAAGAACAGTAATAAAGTCGTCCTAGAAGATCGAGAACCTGAAGCTGCTACAGGGTTTACCACAAAACAAGCGGTAGTCGGTAAAAACTACATGATTGCATCAGCGAACCCTTATGCTACCAAGGCAGGGCTTGCTATGTTAGAAAAAGGTGGCAGTGCAGTAGATGCCGCAATTGCGACGCAATTGGTCTTAACGCTGGTAGAACCGCAGTCGTCTGGGATTGGTGGTGGTACCTTTATGCTGCATTGGCATGAAAAAAACAAACAACTTACTAGTTTTGATGGCCGTGAAACAGCGCCACAAGCAGCAACAAGTGAGCTTTTTTTAGATAATAAAGGGCAAGCATTGAGTTGGATAGAAGCCGTTGTCGGCGGGAAATCTGTTGGTGTGCCTGGTTTATTGGCTAGCTTGAAAATGTCGCACCAAAAGTTTGGTAATTTGCCTTGGTCAGATTTATTTGCACCAGCGATAAAGTTAGCCGAAGAAGGCTTTGTTGTATCAGCACGTTTAGAGAAACTGTTAGGTGCCAATTTTAACCCCGGTATACATAAATTACCTGAAATAAATCAGTACTTTTTTCCAAATGGCAAGAAAGTTCAAGCAGGCGATGTGCTAAAGAATCCGAAGTTAGCCTATTCATTACGTAGTATCGCCAAAGATGGCGTAGAGGTTTTTTATCAGGGATGGTTGGCAAAAAGTATTGTAAATAAAGTACAAAACTCAGCAATTTCTCCAGGGCTGCTGACCTTATCTGATATGGCTAGTTATAAAGCACTTGAGCGGCCAGCCGTTTGTGGGGGATATCATCAATATAAGCTTTGTGGAATGGCACCGCCAAGTTCTGGGGGGATTACCGTTATTCAAATATTAGCGCAGCTCGAATCCTTTAATATGTCGCAATATCAAGCTAACTCATTACAAGCAATTCACTTGTTAGCACAAAGCTCACGATTAGCATTTGCTGATAGAAGCAAATATATAGCGGATACTGATTTTGTTAGTGTGCCTGTTAAAGGCTTAATTAGTAATGATTACTTAGCTAGTCGCGCTAAATTGATCGATGAAAATAACGATATGGGCAAAGCTGTTGCTGGTATGCCTCCACAAGCAATAGCGCAAGCTGTTGATAATGCCATTGAGCGCCCATCAACAAGCCATTTAGTTATTGTTGATGCTGATGGGAATGCAGTTTCAATGACCAGTAGTATTGAGAATGGCTTTGGCTCTGCGTTAATGGTTGGAGGTTTTATATTAAATAACCAACTAACTGATTTTTCTTTATCACCGAAACAAAATGGATTATGGGTGGCAAACCGTGTTGAAGCAGGAAAAAGGCCACGCAGTTCAATGGCACCTATGATGGTTTTTAATAAAGATGATTCGTTAAAGTTAATTGTCGGTTCCCCTGGTGGCAGTCGAATTATAAATTATGTAGCCCAAACCATTGTGGCTATCTTAGATTGGCAATTGAGTGTACAAGACGCAATTAACTTGCCGAAAATGACTAATAGAAACTATGTCACTACGCTAGAGCAAGGGACTGACATAGTAAAATTAAAATCTTCACTTGAAGCAAAAGGCCATACTGTAAAAATCAAACCATTAAATAGTGGATTACAAGCAATTGAAGTGACTAAACAAGGTTATGTTGGTGGCGCAGATCCTCGCAGGGAAGGATTGGTATTAGCAAAATAAATTACACTGACGATTAATTCGACAAAACTTACTTTAGCGACAATAGTATAGTTGTGCTTATGTGTTTTTTGGAGGCAATATGAGTCATGAAGACTTAACCACAGTCACAATTATTTATTACAATGAAAACTGTATTGAGTTACAACATACTGTAGAACGCTACCCGCAAAGTGAGTCAGGTAGAGTTATTATTGATGCTGAATTTAAAGTCGGTAAATCAATTGTTGCAGTTTGCCTTGGAGAAATCACCATTTTAAATAAGGTTGGCGATAGAGTTATTTCTGTTGAAGTTGATGACGACTGATATCATTTAAGTATTGCCGAGCAAACAAACTTACACTAAATGCTGCCATCGAAGCGGCAATAATTGGCTGTCAGGGACGCGTTTTCTCGGTTGTTATTGACGAAGTTCGTCAATCAGTTCATCGTATACAGGTCTCGAACTGTATCAGAACAGTTACAGTAAATAGGTCTTATCTTGCTGAAATATTTTAAATGAGACATCAAATATCTACAGCAGCAATAGGGCAGTTACAGATAGGTGAAGATACAGCTCTTAGAGTTTTACTATTTCTGATACAGCCGATAATCCATCAAATGTTGCACATCAAACACAAAAAACGGCGTAACAAACACTGCAACTTAGTGTTGATTTAGAAAGAAATAAGTAAACTTGAAGTGTAGCGCTAATATTACATTTGGTTTGATAAATAAGCTTAATAACTTGCGTATTAAATCGAGTTGTTAAGCTTTTTTTACAGAGATAGTTTTTTGGTGCGAACTTTGCTTATTATTTAGATCAAACATTCAATATGATAAAGCTGACAAATTATTGGCTAAAGGGTATGTATATGTGCAGTAAAAAAATTAATAACAAAATAATAAAAATAGCCCAGACAATATGCGCTTTTCTTGTGTTAGCAAACTTTCAAAGTCATGCGGTTGAAACCTCGATACAGGCGCATAAGGTTGACCACGATAAAAGTTATGGTTATACATTAGCGTTGGGAGGGGATCTTTTTAATCAACGTGCTATTAACTGGCAAGTCGCTTATAACCGCCTTGAAGACGTAAAAATCACTTGGAATAACGATGATATCGATTTCTCGTTAGATACTGTTGAACTTGCCTTAAGTTACCGTTACTACCCATCGTCATATGATAAGTTCATTCGAAGCTTAAGTGTCGAATTTCAAGTGGGTGCAGGCATAGCATTAACTGAAACAAAATTTGATTGGCCTGAGTTACAAGAAGAGAAATACTTTTCTGAGCAAGGCGATGTAAATCCATTTCTATCAGTACTTGTCCATAAAGAAATATCAAAAAGCACTTCGATACACTTAGGTATAAAGCATTACACTAGTTATTCAGAGTTTGATGATATCAGTTCTGTGTTTGTTGGTTTTACTTACCGATTTTCACAAAAACGAGGCCTGTAGAACAAGTGTTATTAGCTAGTTTCTTTAGCTATGTTCATTGATTTTTGTTGTGACGAAACTTTGCTTTGCTATCGTTACAATAGCATAACAGTATTAGCGAATTTTTTTGCTAATATTACATTAATTAACAGTTGTTCATCATAATCAACATCGCTTTAAAGTTGATTTGTGAATAGATTAAAACCGCCCGTATGGAGAAGTATTAATGCGTGGATTTAAGTTTTTAATACTAGTGTTTTTTTTGGCTAGTATGAGTGCGTTTACAGCTAATGCAAGTTGTGATGCTACAGGTGATCCGCTTACCGATACCGATGGTGATGGCCATAATGATGACATTGATCAGTTTCCAAATGATATAACTGAGTGGATTGATACAGATTGCGATGGCATTGGTAATAATACTGATACAGACATCGATGGTGATGGTCTCGACAATGCTTTTGATAATAATGACGATGGCGATAGTGTTATCGATTTTCATGATCCTTTTCCGATAAACCATCATGAATGGATTGATACTGATAATGATGGCTTAGGTAATAATGAAGATACTAATGATGATAATGACTCTGCGCCTGATGTCATTGATGTTTTCCCATTAGATGCCAGCGAAACCCTTGATAATGACAACGATACAATTGGTGATAATGCTGACACCGATGATGATAATGATGGTGTTTTAGATGCTTTTGATACCTTTCCTTTTGATGCCTTAGAAACCATTGATACTGATAATGATGGTATCGGTAATAATACCGATAGTGATGATGACGGTGACGGTGTTGATGATATTAATGATGCTTTTCCTCTAAACTCTTCTGAAACCACTGATACAGATAATGATGGTGTTGGCGATAGTAGTGATCCCGACAGAGATGGTGATGGTATTGTAAATACTAACGATATCTTCCCTGATGATAGCAGTGAGTGGTTTGATAATGATATCGATGGTATTGGTGATAATGCCGATACCGATGATGATGGCGATGGGGTACTTGATGTCAATGATGATCTGCCACTTGATCCAACTGAAACTCTCGATACTGATAACGACGGTATAGGTAATAACGTCGACAGTGATGATGATGGTGATGGTGTTCAAGACAATATCGATAAATGCCCACTAGATCCATTAGAACGCCTTGATACTGATAATGACGGAACCTGTGATGGTCCAGACTTAGATGCCGATGGCGATGGTGAGCCTGATCTTACTGATGCATTTCCTTTAAATCCTCTTGAACAACTAGATACTGACGGAGATGGTACTGGCAATAATAGTGATGCTGACATCGATGGCGATGGCATTTTAAATGGTCTCGATGATTTTCCACTTGATGCCACTAATTTTGTCGATACGGATGGTGATGGCACTGGCGACAATAATGATACCGATGATGATGGTGATGGTGTATTAGATAGCCAAGATGCCTTCCCACTTGATGCAACAGAAACCCTTGATACTGACGGTGATGGTCTTGGCAATAATATTGATAGTGATGATGATAATGATGGAATTACCGATGCGAATGACGCCTTTCCGTTAATCGCACCTGATACCTTAGATACAGATGGTGATGGCATAAGTAATATCAACGACACTGATGACGATGGTGATGGTGTAGATGATAGCCTTGATGCCTTTCCATTAAACTCAAACGAAACCGTCGATACTGACGGTGACGGTATTGGCAATAATGCTGATAGCGATGATGATAATGACGGTATTGCGGATGTGAGTGATGCTTTTCCACTTGATGCTGTTGACCATCTTGATACTGATAATGATGGCATTGCGAATAGTTTAGATACTGATGATGATGGTGATGGCGCTTTAGACGTCGATGACGCCTTTCCTTTAGACAGTAGTGAACAGCTTGATACTGATGGTGATGGTGTAGGAAACAATACTGACAGTGATGATGACAATGATGGTTTTATAGACTCCGAAGATGCCTTTACTACAAATGTATTAGAATGGTTTGATACTGATTTAGATGGCGTTGGTAACAATAGTGATTCTGATGATGATGGTGACGGTGTAATCGACAATCTTGATGCCTTTCGTTTAGATGCTTCAGAGCATTTAGATACCGACGGAGATGGTACCGGGAATAATAGCGACAGTGATGACGATAATGATGGCTTTGTTGACACTGATGATGCCTTGCCACTTGACCCTCTTGAGCATTTGGATACCGATGGTGATGGTATAGGTAATGTTAAAGATAAAGATGACGATAATGATGGCGTTGTTGATGCCTTAGATGTATTTCCTCTGAATAAAGATGAAGATAGTGATTTTGATGAAGATGGTTTAGGCAATAATGAAGACAGTGATGACGATAATGATGGTCGCACTGATAGTCTTGATGCTTTTCCACTCGATCCCTTTGAAGTTGATGATACCGATGGTGATGGCATAGGGAATGTACTGGATAATGATGATGATGGTGATGGCACTTTAGATTTCTATGACGCTTTACCATTAAATGCTAATGAGCAGTTTGATACTGATGGTGATTCTATCGGTAACAATACAGATCTTGATGATGATGGCGATGGCATGAGTGATGCCTTTGAACTTAAGTATAACTTTGACCCATTAGAAGAAGCTGATGCTACATATGATACTGATTTTGATGGTGTAACTAACGGAGAAGAAGCGTTAGCCAATTCAAACCCATTGATTGATGACTACGCGCCAATGATTACACCGCCGCAGTCAGTACACTTCTTTGCCGATCATACCTTTACCCAGTTAAGCTTAAGCGAACTGATTGAACGTACGCAAGTATTTGTAGAAGATGGTAAAGATGGCAAGAATTGTTGTCAATTAACAGCGTTAGGTTTTGAAACTGGCTCTAAAAATATCCATTCAGGCTTATATCCTGTAACGTGGCGTGCTGTAGATAAGGCGGGTAATATTGCCACTGCAGAACAAATATTAAATGTTCACCCTTTAGTCAATTTTGCAGATAAGCAAACGGTTGCTGAAGGTGGTATTGCCCATGTTAAAGTGGTGCTTTCTGGCCTTGCGCCAAGCTACCCAATTAGCATTCCATTTAGTATTGGTGGCAGTGTCGATAGTGCAGACTATCAGCACATTAGCAGTCAAAAAATTATTATCGAAGAGGGGACAGTCGGTTCAATAGATATTACTTTGAACGAAGATTTTCAATTAGAAGACGATGAAGATCTCATTTTAAGTTTTACTCAAAGCGTTAATGGCGGTATCCATAGTCAGCATGTTATTACTGTCACAGAATCTAATGTTGCACCAGCAATTACCTTATCGGCAACTCAGCAAAGTAATATCACGAATATTATTGCAAAAGATGCGGGTGAAGTTGTGATCGATTTAGATATATATGACTCAAACAGGCTAGATAGCCATATTATTGATTGGCAATTACCTGATTATTTACAAGCTCAAATCAGCGCCAATCAATTACAAGTCATTATCGCGCCAGATACTGTGGTTTTACCTGATGAAAATCAGGGATTAATAGAATTGTCAGTGACAGTTACGGATAGTGGTAATAGCAGTAACAGTGGTAATGAACCGTTAGCTCAAACAAAGTTCTTCGCAATTCCTTTACTTGCAAGCTTACCGAGATTAACGACTACGGATACTGACAGAGATGGCATTGATGATCTGACTGAAGGTTTTGTCGATACAGACTTAGATGGTTTGCCAGAGTTTATGGATATTTCAAATAGTGGTTATTTTCAACCATTGCATGTTAATTCAGCCGAAGTGAAAATTGCTGAAACAGAGCCCGGTTTACAGCTGCGTTTAGGTAAATATGCTCGAGTGCAGCGCTCAGATGGGTTGCAGCTTTCACAACAAGAAATAGATGGCACAGGTTTAATAACACAAGATGAATTGGTGCACCAAGACGGTTATTTTGATTTTGAAATACATAACATAATGCCATTTGGTCGCTCTGTGAGTATTGTTCTGCCGCTAGCGCAGCCAATTCCTGAATACCCTGTTTATCGAAAATTTAGTAAAGCTAATGCTTGGTCAGACTTTGTTATTGACAGTAATAATGCACTAGCAAGTACTGAAAGTGTCAATGGTGTTTGTCCAGCCCCACATAGTGATTTATATGAAGAGGGACTTAAAGCAGGGCATACTTGTCTAAGGTTACTTATTGAAGATGGTGGGGCTAATGATAGCGATGGCATTGCAAATGGTGTTGTTGATGATCCCGGTGGTATTGCTGTGGTATCCAATGAAACAATAGCTAAAGAGACCACGCCCGAAACATCAAGCAGCGGTAGTTTTTCATACATGTTACTAATATTGTTTGTTATAAGGTTGTGTAAACCTTATAAGCAATAATGTCATATTTCCTTTTTGCTTATAGAAATAACTGAGCTAAAAATTATCAAGCATAAAAAGATTGTTTAGCGATAAACAATCTTTTTGCTTGAGTCTTGTGCTTATTCTTGCTCAAATGACGCCCCTAGTAATAAATATTTAATATTGGCTACTTTTTGTAACGAGTTTTCTCAGCTTCTTGCTAATTTGAGGTGCGAACTTATAAAAACAGATCAGTAATAACAAGAAATTAGAAACATTAAACACCTAAATGAAATATACCCGCGTTTTTATTAATAGTTTGGCTTATGAGCTAGCACCCGAAGTGGTGACTAGTGTTGAGCTAGAATCCCGCTTAACTCCATTATACCAAAAGTTTCGTATTCCTATGGGGCAATTAGCTGCCTTAACAGGTATTGAAGAACGCAGATGGTGGCCAAAAGAGCATATCTTATCTGATGGCGCTATTGTTGCCGCTCAAAAAGCGATGTTTGAAACGGGCCTTTCTTCAGATAGTTTAGGTGCCGTTGTCTATACAGGCGTTTGTCGAGATCAACATGAGCCAGCTACTGCTTGTCGAATTGCCGCTAAACTTGGTGTGAAAAAGGATACTGCTATCTATGATATTAGTAATGCCTGTTTAGGGGTATTATCGGGTGTCTTAGATATAGCAAACCGAATCGAACTTGGTCAAATTAAAGCAGGCTTGGTAGTATCATGTGAATCCGCTCGTCACATTGTTGATGTCACTATTGACGATATGTTGGCGGAACCAACCATGCAAAACTACGCAAGATCGCTTGCTACCTTAACAGGTGGATCAGGCGCTGTTGCAGTATTACTTACCGATGGTAGCTTTGATTTAAAAACAACTCGTAATCATCAATTGTTAGGGGCTAGCCACTTATCAGCCCCCGAGCATAATAATTTATGTCAATGGGGCCTAAAAGAAGTTGGCCCACAATTGTTTCGTGAATTTATGCGTACCGATGCCGTTGGCTTGCTAAAAGAAGGTGTCTCTCTTGCCAAAGACACTTGGCATCATTTTTTAGAACAAAGACAATGGCTCATCGAACAAGTTGATAAAGTTATATGTCATCAAGTTGGCGTAGCCAATCAAAAACAAGTTTTAACAGCACTTAATATCCCGAAAGAAAAAGAGTTTCCTACTTTTCAACGCTTAGGTAACATGGGTACCGTTTCTTTGCCGGTGACAGCTGCAATGGCACATGATCAAGGCTTCTTGCAGACAGGTGATAATGTTAGCTTCTTAGGTATAGGTAGTGGTTTAAACTGCATGATGTTAGGGCTTAAGTGGTAATTATGTCAAAAATGTCAGCTAATCTTGAGAAACATTTCCCTTTTAAGCGTAACTTTATTAATCGTAATGGCCAACAATACCATTACCTTAATGAGGGCCAAGGCTCACCTGTCGTTATGGTACACGGTAATCCTAGTTGGTCTTTTTATTATCGTAATCTTGTGCAACAGCTAAGTAAAGAACACCAATGTATTGTACCTGATCACATTGGCTGTGGTTTATCAGATAAGCCCAGCGATGAAGAATATGATTATACCCTAGAAAAACGTATTGATGATCTTGAAGCATTACTTGAGCATTTAGAAGTAGATAAAGATATTACCCTTGTGGTGCATGACTGGGGGGGCATGATAGGTTTAGGTTATGCTGCACGCTACCCAGAGCGCATAAAGCGTCTTGTGGTTTTAAATACCGGCGCGTTTCATTTGCCCAAAACTAAAAGTTTCCCTTTTGCGCTATGGTTAGGAAGAAATACAAGTTTAGGGACAATTTTAGTGCGTGGCTTTAATGCTTTTTCTGGTATTGCCTCACACATTGGTGTGAAACGAAAAGCTATGAGCAAGGAAGTACGACAAGCCTACGTTGCGCCATTTGATTCTTGGAATAACCGTATTTCTACATTACGTTTCATTCAAGATATCCCTCTTAAGCCGCATCATAGGAACTATCAACTTGTCTCTGATATCGAAGCTAGTTTAGCCCAATTTGAAAAGTTACCTATGATAATTTGTTGGGGCTTAAAAGATTTTGTTTTTGATAAGCACTTTCTAGCAGAGTGGCAGTCGCGCTTTCCAAAAGCTCAAGTACATGCTTATGATGATTGTGGTCATTATATATTAGAAGATGCCAGTGATGAGGTAGTACCGTTAATCAGTGACTTTTTAACAGCAACAGAATCTAGCCTAACAGATGCTTGATAGCGTTAGTGAAAGTCATATCATTAATCAAACTATTAATGATAATGAAGCTAAGGCTAATTTATGTCGACACCTTGTTAATGCTTCTTTGCAAAGTCCTAAAGCTTTAGCTGTTGCGGTACAAAAACATCAAAAAAGCGCGCTGCATTATGATGAAATTGATTTTGCCAGCTTGCATCAAAAAAGTGATGCTATAGCTCATGCCTTAAATGCTTATGGTATAACACGCGGCATGAAATGTGTCTTGATGGTTTCGCCCAGCATAGATTTTTTCTCCCTAACTTTTGCATTGTTTAAAGCCGGCATTGTGCCGATACTTGTTGACCCAGGTATGGGCATTAAGAACCTTAAACAATGTTTTACTGAGTCAACGCCAGATGTATTCATTGGCATTCCTAAAGCACATATTGCCCGTAAGCTTTTCGGTTGGGGTAAAAACTCTATTAAGTTTTTTCTCACGGTTAGCGAAGACAAGCTTGTACATAATATTGTTAGTGCAACTATTGGTGGCCTTAACCTTAAGCAGTTGTTAAACCGTTATGGAAATCAGCAACCTTATCAGATGGCTTTATTAGCCGATGATGAGATGTCAGCTATTTTATTTACTAGTGGCAGTACTGGCACACCTAAAGGGGTCGTTTACAGTCATAAAATGTTTGAAGCACAAATTAGCGCTTTAAAGCATGATTATAAGATAGTTGCAGGTGAACGTGATTTAGCTACCTTTCCTTTATTTTCTTTATTTGGTCCAGCATTAGGTATGGCTTCAATCATTCCTGATATGGATGCTAGTAAACCAATTAAAGCCAACCCTGACTATATTTTTGCTGCAATAGAAAAGTATCAATGTACTAACTTATTTGCTAATCCGGCTTTAATTGAAGTTCTTGGCAATGCGGGTGACGCAACCGTTAATAAAGCGCAGTATAAACTCTCAAGTTTAAGGCGTGTTATTTCAGCCGGAGCACCGGCGACATTGCCATCAATTAAACGCTTCAGCCAAATGCTTAATAAGGGGGTGCAGGTTTTAACCTCTTATGGTGCGACAGAGTCGTTACCTTTAACTAAAATTGATAGTGATGCGTTATTAGCAACGGAAGATATTACCGATAATGGTGGTGGTATTTGTGTTGGTTTACCCATTGCAGGTGTTGAGGTTAATATTGTCGCCATCACTGAAGACGTTATTGAAAACTGGCACCAAAATTTTGCATTACCTATCAATACTATTGGTGAAATAGTGGTTTCAGGTGCCATGGTCAGCAAAAGTTATTATCAACGAGATAGAGCGACTGAATTAGCCAAAATAAAAGACCAAGGGCAAACATGTCATAGTGAAAAAAATGTTATGCATAATGTGCGACATCGTATGGGGGACCTTGGTTATCTTGATGAGCAAGGACTTTTGTGGATGTGTGGACGTAAAGCTCATCGCGTGGTTAGCTCAAAACAACTCTTTTTTTCTATTCCCTGTGAGCGTATTTTTAATACTCATGTCAAGGTTAAACGCAGTGCTTTAGTTGCCGTTAAGTTCGAAGGAGTCACTGTGCCGCTTTTATGTATTGAATTAACTGAAGGCACAGTGAAATTATCCAATGAAGCAGAGCAAACACTGTTTAAAGAACTGAAATTGATTGCAATGCAGCATAAACAAACTAGAGCGATTTCCCATTTTTTAATACATAAAAACTTTCCTGTTGATATACGCCACAATGCTAAAATATTTCGTGAGAAATTAGCTGTTTGGGCTCAACAACAGTTACCATAAACTTATCGCTATCAGAATTATGAATTCTAACAATATGCCAACAACGTCGAATACGCTTTCAACAGAAACTATGTTTAACGAACAATTACCTGAAAATATCATTAATCAATTAGTCTTTCTGGCCACTAAAGTTGAGCATGTTTTCATCACCGGAGCTGGTGGCTTTCTAGGGCAGGCTATTTGTCGATTTTTACGAATTGCTGAAATCAAAGTTACTGGCTTTGCTCGTTCGGACTATCCTGAGTTAACTCAGTTAGGTGTGACTATGGTTCAAGGGGATATTACCGATATTAAAGCCTTAACTGCTGCAATGAATGGCTGCGATTTGGTTTTTCATGTCGCTGCCAAAGCAGGTGTTTGGGGAAGTGAAAGTGAATATTTTCAACCAAACATTGATGGAACAAAAAATATAATCACACTTTGTAAAGAGCAGGGCATTGCAAACTTAGTATATACCAGTACCCCAAGTGTGACTTTTGCTGGTATTGATGAAGAAGGTATTGATGAATCGCAACCATACGCCGGCAATTTTTTAAATTATTATGCGAAGTCTAAAGCCCTAGCCGAGCAAGAAGTGTTGGCTGCTAATTCATTGCATTTGAAAACGGTTGCTTTGCGTCCACACTTAATTTGGGGACCAGGAGATCCACACCTTGTGCCTCGGGTAATTGCACGTGCAAAAGCTAACCGTTTAAAGTTAGTGGGGAAAGAAGATAAGTTAGTTGATACTATTTATGTAGAAAATGCTGCTTATGCCCATATCTTAGCTGCGCTAAAGTTAATTGAAGATAGCTCATCTTGCGCAGGTAAAGCCTACTTTATTAGTAATGATGAACCGATAACCATGGCATGTATGCTAAATAAAATCTTAGCCTGTGTTAAATTGCCGCCTGTGAGCAAACGCGTACCAAGCGCACTTGCATACAGTGTAGGCTCTATACTTGAGTGGCTTTATCAAACATTAGGTAAAAAAGAAGAACCCATGATGACCCGCTTCATTGCTAGACAGCTCTCTACCAGCCATTATTTCGACATTAGTGCCGCAAAAAAAGACTTAGGCTACCAGCCATTTATTAGCATTGATGAGGGCATGATTCGCCTTAAAAAGTCGCTGCAATAACCCTTTTCTGCAACGTTTTATCCAAAGGTATGCTCTAATACATAAGCTTAAATTTTAGGAAACTCATGAACAAAATTTATCATCACCCTGTACAGATATATTATGAGGATACAGACCATTCAGGCGTGGTTTATCATCCCAATTTTCTTAAATATTTCGAACGTGCCCGTGAACACGTTATTGACAGCGATAGACTTGCCAAGCTTTGGTCAGAAAAAGGTCTAGGCTTTGCAGTTTATAAAGCCAATATGACTTTTCAAGATGGTGTTGAGTTTGCTGAAATTTGTGACATTCGCACCAGCTTCAGCTTCGATGGAAAATACAAAACCTTGTGGAGACAAGAAGTTTGGCGTCCTAATGCAAAAAAACCTGCCGTTATAGGTGATATTGAAATGGTATGTTTAGATAAAGAGAAACGCTTACACCCAATTCCAGAAGAGATACTTATTCCTTTATCTGTAATGTAAAGAAGTCACTTGAATAATATTTGTTA
>Ga0114909_1000845_pt1 | contig 19785 bp, 30 predicted proteins | sample MalvireepMed_906_FD_87290 | JGI IMG/M metagenome (GOLD analysis project Ga0114909, IMG submission 87290) | Marine viral communities from the Global Malaspina Expedition - Malaspina viral metaG DeepMed_906 | ecosystem: Environmental > Aquatic > Marine > Oceanic | place: Mediterranean Sea...
GGGTTTTCTCCCAATCTTAGTTGCTCATTATGGCGCTTAATCGAATCGTTCCTTTGAGAGTAAGCATCAGATCTCAGTTTCGCCAGCCGGGCTTCAGATCTCGAGTAACACTTTTGACTCGATATTTATTGACTTTAGGCATAACTCAGAGAAGCACTAAAGGACCGGGCTTCAAGGATCAAACTTTCCGAGGTGTGCTCATCCATAGGCTGGGCCGATCATTTAAGCTGATTACACCATATACTAACATCTTTTTAATTGCAATCTTAATCTTAAGACCGAGTGATTCTTATGTCGTAATTACTCGCAATGGCCGTAAGTAAACCAGAGCAGTATGCGCATCCTAACGCAGGCAACGAATATGCACTCCCGAGGTAGACCGCCACTGCCATACTCATGACTGCCACAATGACCAAAAGTAATGTTATATTAAGCATACTTATTCCTAATTGCCACAGCTTGTAACCGCATCGCACTACTTGTAACCGCATCCGGTTACATCTAACTTGTTGTGTCCATTGATTGTAACCCCAGTAACCGTTGTAACCGTTAGAATATAACTAGAAATCTGTCTATCGAGCAACAACACCAATAAGAACAACACCATTTCGCCGGTTACATCGGTTACAGCAATAATTCCCGAGTCAAAGCCCGGTTACAGCCCGGTTACAGCCGGTTACATGGCGGCCGTTGTCGGTTACAATGCAGCCAGTATGAAGAACAACGAGTGCGTAACAAGTAGCGGTCGTGTATCGCCAAGCTTCGCCACCACTGCCACTTATATATCCAATACCAGAATCCGTATGCGTGTGTGCGTGCCTTAAGTGTGGTCATCCAACGATCCTTGGTCTGGGTCACGGCCCCATCCTTTCACGGGTCGATTGTGTTCACGAATAGTTAAGCGACGAAAGCCTAAGCGTTGCATAATGGCAATGATGCGTTCATTCACACGGTGATCGCGGCGCTCAAGAGGAATTTGAAGTGTGGTAAAGATATCTTCGCGGGTCACACGATGTCGTTCTGTGGTCGGGAACCGTTCACGCAATGGTTCTTCCCATGAATCCTCGATAAAGGCGGTTTCTTGTAGCGTGGCCGCGTAGCTGTAGAGCTCTTCCGGGAGTCGAATACTACTGCCATTCGCTTCTCGCTGATTGGCCTCAGCCCACAGCTGATCACGAATCTGTTTAACCCGCGCAAGGTTGAATTGCTGAACACGCACAGGCCAGAACCGCCGGTTGCCAGTCATGTCACGCAGATATGTGTGTGAATTGGTGGTGCCGATAATGATAAATTGACGCGGTTGTTCGACAGGTAAACGCGCATAGGCCAATCGCACCGGGCCGTCTATTTGTCGACTCAACGTGGCCTTTAAATTTTCTACGTGTGAGCGCGGCATGCCGGACAAGTCGCTGGCCTCAATAAACCACTTACCTGCTGTGCGTTCTATCAGCTGCTTTGCATCAACGTTCAACGGCAAGTCATCAGAGAACCAACTACTCTTTGGGCACAACAGCCGAAGAGCACTTGACTTCAGTAAACCTTGATCACTTTCTAATACGAGCAATTCGTCAAACTTCGTACCCGGTTTCCGAACACGACGCACGGCCGCAATAAAGACCATCGAACTTACTGCCCGCACATATGGATGATCGACCGCTTGTGCACAGGTAATCAACCAGTCGTCGAGTCGAGGCTCACCATCCCATTTCAAACCGTCCAGATATTCAAGCACGGGGTGAAACGGACTGGAGCGTGCTGTGTCTTGGAGCACAATATCAAAGAAGTCTGCAGTCGGTCGAAAGCCAAACTTTTCGTCAATGGTCAGCCACAATCGATTGCGTATGGCATCGTTCAACACGGTCGTGCGGTCTTGGTATGAAACAAACGGCTTTTGTGCAAAAGTATTAAAGCTTAGCTCTACTTCGAGCTTCGCAAATGCACGGCGAATATTTTCTTGATTATTCGCAATGACTTCGTCGCGTGAATTCAACAAAAAAGCGCTTGCACTTGAGCCCCAGATTCTGCGAATAGAAAGAAGGAATTTCTTCCCGTGTGGCATAAGGTCCACGAGTGCCTTCGGCCCAACAAGCGGGTCATCTTCAGACTTAGCATACGTACTTCGAACGCTAGCTTGCCGATCTTTAATATCCTCGTCACGCGCCCAACGACCAGCTTCTTTAAAGACAGTTAAGACTTCTTGTTCAGTAAGACCTACTTGCCGAAAGAGACCGCCGATAGCCATGCCCCATTCGTGTCGGTTTCCTGGTGGGTTGTAGTGACGTGCTAACAACGCAGCAGTAGCCACCAGTCGAACGCTACGATGTAAAACATCAGCATCAACATGCGATGCATCGCCGCACTCGCCTTCCCACGCCAAAGCTTGGCCATCAGGATGCAATGACGGCGGCGCCATAGACTGATGATTAACACGAATCTCGATAAGTGTTGCAGAAGCCGCATAATCTTTGTAGGCAATAAGCCGTTCGAAGACTGACCGATAAAGCCAGTGTGCACGAGGTTTGTTAGGCCGGCCGTAAATTGCGCCAGTCTTTGGTAAGAATGCCGAAGCCATCGCAACAACTTCGGGACTATCGCAGTCAATATCAACTAATCCGCCGATACTACGAATGCCTATATTGTCGCCGTCTTTAAAGTCCTCAGGCTTAAAGATAAGCTTTGTCCAATGTTCATCTTTACACGCTTTTGTGCCTGCGGTTAACGGAACAACTTGCCATCCTTTTTCAATATAGAATTGAGCAGCTTTCAGCACAGCATTTCATCCTCCGCGTTTGGTAGGTGCTTGGGCTATTCTTATGGGGATGAAGCATAGGAATACTTAGGGCCGCGGGACCAACCCAAGCTTTTATCATTCTACTCTAATAAAACACAACTGTATAGGCTATTCTTGCTTCATTATGCATAAAGAAAGCTGTTGACTTTTACGATTTTACGAATTAAAATTAGAGTTGTAAATGAGTTTCGATACTTCTTACGAAAGAAGGAGATAGCCAGTAATGGAATCAGTAGTATTGAAGAAGAAAACAGTTTACAAGAACGGCGGCGCATCTTACACGCGTGAGGGCATTCGTGCAAGCGTGTATTGCGGGCCAAAGAACTTCGATGGCCAAGCTCCAGAAGAGATCACGGTTAGTGCAGCAAATCTTGCTGTGCAATCAGAAGTTCCAGCACCAGTGAATTAAATGAGCCCCACCCCTAAGTGCCTCCCAGCTGCTGCCCGCATTGCCAACGGTGGCCCTTTTTTCGGTTTTCAGCCATGGGCTAGGGGTGTAGGAAAACCGAGTCTTTTTAAGTTCAGAACGTCGGAGCAAACTGTGTAAGGCACCCTCCCTTACCGCGCGCGAAACGTTTGAGCCGTAGCTGGACCGAACAGCGAGAGTAGTATTCGGTGGCCGGCGTTCTGAATGCTTAACCGATTCCGAAAGGACGGAACATGAAACGTTTCTTTTGCACAACGTGTAAACGCATTAAGCGCGTTCGACAATTCCCGCCTGATATTTTTGACGAAAGTTCAGACAATCCTAACTCGCGATTAGGCAGATGCCGTTGGCATACGGCAATTTCGTCTAATCGCCATATCTCTGTGCCTAAAAAGAAAACAAACGGTGCAAGAAGGAATAAATAATGGATTCATCTGTAACGCTAGTCGTTTCATTTAAAGGCAGGCCTAAGTCGCCTAACTCGAGAAGATGTACAAAACATCCTTCGGTTAAAGAGGCTATAGCTTATCTTTGGGGCAACGCTGTTAGCGGTCGATTAAACACTGCGGTTTCTGTAAGTATTAGCCCTACAAAAGACGAATGATGCTAGGACGAGGAGGAAGTAAGTTTCAATTCGGGCGTGATAAAGTAATAAAGCTTTCGGCTTCGATAGAAGAAGCTATCTTTATGGATGCACACCCAAAAGTATTTATACCTGTGCTTAAAACAACGCCGTTAACGATGCCGCATTGGCGAGAGCCTATTATCGGCAGAGAAAACCAATACGCACTCGTGTCAGGCTTGCATAAGTTAAAGAATCACTTGTGGAGTCATTCGTCGCCGTATCTTCGGGAAAATTGGAGACTTTTGTTGGAGCATCACTTGCATCTTCAACGGCGTACGCACAGGCTAGACTTTAACGAGGATCTTATTGACCGAACTGTAAGAAGCATTAAAGTATCAAAGCCGCGACTTATACACGGCGATGCTACACTTGCGAATATGCTCGCAAATCCTGACACTGGAGTATGGCGTTGGATTGATCCTCTTGAGAGAACTTACATACCGGGCGATCCTCACGTTGACTTAGGGAAATTATTCCAGTCGTGTTGGGAGTATGAACGCATTTTAATCGACGCATCTTTTAAGGGCCACTTTAATATGGTATTTGCACACCAATTGGCTGAATATGCGGGATTAGACTACAATCAAGGCCAGTTGTGGTGCATTATTCATATTATGCGTCTCTTACCATATCAAGAAGCACGCGTAAGAATTGCTTTTGAGGAGATCTTATCGTGTATATTTTCGACCTCGATGGAACACTAGTCGATACAAAAGTTGCAGTGAAAGAAGCATATAAAAGAGTTGGCATTGAGATGCCTGATGACGCTTGGGGAAAGCCTGCGTCAGAATGGCTTCCCGTGAAATGGCTACACGACCAAAAGAATAGGCATTATCCTGGATGCTTACGCGCATTTGCTGACAAACTTCCTCTTTATAAATATGCCGAACGAAATAAGTGTCCGGTCATCACAGGCGCTTCACGTCAAGCTGTTGTTCACGTACAAGAAGTCTTCGGAAAACTTACTGTCGACTTGTGCGGTGCTACGGCTGAACGAAAAGCTGAGTATTTAATCGAAGTTCTTGAATCAAGTTACGGCTCAGGCACGGTTGTTACATACGTTGATGACGATGAACAAGTTCGTGACCTCGTAAGAAAGAAGGTAAGTGCATGCATAATCATATCGCCAAGCGAAGCGTGTCAGCAATTATCCCAGCAGCTGGCGCTAATACCCGATTAAAAGATAAAGTTGCGCCGTTCTTAAAGCCTACACTCCTCGTTGATGGAGAGCCTCTCATTGTGCATGCTACCAACTTCGCGATGAAGTGTAGGGTAACACGCGCATTTACGGTCGTGTCTCCTTCGAATGCAGGTATAATCGCTACGTTAGTAAAAGGTGCAACTCAACGACATGCGGAGTCCTTAATCCCGCTTCATAATGACCTCGTTAACTACATTTTGCAACCTGAGCCTCTTGGCATTGTTGATGCTATCCAACGGTGTATACACTTCGTGCAAACTGACTGGACAGTAATCTTATGCGCAGACAATCTTTTTAGAGTAGACCACCACGCTGAAATAAAAGTGCTTGACAACGACTCACATGACACGCCTCTCTTTGCGTCGCGTGAGCTACAACGCGCACAAGCACGCCGCTTTACAACATATGCGAGTAAACTTCCACACCCATTCCGTAGTCGGCACGATATAGACAGCACAGAAATATGTTGGATAGGCCCACTCCTTCTGCCTACCAAACTCTTAGCTGAGGCTAGTAAAAGTGAGTCATCCATCGAGGATGTCTTAAATAGTATTCACCTCACCCGTCGTATTGAGCCTTACCCAATGTTGTGTTCTGACATGGGTATTCCAGAGGAGTTGGGTACATGAGAATTGCATACGGTAAACTAGGCCGGAGTATACCGCTGACGCTAGAAGATGCTAGCAACGTCGGAGGTGATATCGAAGTCGTTCGGTTGTTTGATATATTGCGGCAAAATCACGAAGTGCATCTCGTGACTCGCAATCGTGGCAGCAAGCACGCAAACGTTGTTAATCATTGGGAAGAAAACGGGAAGTCATTATTCGGAAAAGCAGTTAAGGCTAGTCGTGGTATGCAACGCTTTCCCGACGATCCTCACTGGCTTGAGTATAGTCGTATAGTTCGAGAAGGCGCACTACAACTTCCGGCATTTGATGCATGGTTCATATGGCTCGGTCAACATGGCTCAACATTAAGCTATCTTCCGCGTGTTCAAAAAGCAAAGTTAAACGACCCGCGTTTACAAGGAAAGACACGGCCTTTAATAAGCGATGTGAATTACGGTTACCCGATTATCGAAATCTTAAATCAGCTTGATGTTCAACCAAACTGGTTGTGCCCTGACCCAAGAAATCGTATTAAATTTCGTGACTTAAACAATCCTAGCCAACAGCCTATTCTTGCACAGTACAACACGCAAAAAGCTAATACATTTTATAGTCCAGAACACGGCATACGCAAAGGGTCTACGCAATACCAGTATGCAGGCATTGAATTACTTGCTGTTCCTCCGCCAGAAAACAAAGGTCAGTACTTTTCATGGACGTCTCATAACGAACGAGATCCGTTTGGCATTTTAGTGAATGAAGGCTATCATAATTTAGGGCCTAAGCACAATCGAGTCGAGTTTGTAAAAAGATGGCTGTGGGGACTTGAGCCGTATGAAATCTTTGGGCATTGGAGTGCGCCTAGTCAAGTAGCACTTAAGCGTGAAATTGAACCTGTGCCGTTATCACGTGTGCATGATACGCTAATGCGATGGCGGAGTACAATAACTTTTCCAGCTACAGGGACAGGCTGGGCTACAGCAAAACCATGGGAATGCTTTAAGGCCGGGACTATTTGTTTTAGGCATCCTAAGTATGACACACAAGAACATATTTATGGAAAGCATATGCCAGAAGAGTTACGGTCATTCTTGTCTCCTCTATCAACAACGCGCATGCAAGAGCGTATTAAAGAATTAGAGAATTATGAACGATGGCAACATTTCGCTCGTATGCAGTATCAATACTTATGGGAGTCTTATGACCGACTTCAATACGGCGCAAAAGCTATACACGGCATCTTAGACACTTGCATCCCAAAAAGTAAGACACTCCTGGAGGTGTTTTCTGCTGATCATTCTTGAAGGGCCTGACTGCGCTGGAAAGACAACGTTAGCTGAAGAGTTATGCCAGCGTTATAGTATTACTTATCGTCATGAAGGACCGCCGCCAAAAGGCGTAAATGCATTTGACTATTATGCGTCGATTCTTGAGCTACAAAATGAGAAGTGTGTGATAGACCGATTTGCGTTAGGCGAACGCGTATATGGCCCTATTCTTCGAGGTAAAGACGCACTTGGTAACGTAGGATGGAATCTTATACAACTCAAACTTCTTATGAAACAAGCCGTTCAAATAATGTGCTTACCTCCTCGTAGTGAATGCGGGCCTATTTTTACACAAAGGCAAAAAGAAGGTAAAGAACTTCTTACAGTCGAACAATTCATTGAGTCGTATAAAGCATGGGAGGCCTACGCTAAAAATATGTTCGTATATGATTACACGCGTCCACACGCGCAACAATTTCTATTTCGTATGCTAGACTGGCGAGCACGATGGTAAACTTAACAGTACAAGCTGAAGAATTCGGCCAACTATGGCATAACCTTCTTGCGCAGTTATGTAAGGAGCGTCCACAATCGCAGCCGCGCGGAATGAAAACGCGTGAACGCTTAAGCGTGCAGCTTATTTTAAATAAGCCATTAGAAAACATTCTTTTGAATTCACATCGTAATTTGTCGTATCGTTTTATGGTAGCGGAATGGCTTTGGATATGGTTCGGGCATGACGACGTCGCAACTATCGCACGCTACAATCCGAACATCGCACAGTTCTCTGATAATGGCATCGACTTTAACGGCGCTTATGGGAAAGCGATTAAGCCGCATTGGGACCGTATTGTTTCATGCTTAACGGCAGATCCTGATTCTCGTCAGGCTGTCATAAGTATTTATAAAGCACCAAGTGCGCCAACAAAAGATACGCCGTGTACTCTTACGGTGCAATGGCTTATTCGGAATAGCCAACTTTATACTATCGTGAATATGCGAAGTTCAGACATATGGTTAGGCTTGCCATACGACGTATTTAACTTTACAATGCTAACGAACATATTAAGCGCTCAGTTAAAACTTACACTGGGAACTTATGTGATGAACCTTGGATCATCGCACTTATACGAAAAGGACTATGACTCGGCAAAAATAGCGATGAAAGAGAAGTCTAAGACATTGTGTTCTCCAACTATTTTTGAGCCGCTATTGCTTAATTCTTCTGTAATACTTGAACGATCACTTATGAAACAACGGAAATCTTTTAACGACGCAAAAGCGTTAGTTTATCCATGGTCTGGATACCATGAAGTCCTCCACGCAAAAACGAATAAGAAAGCGTTGAAATTTTTATATGACATCATTAAGCACACGTCTGTCAAAAGATGAGTATTTCTTATTGATAATAAAGTTAGCTGCCTTACGCAGCACGTGCGCTCGAAGGCAAGTAGCTGCCATTATTGTAAGCGAAGACAGCCATATTTTAAGTACAGGCTATAACGGCGTTCCCAGAGGTTTTCCTCACTGCACTATTGAGCCGTGTGAAGGCACGATGGATAAGTCGGGTAATACCGAAAGGTGTCTTGCTGTACACGCTGAAATAAATGCGCTCTTACAATGTATGCGGCTCGATCTTGCTAACACGTTATACACTTCGTGTTCTCCATGTTTTGCTTGCGCAAAAGCTATTGCGAATACGCCTATAACCAGAGTTGTGTGCACTGAAGAGTATAGCGATAAAAGAGGAAAAAATATTCTTACACAGGCTGGCATAAAACTGATTCAAAAAATTAAAAACTAATATATAATAGGACTTATTAATGTCATCATTACTCTCTTTCTTCGACGCTATACCGGTAAGTGATGATTGGGAGCCTGAACCACTCCCTTCTCTTGATGGAATTATAGACATTGAGCTTGATTGTGAAACTGACGGATTGGACTGGTATAACGGTAATCTTCCCATAGGCATTGGCATTCATTCAGCACGCGGGAGTCAATACATTCCGTGGGGACATAAAGGCGGTGGAAATCTTGATGAAAGTCAATGTAAAGAATGGTGCCGTCGGGAATTGCGAAATAAGCGTATTACGAATCTGAACACACGCTTTGATATCCATCATCTGTATAAGTGGGGAATAGACCTTGAAGCGCAAGGATGCACCGTGTCTGACGTAGCGCACTACGCAGCACTCTTAGACGACCATCGCCGTAGGTTTAGTCTTGATCGTTTAGCGCAAGATTATCTTGGCCGTGAAAAAGTAGGTAAAGACCTTGATGCTTCAAGAATGTCAGAGTATCATGCCAGTCACGTAGCACCTCGAGCTATAGCTGATGCTGAAATTGTGTATGAGCTTAAACAAGTAATGTGGCCTGCACTCGATCGTCAAGAGTTACAACAAGTAAGACAACTCGAGGATGACATTATCTATCCTGTATGCGAAATGGAACGGAATGCCGCGCCGATAAATACCGAGCTATTAGATGCTTGGGTTGAAGAATCAGAACAAGAATACATCCGGTGTTTATACAACGTTTCGCGTGAAATCGGTTTTAATGCTTCTCCTAAGAGTAAAGATTGGATACGCGTTTTCGAGAAGTTGAAAATACCCATAAAAGAACACACGGATAAAGGCGCGCCTTCATTTACAGACGACGTTTTACGGAAAGTAAGTCACCCTGTTGTGCAGGAGCTTCGAAGAGCAAGTAAGCTTGCAGACTTAAGGAGTAAATTTCTTGTAGCGTACAATAAAGTTATTACATCAGACGGAAAACTTCGTTATGATTTGCATCAGCTTCGAGGAGATAATTACGGCACGGTAAGAGGGCGATTCAGCTCAAGCAATAAAAACATCCAACAAGTAATGACGCCAGCAAAACAACGTGCAGCTTTTGGCGATCGTTATATCGTAAGAGAGTTGTTTAAAGCTCAAAACGGATCTTTTCTTTCAGCAGATGCAAAGCAAATAGAATACCGAATCTTTTCTCACTACGCCGCATCTCCAGCTATCTTAAAAGCATTCAAAGATGATCCAGAAACTAACTTTCATGAGCTTGTATGGAATATGGTGAAGCCGTATAAAGCTGACATCCCGTATAAAGCTGTTAAGAACTTAAACTTTGCAAAGGTTTATGGCGCAGGCAAGAACAAAATTGCAGCGATGCTAGACCTTCCACGCGTGGAGTCTGATCACTTTGTAGATGAATACGATGCTATGTTTCCAGAAGTTCCTCAGCTTGCCCAAAAAGCAACTCATTTAGCCGAAAGTCGTGGATACGTAAAAACGCTACTTGGCCGCCGAGCTCGCTTTAACGAAAGTGGGAAACGACACGCGGCACTTAATGCGATTATTCAAGGTTCAGCTGCCGACATTAATAAGTTAAAGATTATTGATGTTCACCGAGAGCGCAAACGAACCGGCTTTGTGATGAGGTTTACGGTACATGACGAACTATGCGGCGACTGCCCTGATAGAACTTGTTATGACATGGTTAAGGACATCTTAAACCAGCAGTCCATAAATTTAAAAGTTCCAATTTTATGGGATGTTCAAATAGGACACCATTGGGCGCATAACGAAAGTTTGGATGAGCACCAATTCAGCGGTACAGTTGGCGACAGCACACGCGGCTTGAGATCTCGTAAATGAGTTCAGAATCTACCCTTAAGTCTGCACTCGTCAAGTTAGCTCGAGCAGCTATGCCGCAAGCAGTAATATTGCGGCATGAAGATCAATATACGGCTGGCATTCCCGACATTTCATGCACACATAAGGGACTTACGATCTGGTGGGAAGTTAAGTATGCGAGGCCAGCAGTTAGAGACCGAGGCATACAACACTTAACGTGTAGAAGATTAGGCACATTCGGAAGGTGCTACTATTTGGTTTACCAGGAAAAAAGAGGAAAGAAGAAAACGTTTATCGTGCACCCTAATAATCTTGATGAATTCGAAGATAGCACGCAATGCATTAACGGCTTTAATCACAAATGGGTAGTTCAGCAAATGGAGCAAGCGCATGATTACAAGTGATAGGAATATTTTTATAGGCGCACACGTTACTGAAAAAGTAAAGCAAGCAATTATAAAGGAATCATATAAAAGTAAAGTATCGATGTCTTTGCTTATTTTTTCTATTCTTGAAGATGCACTGGTGCCTGACGATGAAAACACTAATCATAAATAGTTACGCCGGCTCGTTAACTATAGGCGCGAAACAAATGGGCTTCGAGATTATCGGCTCGTATGAAGACGCGAATTTTGGCGTTGATATCCAAAAGCATAATTATCCTGAGCTTAACTATGTTGAAAGAAGAAGTGATTGGCCGGCACAAGATTTGTCAGACGTCTTTGTAATCGCGCATCCTCCGTGTAGTGCTTTTTCACTAGCTAACACATCGAAGAATACGCGTGGAGTCGAGTCTGATGCATTTGATTGCACTAAAAAAGTAATACAATATGCAATGGATAACAATGCAATGGGCGTTGCTATCGAATCTGTAATGGGCGCATTAAACGGCGCATGGGAAGTGCATCAACAGTTTGCCGATTGGGGTAAGTATCACCTATATCGAGTACTTGAAAACGGATGCATGTTTGGCGCACAATGGCGCGATAGGTTCTGGGTCTTATACTTACGAAAAGACATTACAAAACCAGAAGCGACTTTTATAATTGAGCCACGATACCAAACGGTGAAAGAAGTTGTTGGGAAGTATGAGGAAGGGCCTTCAACGGGCAACTGCGAAAGATTGCTTGAGCGCCAAAAGAACATCCTTATCGAGTCAGGCGACTTCACACAAGATGACTTAGACTTTTTCTTTAAGCCGCAAGATCCTCCGCATCGGACAGCCGCACTTGGCACTATTTTATGGGAACGTAAATTTCGTGACCAGAACAAGTGGGAAATATTTAAGAAATACATCGGCGGTTTTGCAAGTGGCACGATGTGCTTTATCAATCCTGACGGCATGTGCGGCGTACTTATGGGCGGGTCGTTTTGGTATATGAATGGGAGATGCTTAAGCGAAGATGCTTACAAGTTATTGATGGGCTTTCCGATTGACTACGTATTTCCCGAGACTCCCCGCAATTTCCGTAAGAACATGCGGATGTATTTATCAAAAGGCGTGATGCCGCCTATCGCTGCATGGATACTTGAACAAGCCGCTGTTAACCTTGGACATATGGAACCACGCTTCCATAAAGAAGGCTATAAGCTTACTATTGAGCCGAATCATATCGCTGACTTTCGCATACGTAAAACCGATTGGATTAACCGGACTGAAGCGTTGCCACCACTCCGGCATTACGACGATATTAGACCTCGAGGAGAACGGCGAGAAAAATGTTTAAAGGACGGCATATGGGAAAAGACAGGCGAGTCGTTTAAGTGTGATTTATGGTTAGGACACGACGGACTATGCGCACCTAAAAAACAAAGAAGTTTAGACTTTCGTAGAACGCCTATGGGAGAACGAGGAATAAAGACATTAACGTCAGTCGGACTTGATAGTCGTCGTGCTCTTATTTATCAACTTATTTCTGAAATGGAAAACCCGACCTTAGACGATGCAGTTGCAAAGTGTATTGCCCATCCCAACATTCCTATTTTGCCAACAACATGCCGATGGCATATTCGTCAGATGATGAAAAAAGGCTATCTTCAGGAGATTCTTAATGAGCAACTTTGACGATGTTGGGAAGTTTCATAAAAAGTTTGGACTTCATCACTCGCCGCTCACGGGCCAAATTGCTGATAATAAAAGAAAGAAGCCGTTAGACTTAGACAGCCGAACAATTGCATTCCGACTCGCTTTCTTAGAAGAAGAACTACAAGAACTTAAAACAGCTTACGACGCTAATGATACTGCAGGCATAGCTGATGCGCTCGTGGACCTCGTATATGTTGCTATGGGCACTGCTCACCTTCATAATTTGCCGTGGCAAGATTTGTGGGAAGAAGTGCAGCGGTCTAACATGGAAAAAGAACGCGCGCAATCAAGTGTTCAATCAAAACGAGGGTCAGCACTTGACGTAATTAAACCAGAAGGATGGCAGCCGCCTGATATCAAAAGCATCTTACGCCAATATGATTAGGATGATCAAAATGATAGGCACTGTGATTCGAGTGTTTCTTGATAAAGGCTTTGGGTTTATTCGAGGAGAAGACGGCTTATCTCGTTTTATACATGCAAGTGACCTTAGAAAAGGCGAAGTATGGGACCATGTTAAAGTTGATATGCATCTTGAGTTTGACCCGATTGACAGCAAAAAAGGGAATGGCTTAAAGGCCACAAATATCAGATTCTTATGACATGCCCACATTGCGGAAATGATGACGCTACACTCATTGAAGAATTACGCCCGTCTATACTTTATCTTTGTTTAGTGTGTGCAAAACAATGGACGAACTCGAAGCAGTCATAAGCCGGTGTCGTCTTAAGCCGTTTGCGCATCAACTCGCTGGTATTCAAGCACTTGTGAATAAGCCTACCTTTGCACTTTTTGACGAGATGGGCGTAGGCAAAACAAAGCAAGTTATTGATGCGGCTCAGGTGATGTTTAGTCGTGGCATAATCGACCGTGTGATTGTAGTTGCGCCAGCATCAGTGAGAGACGTTTGGTTTGATGAAGAATTAGGAGAGTTGTATAAGCATCTTTGGTATGACACGCACGCACGCATAACGTTTTTTCACTCAAAACAACGAGGATGGGAATGGGGAGAGGGCAAAAAAGTTTTAGACTGGGTTATTACAAATTACGAATTTATACGTAAAGGAGCACGCTTAAAAGAACTTCTCCCTCTTATCAGTGAGCACACGCTTTTAGTACTTGACGAATCAAGTTCAGTAAAGAATTATCGGGCTCTTCAATCGAAAGCTGTAATAAAGCTTCGTAAAAAGTGTTCACGTGTTGTTCTACTTAACGGCACGCCTATAACTCTACATCCTGGGGACATGTTCAGCCAAGGTTTTATTATGGACCCAGACATTTTAGAATGCCGTTCGTATTTCCACTTCAAGTCTAAGTATGCTATCTTAGGAGGATGGCAAGCTCGTCAAATTGTTGGGTGGAGAAACATTGAAGATATACAATCACGCTTTGCGCCTTATGTTCTTCGTCGTCTTAAAACTGATTGTCTTGACTTACCTCAAAAGCTAGAGTCTATACCGATTTCAGTCACGCTCTCAAACTCGACGTGGGATGTTTATAAAGAGATGCGCGATGAGATGGTTGCATGGCTATCTCATACGACGGTTAGTGTAGCGCCGCAAGCCGTTGTAAAAGCTCTTCGTCTTTCACAGGTTACATCAGGATTTCTAGGCGGTCTCCAAGAAGCACCGCCACTCGATACAGAAGTCGATTCTCAGCTTTATGAGCCTAAAGACTTTTCTCCGCTCCCTCCTAAAGAAATAAGTAAAGAAAAGCTTGACGTTTTACTTCAATGGTTCGATACACGACTGTCTGAAGATCCGAATATAAAATTGCTTATATGGTGTCGATTCCGTCCTGAACTACATCGGCTTGGGCTGGCTTTACAATCGCGTGATATCCAACTTGGCTTTATACATGGTGGCCAAAATAAAAGTCAACGCGATTATGCACTACGACTTTTAGACCCTCGCACTACGCCTATTGGACCTGTAGTGGTTATAGGGACGCCAGCCTCTGGAAGTTTAGGCCTAAATTTAACGGCGGCTCACACTGTTGTGTATGTAAGTAATGACTATTCATTAAAGACGAGGCTTCAGTCAGAAGATCGAGTACACCGCCCAGGGCAAACACACGCGGTGTCGTACTTTGATGTAATAGCAAACGGACCACGAGGCCAGAAAACAATTGATCATGCCGTGATCAAGTCATTGCGTAAGAAAGAAGATCTTGCTACGATGACAACTAAAGCGTGGATTTCTCTACTTAATGATGCTTAATTTTAATTGACTTTAGTTTCAAATTAGAGTATGATTTACTATCAAGATTGCAATGATACAATCTTGACTATGCAGCTTTAACGATGAGCTGCGAAAGGAGAAAGATGGGCAAGTATACCAGTGTCGCTTCACGCCTCCCTCCGCTTCAGCCGCAAGACGAGTCATACCAAGAAAAAGTTGAACAAGTTAAGACCAAACTACGAAACGATTTCGAGCCTAACGAAATACTTCGAGCTTATATCGGTTTTCGCAAGATACGAGATGAACAAAAAGATAAGCTCTCTGCAGCCAATCTTTCGCTAGAAGCTGCTGCCCAATTACTTATTGAGCAATTTGAAGTCGAAGGCATCGAAAGTAAAAAACTCGAAACTGGAGAAGCTGTAAGTATTCATCCAGAACCGTATCCTGCTGTTAATGACAGTGAAGCGTTTAGACAATGGTGTGTGAAAGAAGGCCTCGAACGCTCGATGAAGTTGTCGTGGCAATCCACAGCAGCCATTATTAAAGAACGGCTTCTTAACGGTGACCCAGAACCTCCTGGTGTTACTGCTTATGTCAAACAGAAATTAAGTTTTAGGAAAGGTTGATAATATGGTAGGAGAACTAGTTACAACCGAAGACGAGGCACTTGCATCAAAGCCTGACTTTGTTGAGAGTGAGTCGTTCGGTACAGAAAATATCGGCAAAGACGATGTGTTAATGCCGCGTCTAGCACTTGCTCAAGCACAGTCGCCGCAGTTAATCGAGGGCGACCCAAAGTTTGTTGAAGGGTTAGGCATTGGTCATTTATTCAATAGCCTCACAGACACAGTATACGGCAAAGGGCCTGTTGACTTTTCTGTGATAAGAGTCGATCCTCCGCGAGGCATCGAATTTCTTCCTCTTGAAGAAGGCGGCGGCATTAAAGATTTTGATGTTGCGCTTAACGACCCGCGAATGCAATGGGATGGCGATAAGAAGCCGGTGGCTACGAAGTTCTATGACTTCATCGTGATGCTATGGCCTTCACAAGAAGTGATCGTATTGTCATTAAAGTCATCCGGCCTTAAAGTTGCTCGAAAGTTGAATGCACTTATTCAATGCCGAGCTGCTCCCGTGTATTCCGGAAAGTATACGCTTACCACTTCAATGGCAAAAGGGCCTGCTGGAAGTTATGCCACCTACGTAGTAAAGAATAACGGCTGGGTGGACAAAAAACAGTATGCGCTAACACGTGCATCTTTCGATGCGCTAAAAGACAAAGTCATTGACGTTGAGCGCGTTGCCGGCGAAGATAACGAAAGTGAGCCGCCGTTCTAAAAAATGCGTAAGCAAGCACTAGTGCCCAAGGTCAAGCATCACCGTTGGAAGTTTCCTCTTGTGACGTGTCGTGTGTATGATGCGGATACACTAATGGAGATGAAGCTTGACCTTGGGTTCGGGATTACTTTTGAGACTACCGGACGGCTATATGGTATCAACGCGCCAGAGGTACGAGGTAAGGAAAAGAAGGAAGGCATCATCGCCCGTAACTGGCTTAATGCCAAGATTGCTGCCGCTCACGAAGTACTTATCCAAACACGCTCGCCGTATCGACGTGGTAAGTTCGGGCGTTGGCTAATTGTTGTTATCGCTGACGGCGTTAACTTGAACGAGCAGCTAGTAAACGAAGGCTATGCAACGTGGTCGACATACTGACGAATAACTTTTTTTCTCCCGGGCATATTTTTTTGTTGACATTAGTTTAAAACCAGAATATGATATAGACATGATGAATCGAAACAACAGCCTGGGAGGCAACATGGATAACGCAACATTTGTTTACTACAGCGAAAAACACAACGAATATTTTTACCGCACGAGCCTGACATACGGCTACTCCGATAAATACGACATCGATAAAGATACGGCGAAAGGCATGAACGAGTTCATTAGTAAGGAAGGCTTCGAGCTGATTGGTGTTGAATAACTTTTTTCTCCAGCATATTTTTTTGTTGACATTAGTTTAAAACCAGAATATGATATAGACATGATGAATCGAAACAACAGCCTGGGAGGCAACATGAAATTCAAAAAAGACCAGTTCAACTACTTCGGCGGCTACCTCCACTACACCGACGACAATGGCACGAAGCGTTTCGTTGCGCGGTTCAAGTATGCACAAACATCGAGTCGTGGGACATGGGTAACGTTCATGATCAAGCACTTCACCGTTGAGGAATATTTTCTCGCTCTCGCAGACAGCTCGCCCATACAGGTTATGCAGGGACGCGGGTATGTCCTCAGCCATATCAAAAAATGGATGAAGCAAGACGGGTGGACAGACCTGACCCACGCTGGGTATAAGGCGTGGTCATCGTGGAGACGAGACGAGACGGCGAATGTGGCACAGTCTGTCTAGTCAAGTGCTGGAGGCCAGCCTTCGGGCTGGCCCTCATTTAACCTGGGACGGACACAGTCATGTGGAGGCTATTATGAGTAACGAAAATACATTCATCACAGAAGTTCTTCGGCCGTGTTTAAAAGACGCCTTCTCTTTGCCAGAAGCAAGTCGGCGTAAAGCGGTCAACTGGCTGCTTCAAGAAACACTTAGCGACTTCGAGGAAGAGCGGGAAAAAGAGTACGCCAAGCTTCTTAATTCTCAATGCCTTGATTCAGACGGCGAAACAGACGAGCGGCGAATAGTGGCATGCGACGAAATGATCGCGGCGCTACGGGCATACCTTTCCCGCGGTGGATACCCGGGAATGAAGTTTAGCCCAGGCACACGTGTCGAACTAACAGCAGACGTTGAGCGCTATCCGGACTTTATTGTAAAGAAGGGCGCGCTTGGCACGGTCACGTATAATCGTAAGGATGCTATTCATATTAAACTGGACACGACGATCACGCATCCCGACGAGCACGGCAAAGAACAACCGGCAGCAGTGGAATGGGATAATGAAATCCACTGGTATAGAGACGACCTCCTCGACTGTCCACAAGGCACTTTATTGGAAGATATCGTTGCAGAGACAGTACAAGAATTATGACGAATAACTTTTTTTCTCCCGGGCATATTTTTTTGTTGACATTAGTTTAAAACCAGAATATGATATAGACATGATGAATCGAAACAACAGCCTGGGAGGCAACATGACTATAGAATTTATCACGACCAACTACGAGTTCAGCCACGGAAGAAAACCTCGCGGCAACGGCGGATGGGTATTCGATATCGAAGCTGAGTGGCCCGGATGCTACGGCGAAACATACCGTGCACAGGTCATGCGCTTCGGAACATTCACTGCATGTAAAAAGCAAATCCGTGAATACATGAAGGGCATCATCGTAAACGGTTCAACTGCCCAACGCGTTTATGTCAAAGTTGGAGCGTAATCGAAACAACAGCCTGGGAGGCAAACATGGAAAGAGAACTTATCACCAGCCAAGTAGACATAGTCTTTGACTTTTATGATTCCGGCTTCGACGAGAACACGAGCCTTGTGGCGAGTTCAAGGATTCTACTAAATACTGCCACGGAGCAAGCTGAACAATTCGATTGTGCTATTGTTTCGTTTTCGCCATTTATCAACTCAGGCTCGCCTCAAGGAGATCTTTGCACCGTTAAGTATGCGGGCACCCAAGAAAACCTCGACCGGCTCCTTGAAGAAATCGGTCACGACGCTGAAACCACTGGGATGAAATGGGTTATTCGTTACGGCACATACTACGAATGCGTGGAAGGCTGAGAGGTAACGGGCGGCCGATGCCCAAGACATTGTGGTCTGCTCCCAGGCGCCACAGTAGTCAAAGTATGAAGGCATCGGCCGCGCCGGGTAAAGCGGATGGGCAGTACCTCAACCCTGCCCCGCGCCCGACCAAGACGGACGGGTAATCCTCGAAGGGAGGATGACGATGGCAAACCAAACACGCTCTTCGAATAAGTTCACTGACGCCCAAGGAAACACGCTCACAGTTTATATGCGTGAAGGCAAGACGGGTATCAATATCGGAGTAAGCCTCAAGACGAACGAGGATGGGAAGGCGGTCACGGGTTGCCAGAGTTCGCATAACGGCGCCGACCCTATTGCGACGGCCACTTTGGAGTTTGACCGATTGAGCAATGAAGCACTCTCACAAGGCTGGCACTTGGCGCAAAGCCCTCAGTCTTTTGACCAGATACCTGTAGCGGCCAAGGCCAAGGCCAAGGCCACTTCAAAGGCGGCGTAGAATTGTCGTTGAGCAAACATACAGGGTCCGGTAGCAAGTGAAGCTACCGGGCCTGAACAAACGAGTGGAACATCACTAACCGTGGGAGAAGAGTATGACTCAGAAAGAAAAACTGGAGGCAGTCGAAATTGAAATCGTCACGTTGATTCCGTTTCTGACAGGCAACTACCAGAAAAACATGAAAGCGGCGCTAGCGCATCTTCGCGAAGTGATGAGAGAATTGGAGGCACTATGAAGTTTGTTGTGATGTGTCGAGTTCAAGGAGGCATAACTGGCGAACGAGAACGCCGGCTTACAAAAGGCGGACAGCCAGTTTACTTTAACACGCGGAAAGAAGCTGAGGACCGATCTACGGAGTTGATGAGCAACGCTGATAGCCGTGTCGGGCAAACTGCACGCTTTACATATTGGGCAGAAGTAGTTGATGAGAGATGACGTGATGGGGTAGCATAGGTGGTAGTGCGCTTCTTAGACAATGAGAGATAAGACGGGACTGATCATCCTGCGCAGCTGTCGGGATTTGTCGAAGACACTACGGTTTCTGGCCAGTCTCCGTAGTGGAAGCGAGAGCTTCAGAGACGCCGGTTCAACTCCGGCCCCCGTCTTCCTTTAAAACTTTTTTTCTCCCGGGCATATTTTTTGTTGACATTAGTTTAAAACCAGAATATGATATAGACATGATGAATCGAAACAACAACGAAAACGCAAACAGCCTGGGAGGCAACATGAAAACAAA
>Ga0114909_1000857_pt1 | contig 19604 bp, 23 predicted proteins | sample MalvireepMed_906_FD_87290 | JGI IMG/M metagenome (GOLD analysis project Ga0114909, IMG submission 87290) | Marine viral communities from the Global Malaspina Expedition - Malaspina viral metaG DeepMed_906 | ecosystem: Environmental > Aquatic > Marine > Oceanic | place: Mediterranean Sea...
ATCATGGGTTGTGAACGTCGTGTTGTTTATGATTTTGTTAATGTAATAAATGGCGAAGCCACTTTAAATCAAGCGTTGATTAAAGATAAACGTGTAAGTAGTTTATCAATTTTACCTGCTTCACAAACGCGTGATAAAGATGCATTAAATAAAGAAAACGTTGGTCAGGTACTCGAACAATTAGGTGAGACGTTTGATTATATTATTTGTGACTCTCCTGCTGGCATTGAAGCTGGCGCAATGATGGCGCTTTATTATGCTGATGAAGCAATCGTTACCACGAATCCAGAAGTATCCTCAGTTCGTGATTCTGACAGAATTCTAGGTATGTTGGCGAGCCGTTCTCGTCGTGCTGAGCTTGGTTTAGAGCCAATAAAAGAGCATCTATTATTGACTCGTTACTCACCTAAGCGAGTTGAAGAGGGTGAAATGCTAAGTGTTGAGGATGTTGAAGAAATTCTTGCAATACCGCTATTAGGTGTCATTCCTGAATCCCAAGCGGTGCTTAAAGCGTCAAATGCAGGCGAGCCTGTCATTTTAGATACTGAGAGTGATGCCGGTAAGGCATACCAAGATGTGATTGACCGCCTTTTGGGTGATAAAGTTGATTTTAGATTTTTACTTGCCGAGAAAAAAGGCATTCTTAGTCGTATATTTGGAGGTTAATATGGCATTGCTTGATTATTTTTTACGTAAAAAAGAAAAGCAGGTAACTACTGCTTCTAAAGCAAAAGAGCGTTTGCAAATTATTGTGGCTCATGAGCGTAATAGCCGAAACAAGCAACCTGATTATCTACCGCAGTTAACTGAAGATATTCTTGCGGTATTAAGGAAGTATGTTCAAGTTTCTGATAAAAGTTTGTCAATTAACCTAGATAACAAAGATGGTGACTTGAATGTGTTGGAACTCAATATTGAATTACAGGATGAAAATAGCATAGATTAGTTATCTAACTTGATAGAGCTAAAATAGGTTAACTCGTCTATTTCAATATTTAATAAAGGTGCTTAGGCACCTTTTTTTATAGCACTAAAAGAAGACGTCTTAGTTGCTTAAGTACTCTATTTTAGTAGTTTAACTACGATAGAATGTCTTGGTTTCACGCTTGTTGAAATTTAGACAATAAAAAAGGATGCCTAAGCATCCTTTTATCAAAATAATTATCACTTAGTTAGTGATTAATTATTTTCTAGCTGCGTCTTTAGCTGCTTTTGCCGCTTTAACTTCTGCAATTACTTCTTCAGCTACGTTGTTAGGACAAGGCATGTAGTGAGAGAATTCCATTGAGAATTGACCACGACCTGATGTCATTGTACGTAGAGACCCGATGTAACCGAACATTTCTGAAAGAGGTACGTCAGCTTTAATGCGAACACCAGAAACACCAGCGTCTTGACCACCGATCATGCCACGACGACGGTTTAAATCACCAATAACATCACCAACGTGATCATCAGGCGTAAACACATCAACCTTCATGATAGGTTCAATTAATTGAGCACCAGCTTTTGGAATTGACTGACGGAAAGCACCACGAGCAGCAAGTTCAAATGCAACAGCAGATGAATCGACAGCATGGAAACCACCATCGTATAATTCAATTTCAACGTCAAGAACAGGGAAACCAGCAAGTACACCAGCATCCATCATGCCTTTGAAGCCTTTCTCGATTGCCGGGAAGAATTCTTTAGGAACATTACCACCAACAACAACAGAGCTGAATACGAAACCAGAACCAGGTTCGCCGGGCTTGATACGATAATCAATTTTACCAAACTGACCAGAACCACCAGATTGTTTCTTATGTGTGTAAGAATCTTCAATCTCTTGCGTAATTGTTTCACGGTAGGCAACTTGTGGCTTACCAACTTCTAATTCAACACCGTAGGTACGTTTTAGAATATCTACTTTGATATCTAAGTGAAGCTCACCCATACCAGATAAAATCGTTTCACCTGAATCTTCATCAGTTTCAACTTTGAAAGTAGGATCTTCGGCAACCATTTTACCGATAGCCAGACCCATTTTCTCAGTTGAACCTTTATCTTTAGGCTTAACTGAAATTGAAATTACCGGCTTAGGGAATACCATAGCTTCTAAAACAATTGGGTCTTTAGGGTCACATAAAGTGTGACCTGTTTGAACGTTACTTTTCATACCTACAATTGCAATAATATCACCAGCTTGCGCTGAAGATAATTCATTACGGTCATCGGCTTGCATTTCACACATACGGCCAATACGTTCAGTTTTGCCTGTTGCCGCATTAAGAATGGTATCACCTTTCTTCAACGTACCTGAATAAATTCGAACGAAGGTTAATGCACCAAAGCGGTCATCAGTGATTTTGAATGCTAACGCTTTAAATGTTTCATCAGCAGAAACAGTCGCTACTGCACCAGTAGGTTCACCTTCTTCATCAGTAAGTGGTTGAGCATCAACTTCTGTAGGTGATGGTAAATAATCAACAACAGCATCAAGAATATTTTGAACACCTTTGTTTTTAAAGGCTGAACCACAGTAGGTTGGGAAGAAGTCCATAGTACGTGTACCTTTACGGATACAACGCTTGATATCTTCCATTGAAGGCTCAGTGCCTTCTTCTAGATAGGCTTCGAAAAGATCATCATCTTGCTCAAGAGCAGTTTCAAGAAGCATTTCACGGTATTCTTCTACTTTGTCAACCATGTCCGCAGGCACATCTTGGATTTCATAGTTTTCTGGAAGACCTGTGTCATCCCATACCCATGCTTTACGGGTAAGAAGGTCAACAACACCAACAAACTCATCTTCTTCACCAATTGGCAATACCATAACTAGTGGGTTAGCACCTAATACGTCTTCAGTCTGTTTAACAACACGGTAGAAATCAGCACCTAAACGGTCTAATTTGTTTACAAAGATAATACGAGCAACTTCTGAGTCATTTGCATAACGCCAGTTAGTTTCTGATTGTGGTTCAACACCACCAGAACCACAAAATACACCGATACCACCATCAAGAACTTTAAGTGAACGGTAAACTTCAACTGTGAAATCAACGTGACCAGGAGTATCGATAACGTTGAAACGGTGATCGTTCCAAAAACAACTTACCGCAGCAGACTGGATAGTAATACCGCGCTCAGCTTCCTGTTCCATGAAATCAGTTGTTGACTCTCCGTCATGTACTTCACCAGTTTTATGGATCTGACCGGTTAATTTTAGGATACGTTCAGTTGTTGTGGTTTTACCAGCATCAACGTGAGCGAAGATACCAATGTTTCTGTATTTGGATAAATCTGCCATTACATTACTCTACTTAGTTTAAGGTCTATCCCACTTTTTGTACCTTTATACTTATATAAGTATAGGAAACGTAAAAAGCAGAACTTGTTGAAAATTTGCGCGCGAGTATACCACTATCAAAAGCAAACAGGTAGAAAATTGATAAATAAATTACTTTAAGATGAAATTTAGTACCTCTAATTTTCAGGTGAAATATAGAGCTAACAGGGATAAAGCCTAGCAATAAGATAAAATAGATAAGAATTAAATTTATTTGTACCTTTATCCTAAAGCTAAGGATAAAGGTTTTATGACATTTAATTTTATTCGAAATTATAGGCAAATGAGAAAGGAAAATGATTACGGTAATGTTACCTATATAAGCAGAGAATTAATTACATTTGCTAATTATTACATTGATGCTTTTGCAGGTAGTTAACATACACATTTATACCGAGTTTCAGCTATGTTTAGTTTTAGCATAAATAACTTGCACATAAATAATACTCTTGTATAATACGCGCTCGCATTCAGCCAGATTGAGTGTGGCTTGGTAAAGCAAAAAGCTTTGCTAAGAAATAAATCTAAGAATATTTCTTAGGCTTATTTTACAGCAACTCTAATTTTGAGTTGAATGTTTATTAGTTAATACACCCCCTTCCGGCACATAAGGAAGCAGAGGGATGTATTTTTTTGTTCTTTTAAAAGGGGATTTGTCTTCATGTCAAATCAAAGAATTCGCATTCGTTTGAAAGCGTTCGATCATCGTTTGATTGATCAATCTACAGCAGAAATCGTTGATACTGCAAAGCGTACTGGCGCACAGGTTCGTGGTCCAATTCCACTTCCTACTCGCAAAGAACGTTTCACTATCTTGATTTCTCCACACGTTAACAAAGATGCGCGTGATCAGTATGAAATTCGTACTCACAAACGCATGATTGATATCGTTGAGCCAACTGAAAAGACTGTAGACGCGTTAATGCGTTTAGATCTTGCAGCTGGCGTTGATGTTCAAATCAGCTTGGGCTAAGAGGAGTTTTAACAATGACTATAGGTCTAGTTGGACGTAAAGTGGGTATGACTCGCATCTTCACTGAAGATGGTGTTTCTACTCCTGTTACAGTTCTAGAAGTTGAAGCGAACCGTGTTGCTCAGGTTAAAACTGTAGACAACGATGGTTATTCAGCGCTTCAAGTTACTACTGGCAAGCGTAAAGCAAGTCGTGTAACAAAACCAGCAGCTGGTCATTTCGCGAAAGCAGGTATCGAAGCAGGCCGCGGCTTGTGGGAATTCCGCTTAAACGCAAATGAAGGTAGCGACATTGAAGCTGGCAGTGAAATCACTGTAGAGCTTTTCAATGACACTAAATTAGTAGACGTAACCGGTACCTCTAAAGGTAAAGGTTTCCAAGGTGGTATCAAGCGCTGGAATTTCAGCATGCAAGATGCAACTCATGGTAACTCGATTTCTCACCGCTCTAACGGTTCGTTAGGTCAGTGTCAAACACCAGGTCGCGTATTCAAAGGCAAAAAAATGTCTGGTCACATGGGTGCTGTGCGCGTTACTACACAAAACCTTGAATTGGTTCGCGTTGATGCTGAACGTAACTTGTTGCTTGTTAAAGGCGCAGTTCCGGGTGCAATCAATGGCAACGTAATCATCAAACCAGCTGTTAAAGCTTAGTCCAGGAGATTTTGTGATGGAATTATCATTAAAAGACGCAACAGGTGCTCTTGAAGTATCTGAAGCAACTTTTGGACGTGAGTTTAACGAAGCGTTAGTACATCAAGTAGTAGTTGCCTATGCAGCTGGTGCTCGTCAAGGTACTCGTGCTCAGAAAACTCGCTCAGAAGTTAGCGGCGGTGGTGCAAAACCATGGCGTCAAAAAGGTACTGGCCGTGCACGTGCTGGTACTACTCGTGGTCCAATCTGGCGTACAGGTGGCGTAACATTCGCTGCTAAGCCTCAGGATCACAGCCAAAAAGTTAACCGTAAAATGTATCGTGGTGCTATCGCTAGCATCCTATCTGAATTAGTTCGTCAAGAACGTTTAGTAGTAGTGAACGATTTTTCGGTAGAAACGCCTAAAACTAAAGACTTAGTTGCTAAGTTAAAAGGTTTAGAGCTTAAAGACGTATTGATTGTAACGAAAGAAGTTGACGAGAACTTGTTCTTATCAGCACGTAACTTATATAAAGTTGACGTTCGTGATGTTGCAGCAATCGACCCTGTAAGTTTAGTTGGTTTCGAGAAAGTTTTAATTACTGCTGATGCAGTTAAAGAAATTGAGGGGATACTAGCATGATAAACGAAGAACGTTTGTTGAAAGTGCTTTTAGCACCAAATATTTCTGAAAAAGCAACTGTAGCTGCTGAAGCAAACAACACTGTTGTTTTCAAAGTAACTACTGATGCAACTAAAGCTGAAATCAAAGCAGCTGTTGAGAAACTTTTCGAAGTTTCAGTTGTAGGTGTTAATACACTTAATGTTAAGGGTAAAGTAAAACGTACCGGTGCACGTTTTGGTCGTCGTAACGACTGGAAAAAAGCCTACGTAACTCTTGCAGAAGGTAGTGACATCGACTTCGTTGGCGCAGAGCAATAGGAGATAGAAAATGGCTATAGTAAAATGTAAACCTACTTCTCCGGGTCGTCGTCACCTAGTTAAAGTGGTAAACAAAGAGCTTCATAAAGGTAAGCCTTACGCACCACTATTAGACACTAAGTCTAAGTCTGGTGGTCGTAACAATAATGGTCGTATTACCGTTCGTCATATTGGCGGTGGTCATAAGCATCATTATCGTATCGTTGACTTTAAACGTCTTAAAGATGGCATTCCAGCCAAAGTTGAGCGTTTAGAATATGATCCAAACCGTAGTGCTAACATTGCGTTAGTATTATACGCAGATGGTGAGCGTCGTTATATCCTAGCCCCTAAAGGCTTAACTGCTGGTGATTCTATCCAGTCTGGTGTTGACGCTCCAATTAAAGCTGGTAACGCTATGCCGTTACGTAACGTACCATTAGGTAGCGTTATTCACGCAATCGAACTTAAACCAGGTAAAGGTGCTCAAATTGCACGTGCTGCTGGTACTTACGCACAATTAGTTGCGAAAGATGGTGCTTACGTTACTTTACGTCTTCGCTCTGGCGAAATGCGTAAAATCGAAGCTGATTGTCGTGCAACTTTAGGTGAAATCGGCAACGCTGAACACATGCTTCGCTCTTTGGGTAAAGCTGGTGCTTCACGCTGGCGCGGTGTTCGCCCAACTGTTCGTGGTGTTGCCATGAACCCAGTTGACCATCCACACGGTGGTGGTGAAGGTAAAACATCTGGCGGTCGTCACCCGGTATCACCTTGGGGTGTGCCAACTAAGGGTTACAAGACTCGTAAGAACAAACGTACTGATAAATTTATCGTACGTCGTCGTACTAAATAGTACATTTAACTAAAGCTCTACGCTGTTAATCTAACTAATTTAGATTTAACAGCCAGAGCCAATTATATTAAGGAATCACCATGCCACGTTCCCTCAAGAAAGGTCCTTTTATTGACCTACACTTGTTGACGAAGGTAGAGAAAGCGGTGGAAAGCGGGAATAAAAAGCCAATTAAAACTTGGTCCCGTCGTTCAATGATCATCCCTACGATGATCGGATTGACCATAGCTGTCCATAATGGCCGTCAACACGTTCCTGTATTTGTTACCGAAGAAATGATCGGTCACAAATTAGGAGAATTTGCACCAACTCGTACTTATCGCGGCCATGTCGCAGATAAGAAAGCGAAGAAATAAGGGGAAGTTAAATGCAAGCTATTGCTATACATAAATTTGCCCGTGGTTCTGCGCAAAAAGCACGTTTAGTAGCGGATCAAATCCGTGGTGAACATGTTGAGAAAGCACTTGAAATTTTAACTTACAGCAACAAATCAGCTGCTGAATTAGTTAAAAAAGTTCTTAACTCAGCGATTGCTAATGCAGAGCACAATGAAGGTGCAGACATTGATGAATTATTCGTTAAAACTATTATGGTTGACGATGGTCCAACAATGAAACGTATTATGCCACGTGCGAAAGGCCGCGCCGATCGTATCATTAAGCGCACAAGTCACATTACTGTGATTGTGTCTGATTCTTAGGAGTATATTAGTATGGGTCAAAAAGTACATCCTACCGGTATACGCCTAGGGATCACGAAACCTTTCGCGTCTACTTGGTTTGCTAGCAGCGCAGATTTTGCTAACAACTTAGACGGCGACCATAAGGTTCGCGAATATTTAAAAGAAAAGCTTAAACGCGCTTCACTATCTAAAGTAGTTATTGAACGTCCAGCTAAATCTATCCGCGTAACAATTCACACGGCTCGTCCGGGTGTTGTTATCGGAAAGAAAGGCGAAGATGTTGAAAAATTACGTTTAGCAGTGTCTAAAATTGCTGGCGTTCCTGCTCAAATCAACATTGCTGAAGTACGTAAGCCAGAAATGGATGCGCAGCTTGTTGCTGACAGTATTGCAAGTCAATTAGAACGTCGTGTTATGTTCCGTCGCGCTATGAAGCGTGCAGTTCAAAATGCTATGCGTTTAGGTGCTAAGGGTATCAAAGTTCAAGTTAGCGGTCGTTTAGGCGGCGCTGATATTGCACGTGCTGAATGGTATCGTGAAGGTCGTGTACCTTTGCATACATTACGTGCTGATATCGACTACGCAATTGCGCGTGGCGACACGACTTATGGTGTAATTGGTATTAAAGTTTGGATCTTTAAAGGCGAAATCATTGGCAAAATGCCATTGCAAGCAGAGCAGCCAGCTGCTAAGCCTAAAAGAAAAAACAACCGCAAAGCGAAGTAAGAGGAATCAGTAATGTTACAACCAAAACGTACTAAATTCCGTAAGCAGATGAAACTGCGCAACCGTGGCTTATCGCACACAGGTAGTTCAGTTAGCTTCGGTACTTTCGGTTTAAAATCAGTTGAACGTGGTCGTATGACTGCACGCCAAATTGAAGCCGCTCGTCGTGCCATGACTCGTCATGTTAAACGTCAAGGTAAAATCTGGATTCGTGTATTCCCTGATAAGCCAATTACTAAAAAGCCTCTTGAGGTTCGTATGGGTAAAGGTAAGGGTTCAGTAGAATATTGGGTTTGCCAAATTCTTCCTGGTCGTGTTCTTTATGAAATGGAAGGTGTTTCAGAAGAATTAGCACGTGAAGCATTTGCTTTAGCCGCTGCTAAACTTCCGTTTAAAACTACCTTCGTAACTAGGACGGCAATGTAATGAAAGCTAGTGAACTTAAAGCAAAAAGCATTGAAGAGTTAAATGCTGAATTACTAGAACTTCTACGCGAGCAGTTTAACTACCGCATGCAAGCAAGCACTGGTCAATTAGCACAAACTCATTTGCTAAGAACTGTACGTCGCAATATTGCACGTGTTAAGACTATCATCACTGAAAAGGCAGGTAAGTAATGAGCGAAGCTAAAATCCGCACACTACAAGGCGTTGTTATCAGTAACAAGATGGATAAGTCTATCGTTGTAATGATCGAACGTCGCGTTAAGCACCCTATGTACGGTAAATTCATCACGCGTTCAACTAAGTTGAAAGCGCATGACGAAGCTAACGTATGTAACGAAGGTGATGTAGTAACTATCACTGAATGTGCACCTATTTCTAAGTCTAAGAACTGGAAATTAGTTGACGTTGTAGTTAAAGCTTAATTAGTATTTATATACTGAATTAAACGGCTAACTATTAGTTAGTTAAAAACCCTTATCATTATTTGGTAAGGGTTTTTTTATGCGTTGAATTCGATGGTTTCAAATTTCTAAGTCTGCTCTGGAAAGATAAGTGGAAATTAGTGGCGTTGTAGTTAACGCTTAATTAGTATTTATATACTGAATTAAACGGCTAACTATTAGTTCGTTAAAAACCCTTATCATTATTTGGTAAGGGTTTTTTTATGCGTTGAATTCGATGGGTTTCTAATTTCTAAGTCTGCTCTGATAAGATAAGTGGAAATAGCGGCGTTGTAGTTAACGCTTAATTAGTATTTATATACTGAATTAAACTGCTAACTGTTAGTTAGTTAAACCCCTTATCATTATTTGGTAAGGGTTTTTTTATGCGTTGAATTCGATGGCTTTCTAATTTGCTAAGTCTGCTCTGATAAGATAAGTGGAAATTAGTGGCGTTGTAGTTAAAGCCTTAATTAGTATTTATATACTGAACTAAACGGCTCACTATTAGTTAGTTAAAAACCCTTATCATGATTTGGTAAGAGTTTTTTATTGCCATAAGCTTTTCGATAAGACAATTTTTAGAAAACCCTATTTCATACCGGTTTAGACACTATTACCATGCTTCCAGAATTGACTCCAGCGATTGAAAACTCTTTGCGGTAGGTAGCTATTCCTATTACGTTTAGCACTTTGTTTTAATAAACGATGTAGCGACCAATGTTTAGGGTAAAGTTGAATAACTATATTAAGGTAGTTAGGAATATGAAAATAACTAATGTCATGTTCTACTTGTATCTGCTGCAAAATAGTCAAACACAAATTGATCTCCTCATCGCTAATATCAGGTAAATTAATTGATAAGCAGGATTCTCTGGTAAGCTTCCCTGTAAGTACTTCCAGTTGTTTAATTATAGAATCAAAACCAAACTCTTCACTGCGATATACATCACATATCAACCAATCTATATCATGTTCATCTTGTTGAGTTAACCAACTTAAGCCATCGCTGTGAATAATACTCAGCCTTAGTTGTTCTGGATTGAAATACTCAGTAAAGCAGTTAATTACTTGTGGGTTGTATTCCAGGCTAGTTACTTCTATTTCAGGTGAGAGGTGTCTTAAGAACCGTGTCAGGTTGCCGCCGCCTAGCCCTAGCTCGATAACTTTATTAGGCCGAAAAAGTAATAAAGGCAGCATAAGTGCTACCTGATGTGGCAAAGTTAATAGGTGAGGTTTACGTTTGTGCATAATACTTTGCACAACATCATTAAAAGCCATCCAGCGAAAGTGGTCATTTTCGCTGACAGAGATTGCATCCTCCTGCTTAGTTAAATAAAGTAGTTTTCCTTGAGATAAGTGTTTTTCTAATCGCATAATTTTTTAGTTAAAGATAATGCCTTGAATAAGAGTAACAATAGCTAATGAATCTTTGTATCACACCTAACAGTAGCATTGAATTTGAAAAGTATTACAACTTACGATGGAAAATATTGCGCCAACCATGGCAACAAGAGCTGGGTAGTGAGCGAGATTCATTAGAGCAACAAAGTTATCATCGCATGATTGTCGGTGAAAATCAGCAAGTGCTTGCTGTAGGTCGTTTAGAAAGAGTATCTCAATATGCAGGGAAAATTCGTTATATGGCTGTAAGTCCGGAGGCACAAGGGCAGGGCTTAGGGAAACAAATCATTTATGCATTAGAAGCACTGGCTCAGCAATTGGGGATTACTAAAATAGAACTAAATGCTAGAGAGGATGCGTTGGGTTTTTATCAAAATTTATCGTATCAACAGCAAGGATTTTCACATTTGTTATTTAATGAGATAAAACACTTTGTTATGCATAAGACTCTAGCAGCACATGTGCATCATCAAAAGCTGAAGACGCAAGCTTTGCAAAAGATATGGCACGATACCATACCAATGAGCAAAGCAATGAATATGGAAATTAGTTATTTTGATGAAAACAGTTTATTTACGCATTGTGATGCGGAGTTTAATCAAAATCTACATCACACCATGTTTGCCGGTAGTATATATACCTTAGCAACCTTAACGGGCTGGGCATGGACTTATTTCTTACTACAACAAGCAGAGCTAAACGGTAATATAGTGCTTGCCGATGCTAATATTCGCTATCATGCGCCGATAAAAGGCGGAGCCTATGCCGCTGTTGAGCAACAAAATGTTTCAGGGGAGTTAAGCCCTTTAAAACAGAATAATAAAGCGCGTATCAAGCTGGAAGTTCAGGTATATTGTGGTGATAATATTGCAGCAACTTTTACTGGTAGTTATTTTATTCTGCCTAAATAGCTACAAGTTGAACTCCTAACGTCAGAAGCAAAAGGGAATCCTAAAATATGTCTAAGTTTTTTTCGTTGATAATTTCCTTAATAAGTGTTGTTGGTTTTGCACAAGCAGAAAATGATGAGCAAGCGATACAAGGTGTGTTAAATAGCTTTCATCAAGCAGCAGCAAATGCACAAACGCAGCGTTATTTTGCTTTGATGACAGATGATGCTGTTTTTCTTGGTACTGATGCTACAGAGCGTTGGAACAAAAATGACTTTAGGGATTACGTCGAGCCGTATTTCAAGCGCGGAAAGGGTTGGCAATATACGCCACAAAAACGCAATATAACATTGATTAACAATAATCAAACCGCCTTTTTTGATGAATTACTTATAAACACAAGCTATGGCTTATGCCGAGGCACAGGCATACTCATCAAAACGGTAAAAGGCTGGAAAATAAGTCAGTACAACTTATCGGTGCCTTTACCTAACGATATTGCTAAAGGATTGGTACAACAAATCAAGAAATATCAAGAGAGTACTTATCAAAAAACTCACCTCAATAACGACCCTATAGGAAATAAGTAACATGGCTCAATTGGATAGCGTTGGTATTATTGGTTGTGGTTGGTTAGGTACGCCTTTAGCAAAAACACTCTTAGCTGAGGATGTTGATGTGCTTGCTACGCGTAGCAACAAAGAGAATACTGCTGTATTGACTGAGCAAGGCATTGAAGCCGAAGTACTCTTATTACCAGCGACAACAGCTGAAATGTTCGCGCAGTTAAATCAACATCGAGTATTTAAGCAGCATAACCTAGTGATTGCCATCACCCCACAGTTCAAACAAGGGCGTGCTGACTATGGTGAAAAAGTTGCGCAATTAGTTGAGGCAGCAAAAGTACAAGGACAAGTGAAGCGTATTATTTTATTGAGTAGTAGCGCTGTTTATAATGGCCTATTGGGTGTGGTTAATGAAGAAACAAGCCTAGACTTATCTGCTGAAAAAGTTCAAGCATTACACGATGCCGAACAGGCTGTTTTGAAGTTCTCTAATCGAAGTCAGTTGAGAAGGTCTTATGTTCTGAGGCTGGCTGGTTTAGTCGGTCCAAATCGTCATCCAGGTAAGTTTCTTATCAATAGTCGAATTGTAAAAGCGCCAGACTCACCTGTTAATCTGATTCATCAACAAGATGCACAAGGGCTTGTTCTTTCGTTATTAAATACCGAAGCGCCAACAGGGGTTTTTAATGGTGTCAGCGATACTCATGTAAGCAAAAAATCATATTATCAGGCTGCGGCAAAAGCATTATCGTTACCCGAGCCTAAGTTTTCTGATGTTGAGTTAAGTGCTAAAGAGCAGCCTGCGCCAAGACGAATTGTCAATGGTGATAAAGCACAGCAAGTTTTATCTTATCAATTTGTTTACCCAGACTTGCTGACTTGGTTATAATAACGTAGTAAACATACTAGCCTATCACTCAGGACTTTTTTTTGAATTTCCTCTCAAAACATTTTATTAATCGACATCAAGCAAAACTTCTTTGCTTTGTTATTTGGTTGCATATTTCTATCCTAGACTTTTTTGGTATCTACCCAGGACCAGTTTTTTATTTTAAAGAAAGTCTGCAGCTGAATACCTTATTAACTCATGCTGTGATTGCTCTACTTACGCTTGCTTTTTATTTTATTGTCACAAAACTATTTGCTCTTAAGCAGAGTAAATCTGCTAATAACAGTGTAAATGATAGTGAAGTATTAGATAAGCAATGCGAGTAGTTTTAGCGCCGATGGAGGGCGTATTAGATCACCTAATGCGCGACTTACTTACACAAGTAGGTGGATATGACTTATGCGTTACAGAGTTTGTTCGTGTTGTTGACCAAGTCATTTCGGATAAAGCATTTTATCGCTCTTGTCCTGAGCTTATTGATGCAGATGTTTATGGCAGTCGAACCAAATCTGGCACACCTGTACGAGTACAGCTTTTAGGGCAGTACCCACAATATATGGCTGAAAACGCCGCAAAAGTGATAGAGCTAGGTTCAAGCGGTGTTGATCTTAATTTTGGCTGCCCGGCTAAAACGGTCAATAAAAGTCGTGGGGGTGCGATATTACTGAAGGATCCGGATAATCTGTATCAGATAGTTAAAGCTGTACGCAATGCTGTGCCAAGTGAGGCAATTGTTAGCGCTAAGATTCGTTTAGGTTATGAAGATAAAAGTCTTGCCATTGAAAATGCTCAAGCAATTGAATTAGCAGGCGCAAATGAGCTAACCGTGCATGCACGCACTAAAATAGAAGGTTATAAACCACCTGCACATTGGCATTGGATTACCAAAATAAAGCAAAGTATTAATATTCCTGTGATTGCTAATGGCGATATTTTCCAACTTGAAGATGCAAATAAGTGTCGAGAAATCACAATGTTCAGCGATATTATGGTTGGTCGCGGTGCGCTGACCATTCCTAATTTGGGGCAAGTATTAAAACAAGAAGCTCCGATAATGCCTTGGCCTGAAGTGCAAGCGTTACTGCTCCATTACACTACTTGTGAGACTTATGGTGATAAAAGTAAGTACTACCCAAACCGTATAAAGCAATGGCTTAAGTATTTAAAAAATCACTACCAAGAGGCTGATGATTTATTTGGTGATATAAGGGCACTAAAAACAACTGAAGCAATACAGGATATTTTGTAAATCTTACTTGGCCGCTTCAAAGCTAACCGCATAATAGCCATTTAAACTGCTATATTTTAATTCAGTTTTCACTTTAAAGCGCATAACACCATTATGTTTCGTCATAATGTTAACTGTTATGCTGACAAAACTGTCGGAATCTAAATTAATGCTCTCCATTTCCATCTCCCAAAGGCTTTCAACTACCTTTTGATATTTAGGATCTGGGTATGCTGTTTTCCACCAATGTTCTTTATCTGGAATATCTGCTAGGGTCCAGCCTATTATCTTTTTAAAGCTCTCATTAAGGTAAACCAAGCTATGGTTTAGTGAGTCTTGATTATGTTCAGCCACGATAATTGGCTGTGGCAAATTATCAAAGTGTTTGGTAGCAATTGATTGAAGCAAGTTAGATCCCTTAACATGATATCGATTATTGTGATTCTATTTGAAAAACTTAGACATAACAAAATAAATAATTATCTTTAAAAAGAGTGACAGCGCTTAATCTCTTCTATTAACTCATTTGCAAGCGGCGAGATGATGTTATTCTTTGAAGAGATTAACATCACCGGGATTTGATAAGAGTATTTATCAGGAAGAATCGATTTAAACAAAGCCTTATCAACCCAATAACTGGCATAATGTTCAGGTAAATAACCGATAAATTCACCGGATAATATCAAGTGAGCTATGCCTTCATCATGGTAGGCGGTAGCACTGTTTTGATAATTTAAACCATCATCCCTTACTTCCTTATCGCGCATATAGTTACTGGTGATCACTTCTGCCGACTCTAGCCGTTTATTCACTTCTGAGGGTTTGCAGTCGAACAAAGGATGTCCTTTAGAGCAATATAAAAAGTTAGTTTCATTGTGCAAGGGGTAATAATCCAGGCCTCGCAAATGATGTCGACTAACACCTAAGCCAACTAGGGAGCGGCCACTCGCTACAGATGTTTCAACTTCACGTGCTTCACAAACATTAATATCAAATTGAATATTATCGCCTTTGGCTTTTAAAGCTGAAATAACACGGGCAACACCACAGCGAGGGTCGCTGACAAAAGTATCTATGGTGGCAATAGTTACTCGGCCTGAAAGCTCATTTTTAGAGCTGGCAACAGTACTAGCAAAAGCTTCACACTGTTGTAGTAACTCTAATGACGCTTGATAAGTCACCCGGCCCGACTCTGTTATCTCAAAACCACTTCTGCCACGTTTACACAGTTTAATACCTAAGCGAACTTCTAAGTCAGATAAATGGGAACTTATGGTAGAACGACCTATATTTAAACGGGACTCTGCTGCGGATAAACCGCCACATTCAACAATAGCGACAAAGATTCTCAGTAAACGTAGATCAACGTCATGAACTTGCATTTTCATTTCTCACTTTAAAGTTTGGTAAAACCGGAATGAATTACGATTATTATGCATTTATAAAACATCTAGAACAAGCTAAAATAGGTGCATATATAGTGCTTTCTCGCTGAAAATAATGAAATTGACAGCACTTTTCTCACAAAATATATAGATATTTAGGAGCCTTAAGATGACATTTAAATATGGTATTGACCGTTTAAATCTTGATATTGTAAATGGTATTGCTGATGGCAGTATCCAAGCAGAACTTTGCCAAGAAGCGATAGATAAAATCAATAAAAGCCGCCAAAGAGTAGAGAAAATGGCAGCTTCAGATAAAGCGGTATATGGTATTAATACAGGTTTTGGTCCTTTATGTGATACACAAATTTCACCTGAAGATACTAACTTATTACAAAAAAACTTGCTTATCACCCATGCTGTCGGTGTTGGTGAGCCAATTGCCAAAGATATATCTAAGTTAATGTTAATCACTAAAGTGCATGCATTAAGCCAAGGTTTTTCAGGTATCCGTCTAGAGACGGTTGAAAGAATGTTGACCTTTATCGAACTTGACCTTATCCCTGTTGTTCCAGAGCAAGGCTCAGTAGGTGCTTCGGGTGATTTAGCACCACTTTCTCACTTATTTTTGCCACTGCTAGGTGAAGGTGAATTTTGGCAAGGGGAAGAAGTTGTAGCTGCAGCACCGCTACTTCGTGAAAATGGTCTAGAAATTATGGACCTGCACGCAAAAGAAGGCTTGGCGTTAATTAACGGCACACAATTTATATTATCTCATGGCATCACAGCATTGACCAAAATGCGCTACTTATTGGACCTAGCCGATTTAACTGGTGCTATGAGTATCGAAGGTATGCAAGGCAGCGAGTCTCCATTTAGAGCAGAGCTTCATGCAACACGTGCATTTAAAGGCAACTTAGAAGTTGCAGCACGTATGAGACACTTCTTTAAAGATTCACAAAACATGGCAGATCACGAAGAGTGTGACCGTGTTCAAGACCCTTATTCATTAAGATGTATTCCACAAGTGCATGGCGCTTCACGTAATGCCTTTTATCACTTAGAAGAGATGGTTGAAATCGAAATGAACTCTGTTACTGATAACCCAATCGTTATCAGTAGTGAAGAAGCTATTTCAGGTGGTAGTTTCCATGGACAGCCCCTTGCAATGGTTCTCGATTATGCATCAATAGCTGCGGCCGAGTTGGGTAACATTTCAGACAGACGTTGTTACTTATTATTAGAAGGTATACACGGGTTTACCAAGGTTATTAACTTCTGCAGGTGGCTTAAATTCAGGCATGATGATCCCGCAATATGCAACCGCAGCACTGGTAACAGAAAACAAATCGCTTTGTTTCCCACCATCAGCTGATAGTGTGCCAACTTCAATGGGCCAAGAAGATCATGTATCTATGGGTAGCATTTCGGGTAGAAAATTAAACCAGATTTTAGGTAACGTAGAAAAAATATTTGGTATCGAGTTAATGTATGCAGCGCAAGCTATCGAATTTAGACGTCCAAATAAATGTTCTGAACTTATTGAGCTAAACCACAAATTGATTAGATCAAAAGTGGCTAAGCTTGAAGAAGATAGACTACTAAAACCTGATATTGATGCCATGATCAAATTAGTTAAATCACAAGCATTTACTGTTAGCTTTGATGAAAGCAATTAAGGGGACTCTTACCATGGAAACAGCAATGAATTTTCAAGAACAAATTAAACAAGGTATTCCAAGCGTATTGCCACAAGCGAAAGCTTACCCTGCTGATGCTAATCGCGCCCCTAAGCGTAAAGACATTCTTAGCGTTGATGAAAAGCAGTTAGCAGTAAGAAATGCTTTACGTTACTTTCCAAAAGAGTGGCACCAAGAATTAGCGATAGAATTCGCGCAAGAGCTAAAAGACTTTGGTCGTATTTATATGTATCGCTTTAAACCTAGCTATCACATGAAAGCACGTTCAATTAGTGATTATCCGGCAAAGTGTGAGCAAGCTGCAGCAATTATGTTAATGGTTGAAAATAACCTAGATCCTGCCGTTGCACAACATCCAGAAGAGTTAATCACTTATGGCGGTAATGGTGCTGTGTTCCAAAACTGGGCACAATACTTATTAGCGATGAAATACTTAAGTGAGATGGAAAGCGACCAAACTTTACATCTTTACTCAGGTCACCCTATGGGCTTATTCCCATCATCTGAAGATGCACCGCGTGTAGTGGTTACCAATGGTATGATGATCCCTAACTACTCTCAGCCAGATGACTGGGAAAAGTTTAATGCGCTAGGTGTAACTCAATACGGCCAAATGACTGCTGGTTCATTTATGTATATTGGTCCGCAGGGCATAGTACACGGTACTACCATTACCGTGATGAATGCTTTTCGTAAAGTACTAAACAAAGATGAAAAACCACAAGGTAAAATCTTCCTTACCGCAGGCTTAGGGGGTATGAGTGGCGCACAACCTAAAGCGGGTAACATTGCTAATTGTATTACTGTTTGTGCTGAAGTTAATGCAAATGCTGCAACTAAGCGTCACCAGCAAGGTTGGGTCGATGAACTAATCGATAACATGGATGAACTTGTTGCGCGTGTTAAAGTTGCACAAGCTAACGAAGAAGTGGTTTCCATTGCTTATATTGGCAATATTGTCGATGTGTGGGAAAGATTTTATGAAAAAGAGATCTTTATTCACTTAGGCTCAGACCAAACTTCACTGCATAACCCTTGGTCGGGCGGTTACTATCCGGTAGATATTAGTTACGAAGAATCTAATCGATTAATTCGAGAAGAGCCGGAAGTATTTAAAGAAAAAGTACAGGCAACATTAATACGTCATGCTAATGCAGTAAATAAACACACGGCTAAAGGCACTTATTTCTTCGATTACGGTAATGCTTTCTTACTTGAAGCATCGCGCGCTGGCGGCGATGTAATGGCGGAAAATGGTATTGACTTTAAATATCCATCATACGTTCAAGATATCTTAGGCCCTATGTGTTTTGACTATGGTTTTGGCCCATTCCGCTGGGTTTGTGCTTCAGGTAAACCTGAAGACTTAGATAAAACTGATGCCATTGCTGCAAGTGTACTTAAAAAGATCATGGCAGATTCGCCTGAAGAAATTCAGCAACAAATGCAAGATAACATTACTTGGATTGAAGATGCTAAACAAAACAAGTTAGTTGTTGGCTCACAAGCACGTATTCTTTATGCCGATGCGCAAGGTCGCATGGAAATTGCTAAAGCCTTTAATGATGCCATTAACAACGGTGAAATTGGTCCTGTAGTATTAGGTCGTGACCATCACGATGTCTCGGGTACTGATTCACCATTCCGCGAAACGTCTAACATTTATGACGGTAGCCGTTTTACCGCGGATATGGCAATTCACAATGTTATTGGTGATAGTTTCCGTGGTGCAACTTGGGTTTCAATTCATAATGGCGGCGGCGTAGGATGGGGTGAAGTAACCAACGGCGGTTTTGGAATGTTACTTGATGGTTCGACAGCAGCAGAACGTCGCTTAAAATCAATGTTACTCTTTGATGTAAACAATGGAATTGCACGTCGTAGCTGGGCACGAAATGAAGAAGCAAATTTCGCTATTAAACGTGAAATGGCTCGCACACCTAAGCTTAAAGTCACTTTAGCTAACTTAGTTGAAGACGATATTTTAAATAAATTATCATTTTAAGCGCTAAAAAAAAGAGCTATTCCAATCTGTTTGGAATAGCTCTGCATTTCAATTCTTTTTTATTATCTCTCTAGCGACTCTTTATTTATTATCGATCACAGCGCTTAAAAAACTAAGTGGCTGCCTAAGCGGTATTTATCACCTGGCGAGGTTAAGATAGCGACACTCACCACGCCCTGCTTTGACCAAGTACGACGCTTCACTTGCAAACAAGGCACCTTTTCAGTGATGTCTAGCTGCTGACAAATCTCTGTACTAGCTAAAATAGCTTCAACTTCATGCGTTGCTTCGGTAAGTGGCGCAACTGATGAAAGGTATTCGTGTGGTGTTAGTTCAGTATAATTTTGTAATAAATAATCAGGTACTAAACTTGCGTTAACAAAGCGCTGTTCAAGCTGAATTGGTTCGTTATTCTCAAAATGTAAAACTTCAGAATAATAAACATGCTCATTATTTTTAAGATTTAATAAAATAGTAATCTCTTCACTAACGGCAATAGACTTCAACATCAGTTGTTTTGCATGATGTTTATG
>Ga0114909_1000860_pt1 | contig 19585 bp, 18 predicted proteins | sample MalvireepMed_906_FD_87290 | JGI IMG/M metagenome (GOLD analysis project Ga0114909, IMG submission 87290) | Marine viral communities from the Global Malaspina Expedition - Malaspina viral metaG DeepMed_906 | ecosystem: Environmental > Aquatic > Marine > Oceanic | place: Mediterranean Sea...
ATTTTAACTGGCGACATTCTACCCTGAAATCGATTTAAATTGTAAGAGTAATTATACTAAAGTTTAACACTGCGCAAAGTTTTGCTCAAAAAATCTACTTAACTAACTAACAAAGATGGAAATTGTAATTAGTGAATATCAGCTATATAATCACAGGGTACAAAACTCTTTTATGGCTTAGCCAAATAAATTTATATACCAAAAGTAACTCGCATTGTGCATAGGTATAATTTTTTATGCATAGGTATATTTATTTCGTATTGAGACTTTTAATTTTTCGTATTGAAACTTTTTGTTACTTATACGAAAGTATTACTAGAATTACTTAGCTAATGTTAGTTAATTCCGTTAGAATTATGCGGCTTTTTTACTATATAAAAGTGAAAAAGTGGTTTCTAGCAAAATAATAAAAAGACAGTTACCGTACACTTCGGGAATTATTCTTAATAAATAGTTTGTTTATTCGTTAAATGATAATGCTAAAACGAGAATTATTTATTAAAGGTAGTTCATGAGTAACAATAATAAAAGTTGAAGGCTTTCGAGCTCTTTAGGCAACAATTGTGAAAAAACAACGTCCTGTAAACCTAGATCTAACTACAATAAAGATGCATCCGGCAGCTAATGCCTCAATTCTTCACCGTGTTTCTGGTGTAATAATGGTATTTGCTATTGGTATCTTATTGTGGACACTTTCAACCTCTCTCTCTTCTGCTGATGGATTTGCACAAATTCAAGGTTACCTTGATGGCTTATTTTTCAGTTTCATTATTTTTGGCTGTCTTTCAGCGTTGACTTACCATTTACTAGCAGGTGTTCGTCACTTGTTTATGGACTTAGGTCATTTTGAAGAATTAGCTTCAGGTAATGCCACCGCCAAATTGATTATCATCATTTGGTTAGCAGTATCGGCAGTAATAGGAGTTTGGTTATGGTAAACGTCGTCGCATCAGTAGGCCGTAACGGCGTACATGATTTTATTCTATTAAGAGCAAGTGCTATTATTCTTGCTCTGTACACCTTACTTCTTGCTGGTTTTTTTGTAGTAACACCTGATGTTACTTTTGAGCAATGGCAAGGGTTTTTTGCATGTACTAGCGTTAAAGTTGCGACAGTTTTAGCACTGTTAGCATTACTTGTTCACGCGAAAATTGGCGTATGGCAAGTTTTGTCAGATTACGTTAAACCAGCGTTTTTACGCGGTGCTTTGCAATTTGTCTTTTCAGTTATCTTATTAGCCTACCTAGTGTTTGGCTTTTTAACCGTGTGGGGTGTATAAGTGAGCGTTCCAATTCGTGAGTTTGACGCCATAGTTATTGGCGCAGGCGGCGCAGGTATGCGTGCCGCATTAGCAATTTCAGAATCAGGCAAATCTTGTGCCTTGATTTCTAAAGTATTTCCAACTCGTTCTCATACAGTATCTGCTCAAGGTGGTATTACCGTCGCATTAGGTAATGCCCATGAAGATCACTGGGAACAACATATGTACGATACAGTTAAGGGTAGTGATTATATCGGTGACCAAGACGCGATCGAGTACATGTGTAAAACAGGTCCAGAATCTGTTATTGAATTAGAGAAAATGGGTTTACCTTTTTCTCGTACCGAACAAGGTAAAATTTACCAACGTCCATTTGGCGGCCAATCGAAAAACTTTGGTGGTGAGCAAGCGGCTCGTACAGCAGCTGCAGCTGACCGTACCGGTCATGCTTTACTTCATTGTCTTTACCAACAAAACGTTAAAAATAAAACTAACGTTTACTCTGAGTGGTATGCCTTAGATTTAGTTAAAAACAGTGACGGTGCTGTTGTTGGTACCACAGCAATTTGTATCGAAACTGGCGAAATTGTTTACTTTAAAGCCCGTGCTACAGTACTTGCTACTGGTGGTGCTGGCCGTATCTTCGCTTCAACGACTAACGCTCACATTAATACTGGTGATGGTGTTGGTATGTCACTTCGTGCCGGCATTCAAATGCAAGACATGGAAATGTGGCAGTTCCATCCAACCGGTATAGCTGGTGCAGGTGTACTAGTGACTGAAGGTTGTCGTGGTGAAGGTGGTTATCTGTTAAATAAAGATGGCGAACGTTTCATGGAGCGTTATGCGCCTAATGCTAAAGATTTAGCTGGTCGTGATGTTGTTGCCCGTTCAATGATGACAGAGATTCGAGAAGGTCGTGGTTGTGATCATCCTCAGTACGGTCCGCATATCAAACTTAAACTTGATCATCTAGGTCGTGAAACCTTATATAAGCGTTTACCAGGTGTTTGTGATTTATCTAAAACATTTGCTCACGTAGACCCAGCAGAAGAGCCGATTCCTGTAATCCCAACTTGTCATTATCAAATGGGTGGTGTTCCTTGTAATGTTAATGGTCAAGCCCTTAACATTGATGCGAATGGTAAAGAGACTATTGTTGAAGGTTTATTTGCTGTAGGTGAGATTGCTTGTGTATCTGTACATGGTTCAAACCGATTAGGCGGCACCTCGTTGCTTGACTTAGTAGTATTTGGCCGTGCAGCAGGTAACTTCTTAGGTACTTACTTAAATGAAACACAAAACGGTAAAGAAGCTTCGGAATCAGATTTAGAAGCAGCGCTTGCGCGTACTAACCGTTGGGAGTCATCTACTAAAGGTGAAGACCCAGTACAAATTCGTAAAGACTTACAGCAGTGTATGCAAATGAACTTCTCGGTATTCCGTGAAGGCGAAGCAATGGCACAAGGCATGAAAGAATTAACAGAAATTCGTGATCGCCTTAAAGAAGCACGTTTAGATGACAAGTCATCTGAATTCAATACACAGAGAATTGAGTGTCTAGAATTAGATAACTTAATGGAAACTGCTTTTTGTAGTGCTAAAGCGGCTAACTTCCGTACTGAATCTCGTGGTGCGCATGCTCGTCAAGATTTCACTGAACGTGATGACGAAAACTGGTTATGCCACTCAGTTTACACACCAGAGACAGAAGAAATGTCTAAGCGTGATGTTAATATGAAACCCGTTCACCGCGAAGCTTTCCCTCCGAAAGCACGTGTTTACTAAGGAGTATTGTGATGAAACAGAAATTTTCGATTTACCGCTATAATCCTGACGTAGATGCTAAGCCATACATGAAGGAATATGATTTAGAAATTCCTGAAGGTTCAGATATGATGATCCTTGATGCCTTGATCTTATTAAAAGAGCAAGATTCAAGCTTATCATTCCGTCGTTCATGTCGTGAGGGTGTATGTGGCTCTGACGGTTTAAATATGAATGGTAAAAACGGTCTGGCTTGTATAACACCGTTATCTGAATTAAAAGCGAACACTATCGTTTTACGCCCATTACCAGGTTTACCGGTAGTACGTGACTTGATTATTGATATGACACAATTTTATCAGCAATATGAGAAAATTAAGCCATACTTGATCAACGATGCACAACAGCCTGCACGTGAAAACTTACAATCAATTGAAGAACGTGACAAATTAGACGGTCTTTACGAATGTATTCTTTGTGCGTGTTGTTCAACTTCTTGTCCGTCATTCTGGTGGAATCCGGATAAATTTATCGGGCCAGCAGGTTTATTACATGCTTATCGTTTCTTAATCGATAGCCGTGATACTGCGACAGAAGAGCGTTTAGATGGTTTGCAAGATGCTTACAGCGTATTTCGTTGTCATGGCATCATGAACTGTGTTGATGTTTGTCCAAAAGGATTAAACCCAACGAAAGCCATTGGTCATATTAAATCAATGTTGTTAAAACGCGCCGTTTAACCTGACAGAAGTAAACTTAGCTTAGCTTATATCAATTAATGCTTTAGTCTAAGTTTACTTTCTTGATTTATATGCAAGAATATGCGGAGTATTATGCTCTTAGTTAATTATATTTTTTGACTGATGAGATAATACTTTGCTTAATTTATTATGTTTATTAGCGTAATCGTGTAGGTTTTTTCTAACTTACAATGATTATAAATTTTAATTGCTTTACCCCCAGTATAGGAACAAGGCAATGCCAGAAGGTGTAATGAAGGCTTGGCTAGAGTCTTCCCATTTAAACGGTGGCAACATTGTTTATATTGAAGAATTGTACGAATCATACCTAGATAACTCTGCCTCTGTGTCAACAGAGTGGCAAGAAATCTTCGGTCAACTTCCTAAAGTCGAAGGCAGTGAGGTGGAATTCCGCCACAGTGCTATCCGTGATGAATTTAAAACCTTAGCAAAACAAGCACAAAAACAAGTTGTTGTTTCTGATGGTGATGCTAAACAGGTTAAAGTCTTACAGCTGATTAATGCTTTTAGATTTCGCGGCCATCAAAATGCCAATTTAGATCCATTGGGTTTATGGCAGCGTGACAAAGTGCGTGATTTACAGTTGTCGCATCATGATTTATCAGAAAATGATTTTGATAAAGAATATAGCTTAGGCTCATTTGCTATTGGCAAAGAGACCATGAAATTAGGTGAGTTATATAAAGCTTTAAAAGCTACCTATTGTGGTTCTATTGGTGCTGAATACATGCACATGACCTCAACGGATGAAAAACGTTGGATACAACAACGTCTTGAGTCTGTTCAGTCAAAAGCGAAGCTTAGCGTAGAAGAAAAGACTGAAATTTTTAAAGGTTTGATTGCTGCCGATGGATTAGAAAAGTACTTAGGTGCTAAGTTTCCCGGAGCAAAACGCTTTTCATTAGAAGGTGGTGATGCCTTAGTACCTATGCTTAAAGAATTAATCACTCGTGCTGGCGCTGCTGGCACTAAAGAAGTGGTTATGGGCATGGCACATCGCGGCCGTCTAAACGTACTTGTTAATGTTATGGGCAAAAATCCGTCAAAATTATTTGATGAATTTGCTGGTAAACATGATGAAGTATCTAGTTCAGGTGATGTTAAATATCACCAAGGTTACTCTTCAGATTTCGTTACTCCAGGTGGTAATGTTCATTTAGCGCTTGCTTTTAACCCGTCTCATTTAGAGATTGTTAATCCGGTGGTAATTGGTTCAGTACGTGCTCGTCTAGATAGACGTGACTGTAATCAAGGTGATTTAGTTTTACCTATTACCATTCATGGTGACTCTGCCATTGCAGGCCAAGGTGTAGTACAAGAAACTTTTAATATGTCGCAAGCGCGTGCATTTAAAGTGGGCGGTACCGTACGTATTGTGGTAAACAATCAGGTAGGCTTTACTACATCAGTAGCTGAAGATACACGCTCAGGTGAATACTGTACTGAAATTGCCAAAATGGTACAGGCTCCTATTTTACATGTTAATGGTGATGATCCTGAAGCGGTTATTTTAGCGACGCAAATTGCACTTGATTACCGTAATGAATTTAAACGTGATGTAGTCATTGATTTAGTCTGTTACCGACGTCACGGCCATAATGAAGCTGATGAGCCTAGTGCTACACAGCCATTAATGTACAAAATTGTTAAAAAGCACCCAACACCACGTCAATTATATGCAGATAAATTAGCGGCAGAGGGCAGTTTAACTAAAGCAAATGTTGATGAGTTAACCGCTTATTACCGTAAGTTGTTAGACGAAGGTCAATGTACGGTTGAACAATGGCGACCAATGACTGAACATTCAGTTGACTGGACACCATATCTTGGCCATGACTGGGATGATGATTACACTAAAGAGATCTCTGTTGATAAGTTAAAAGAACTTGCCAATAAAGTATCAACATTCCCTGAAAGTCATCCTGTGCACTCTCGTGTTAAAAAGATATATGATGACCGCTTAAAAATGGCATCAGGTGAGAAGTTGCTTGACTGGGGTATGGCTGAAAATTTAGCTTATGCATCAATTGTTGATCGCGGCGAACGAGTCCGTATCACAGGTCAAGATGCAGGACGTGGTACTTTCTTCCATCGTCATGCTGTTTTACACAACCAAGAAGATGCCAGTACCTATTTGCCACTGCAAAACATCAGAGAAGGCCAAGGCCCATTTGATGTGCATGACTCAGTTTTATCTGAAGTTTCTGTCTTAGCATTTGAATACGGCTATACCACAGCTGAACCTGCAGGCTTAACCATTTGGGAAGCGCAGTTCGGTGATTTTGCTAACTGTGCACAAGTGGTTTTTGACCAATTTATTAGTTCAGGTGAGCAAAAGTGGGGTCGTTTATGTGGCCTAACTATGTTGTTACCACATGGTTATGAAGGGCAGGGGCCTGAGCATTCATCTGGCCGTTTAGAGCGTTTCTTGCAACTTTGTGCTGATCACAATATGCAGGTATGTGTGCCATCAACACCAGCGCAAGTATTTAATATGTTGCGCCGTCAAGTGGTACGTCCTATGCGTCGTCCTCTCGTGGTTATGTCACCTAAATCATTATTACGTCATCCGTTAGCAGTATCGAGTTTGGAAGAACTGTCTACGGGCGAATTTAAAAATGTTATTGGTGAAATTGATGAATTAGATCATAGCGCTGTTGAACGCGTAGTCTTTTGTAGCGGTAAAGTGTACTACGAACTACTTGAACAACGTCGTAAGAATGAGCTAAATAACATTGCTATTATTCGTATTGAGCAATTATACCCATTCCCAGAGAAAGAGCTTCAAGATGCTATTAAAGAGTATCAGCATGTGAAGCAATTTGTTTGGTGTCAGGAAGAGCCGCAAAACCAAGGTGCTTGGTATTGTTCACAGCATCATTTTAGAGCTGCAATCCCTGAAGGTACCTATTTGACTTATGCTGGCCGTAAAGCTTCAGCAGCTCCTGCTGTTGGTTATATGTCAGTTCATGTGAAAGAACAACAAGCGCTTGTCACTCAAGCGTTAACGTTAGATTAACTATTGAGTGCACACTCTTCATTGCTGTTTTTTCTAAAATCAGAGTGAAGAGAAGTGCTAAAAGTTTGTAAGGAATTATAAAAATGACAACCGAAATCAAAGTTCCGGTATTACCAGAATCAGTTGCTGATGCAACAGTTGCTACTTGGCATGTACAAGTAGGCGAAAAATTTACACGCGATCAAGTACTTGTGGATATTGAAACTGATAAAGTAGTTTTAGAAGTACCAGCAACAAGTGATGGTGTTTTAACCGACATCAGCCAAGTTGAAGGCGCAACGGTATTAGGTGACCAAGTGATTGGTACTTTTTCTGAAGGTGGTGAGGCAGCTCCTGCTCCTGTAGCTGCTGCCAGTGCTCCTGAGGCAACTTCTGCTGCTAAAGTAATTGATATCGTAGTACCTGTATTACCTGAGTCTGTAGCTGATGCAACTGTTGCGTCTTGGCATGTGGCTGAAGGTGATACCGTATCAGTAGATCAAAACCTTGTTGATATCGAAACAGATAAAGTCGTCTTAGAAGTTGTTGCTCAAGACAACGGTGTTATTGGTAAAATTATACACGCTGAAGGCGATACCGTATTAGGTGACCAAAAAATTGGTGAACTTAACGCCGGCGCTGTAGCTAATACTACTGCAACAGCAACTTCAGAAGAAGCTGTAAGCTCTGATGAACTAGCTAGCCCTTCAGTACGTCGCTTAATGACAGAAAAAGGCTTAACAGCTGCTGATGTTGTGGGTACTGGTAAAGGTGGTCGCATCTCAAAAGAAGACGTTGAAGCTGCTGCTAACAAACCAGCTGCAGCACCAAAAGCAGCCGCGCCAGTTGCAGCTCCTGTTGCAGAGCTAGGTGAGCGTACACAAAAACGTGTACCTATGACACGTTTACGTAAAACGATTGCTACGCGCCTATTAGAAGCGAAGAACTCTACTGCCATGTTAACCACGTTTAACGAAGTTAACATGAAGCCAATTATGGATCTTCGTAAGCAATATAAAGATTTATTCGAGAAAACTCATGATACTCGTTTAGGTTTTATGTCTTTTTATGTTAAAGCAGTAACTGAAGCGCTTAAACGCTACCCAGCAGTTAATGCTTCGATTGACGGCGATGACATTGTTTATCACAACTTCTTTGATATCTCTATCGCAGTATCTACGCCACGTGGTCTAGTTACCCCGGTATTACGTGATGCAGATCAACTAGGCATGGCAGGTATCGAAAATGGTATCCGTGATCTAGCTATTAAAGGTCGTGACGGCAAGCTTTCAATTGCTGATATGACTGGTGGTAACTTCACTATTACTAATGGTGGTGTATTTGGTTCACTACTTTCAACACCTATCTTAAACTTACCGCAAGCGGCAATTTTAGGTATGCACAAAATACAAGAACGTCCAATGGCCGTTGACGGTAAAGTTGAAATCTTACCTATGATGTATTTAGCATTATCTTATGATCACCGTCTGATTGATGGTAAAGAATCCGTTGGTTTCTTAGTAACAATTAAAGAATTGTTAGAAGATCCAACACGTCTTCTTTTAGATATCTAAATTGATATCTAGGTAAAAGACAACGATAAATCTAAGCTATAAAAATTTAGTTACTCGACTATAGTATTAGCTCTTAGGACTACCGTCTTTAGAGCTTTTGTACTATAATCGAGATACTTTTCACGGGCAGACTTTCAGTATTTCTTTGAAATGCAATTGACTGTCATTATTTACAGATAAATGGATAAAACACCATGAATTTGCATGAGTATCAAGCGAAACAATTATTCGCTGAATATGGTTTACCAGTTTCTGAAGGTTTCGCTTGCGATACACCTCAAGAAGCTGCCGAAGCGGCTGATAAAATTGGCGGCGATATGTGGGTTGTTAAAACTCAAGTACACGCGGGTGGCCGTGGTAAAGCTGGCGGTGTTAAGCTAGTTAAAACCAAAGAAGAAATCAAAGATTTCGCCCAAAACTGGTTAGGTAAGAACTTAGTTACTTATCAAACAGATGAAAATGGTCAGCCAGTAGCTAAAATTTTAGTAGAAAGCTGTACAGATATTGCTAACGAATTATATCTAGGTGCAGTTGTTGACCGTGGTACGCGTAAAGTAGTATTCATGGCATCTACTGAAGGTGGCGTTGACATTGAGAAGATTGCTGAAGAAACTCCTGAGTTAATTCACAAAGCTGAAATCGATCCACTAGTTGGTGCTCAAGCATATCAAGCACGTGAGCTAGGCTTCAAGTTAGGTTTAAACCCTACTCAAATGAAGCAATTTGTTAAGATCTTCATGGGTCTTGCAAAAATGTTTACTGATTTTGATTTTGCATTGTTAGAAATCAACCCGTTAGTTATTACAGACGAAGGTAACCTTCACTGTTTAGACGGCAAAATTGGTATCGATGGTAATGCTTTATACCGTCAACCTAAAATCCGTGAAATGCACGATCCATCTCAAGAAGATGAGCGCGAAGCGCACGCTGCACAATGGGAACTTAACTACGTAGCCTTAGACGGTAACGTTGGTTGTATGGTTAACGGTGCTGGCCTTGCAATGGGTACTATGGATATCGTTAACTTACACGGCGGCAAGCCTGCTAACTTCTTAGATGTTGGCGGCGGTGCTACTAAAGAACGTGTTGCTGAAGCATTCAAAATCATCCTTAGTGATGACAATGTTAGCGCAGTATTAGTTAACATCTTCGGTGGCATTGTTCGTTGTGACATGATCGCTGAAGGTATTATCGCTGCTGTTAAAGAAGTAGGCGTTAAAGTTCCAGTTGTTGTACGTTTAGAAGGTACTAACGCTGAAGCAGGCCGTGAAGTATTAGCATCTTCAGATGTTAACATCATTGCTGCTGAATCATTAACTGACGCAGCACTTAAAGTTGTTGCCGCTGCGGAGGGCAAATAATGTCTGTATTAATTAACAAAGATACTAAAGTAATTTGTCAAGGTTTCACTGGTGGTCAAGGTACTTTCCACTCAGAGCAAGCTGTTGAATACGGTACGCAAATGGTTGGTGGTGTAAGCCCAGGTAAAGGCGGTCAAACACATTTAGGCCTTCCAGTTTTCAACACGGTACGTGAAGCAGTAGAAGCAACTGGCGCAACAGCTACAGTTATCTACGTTCCAGCTCCGTTCTGTAAAGATGCTATCTTAGAAGCTATCGATGCAGGCATCGAACTTATCGTTACTATCACTGAAGGTATCCCAACTTTAGATATGGTTGACGTTAAAGTTAAGCTTGAGCAAACTGGCGTTCGCATGATTGGTCCTAACTGTCCGGGTGTTATCACGCCAGGCGAAACTAAGATTGGTATCATGCCAGGTCACATCCATTTACCAGGTAAAGTTGGTATTGTTTCACGTTCTGGTACGCTTACGTACGAAGCCGTTAAACAAACTACTGATTTCGGTTTCGGCCAATCTACTTGTGTAGGTATTGGTGGTGACCCAATCCCAGGTACTAACTTCATCGACGTTTTAGAAATGTTCCAAAACGATCCACAAACTGAAGCAATCGTGATGATTGGTGAAATCGGTGGTACTGCTGAAGAAGAAGCTGCGGAATATATCAAAGCTAATGTTACTAAGCCTGTAGTATCTTACATTGCTGGTGTTACTGCACCAGAAGGTAAGCGTATGGGTCACGCTGGCGCGATTATCGCCGGTGGTAAAGGTACTGCTGATGAGAAATTTGCAGCATTAGAAGCGGCTGGTGTTAAAACTGTTCGTTCTTTAGCTGAAATCGGTAATGCTCTTAAAGAGAAAACAGGTTGGTAGGCGAGTAGCTTATAATTTGTAAATCTTAATAAAAACCCGCACTTTCTAATAGAGAGTGCGGGTTTTTTGTTTAGATAAGTTTAACTATTAGCTACTGTAATAACCTTCACAATATATAGGGTCTAATGCGTAAGCGTCTGTGAGCCATTCTTTTACATATCTTCTGTTTAGTAGTTTTTCCATCCACTGTATTACGTTAGGAAAATGGTTTGATACAGGGTGGTGTGATTTTAATCTAAGTACAGAAGGGAGCAGGGCTATATCGGCTAAAGAAAATTTTCCCGCTAAATAACCACCATCATTTTCTGATATGTGAGTTTCCCAAATTGAATAGACCCACTCAGCACTTTTAATTTCATTTGCTGATAGTTGCTTTTTCTCTTTATAAAAGGCACTTTCAAATGATAAACAAGGACACACTTTCGCAAAAGTTGAGTGTTGCCACGCAACAAGTGACCTTACTTGAGCTCTTAACTTAAGCTCAGTCGGTAAAAGAGTGTTGTTACCTAATTCATTCGCATATTCCATAATTGCGTTAGAGTCATAAATAACGGTGCCATTATCAACCAATACTGGTACTGCAGCAGGAGGGGAGAATTTTCCTATTTCAGCGAGCTCCTTCCATCGTTGTGGCCTTCTAATATCAACAACTACTTCCTCAAAATCAACTTCTTGTTCTTTGAGTGCTAACCATGCTCGAAAAGCCCAACTAGAAGCATTTCGGTTACCGGAATATAGTATACGTGTCATTTTATTTCCTTTTTGTATGCTATCAGCTAATAGATATTGCTGAATAATTTGATAGTTATATTCTAGCTAAAATTGTTTAACGTTTTGCTGCTAAGTGATAGTTTGTGAGTGTGTTATGCTGCGTATAACTTAATTTAATGCATAATTTATTTAGTATGGATATTTTTGATAAAAAGATTTTAAACGAATTACAGCAAAACAACCGACTGTCAACGCATGAATTGGGTAATAAAATAGGACTATCTGCAACTGCATGTCAACGCAGGTTAAATAAGCTGCGAAAGTCTAAGCTAATAATCAAAGAAGTAGCTGTTTTAAATGGAGCAGAGCTTAACAATTATGTCACTATAATTGTTAATATTGTTATAAAACAGGGGCGTGCCGATAATGTTGAGGGTTTCAAAAAAAGAATGTTAGCAAACCCTCATGTTCAGCAATGCTTCTATGTAGCAGGTGACGGTGATTTTGTTTTGATCATTACAGCCAAAAGCATGCTGGACTATGAAAAACTGACACAAAAACTGTTTTTTTGTGATGATAATATTCAAAAATTCCATTCAACAGTTGTTATGGAAAATGTGAAAGTCGGTTTGAATATACCAATCGACTAGTTGAAGCTTCTGTCATTGTTGAGTCTTTCTAATAAAGTGCTAATTGGACTTTAATGTGCCAAGTTATTAAATTGATTTAATCATTTTGTCGCTACCGCGAAGCCAAGCAGAGTATCAAATTCAAATCATCCCTTATTAAGGTTAAAAGCCTTTAAAAAATATCCGTTTAGCATCGTATTTATTCAACAATTTATTCATTAATTCTAAATCTGAAATACGATCATCTAATGCTTCCATCTGCAATTCATGTTTTACTAATTTACTATCCTGTGACTTATCTAAACCGCCACTGGCGACAAAATTTCTAATGCTTTGCAGCTCACCTTTGTCTAACCACACACCACAATGTAGGCAAGAATCAATCAGTACTCCTGAGATCGATTTAAAATTACGACGAGACATCATTTTATTACAGTTTGCACAGGGTAAATAGTTTTCAGACTTAGGTAAGCCCGGTCGTAAAAAGTTAGGGCTACTGTCATCATCACGATAAACATCAAATTCAGAGGTTAGTACCGAGAACTCGTCAGGTTGTAACCATAAGCCTTTACATTGATTACACTTATCTAATTCGTAATTTCGGTAGTGATGTACCTCTAATGGCAATCTACAACGTGGACATTGTTTATCACAGTCTTCTTGAATTGTTTTCATGCCACCATTGCACATTGGGCAGTGACGAATTTTTGCTTTGACGATGTGATGATAAGATGAGCATTGTGATTGAGTCATTTACTGCGCTTATTGTTGTTAAATAATCTTATACTAATCAATATACAGTGCCGATGAATTCTTTAAAAGCTCATCCGTATGTCTTTTCAGGTTTATGTACACTCTTTTTTAATCAAAATTTAAGTTTAAGAACAAGTAGCTACATTGTATTTTTCTGCAGCTGTCGTTGCTGGTTACACAACATTTAGTCAAATTTCAATCTTTGAGTAACTACACCATCAATGTTAAGGTTTACTTTCCATTAACAAAAATGAATCAATATGAAACTCATCTACTTCACTTGCGTTGCATTAGTTAGCTTTTCCTTTTTTTCTGCAGCTAAAACAGTCGAGGTGAAGTCGGTAAAGGTAATCCAAACCGCACAGCTTGTTGCGGATTGTGCGAATGAAAAATGGAATAAAGCGTCTTTATTCACTTTAAAAAAGAATAATTTTGTACTAACTGATAACGAAACGAGAGACGAACTCGCATTACAATTGTTGAATTGCTTGGCCAGTCCTGACCCTGAGCTTCGTGATGGCATTGCATTTGAAGCCTTGAGTTTTTGGTTGAGGGAGAAGCAGTTATCTAGCACAGCACATCAAGAAATGTTCAAAGTATTAATGGAAGCTGTTAGTTTACAAGTTAATGATGAGTATGGCGTTTATCAACCTTTTGCGATACTTGTCTTGGCAGAGCTTGCTCGTGTTGACCGTTTATCTCCTTATTTTACAAAAAACAAAGAACGCTTTTAGCTAGCGCCGCCGTAGATTATCTAAGCAATGTGACGGATTACCGTGGTTTTAGCAGCCAGATTGGCTGGCGTCATGGTGTTGCTCACGGTGCTGATCTGATATTGCAATTGTCATTAAATGATAATATTGATAAAGCTCAGTTAGATAGCCTTTTAAAGGCTATATCGAGCCAAGTATGCCCTGAAGAACACTTTTATGTCTATGGTGAAGCAAAGCGTTTAGCCCTTCCTGTTGCTTATGCCTTTTTGAGAAAAAAATATACTATTAATGAGTGGGAGCTTTGGTTATCAGCTATTACTGAACCTTCACCTTTCCTGTCTTGGCAGGCTATGTATGCTAGTCAGGCTGGCTTAGTTAAACTGCATAATACACGCGCTTTTTTACAAAGTTTTTATATCACCATTAAAGCGAGCAAAAATGAAACTCTGCTTAACATGTTGCCGGCATTAGAAAAGGCAATTTTGACTGTAAATTAATCGATAACTCATAACCCGTTTTCAATAGACAGTTATCTAAAAACCAATAAGCTAATAACTATCGACAGAATGAATTAATAAAGAATTCTACCGTTGTATCTAATACGTGCTGTTTATCAATATTTGCCGTTTCAGCAAAGTAAAAAATTACGGGGTAAAATGTTTGCCCTTTTAAAATAGCATGAAACTGATTAGCGATAGTCTCGTTGTCTAATGTTGAAGTAACCTTGTTATCCTTTTTGGCTTCATTTACCCAGTTAACAAACAACAGCTCGGTCTGATACATTCTTTCAAGCTGTTGCTCGGTAGGCTTTCGGGACTTGAGCATTTCACCTAATATTATTTTTGACATATTTATAAATGACTCTGAACTAAACAAGTCAATTTTATTTTTAACAATTTGTTCCAGTTGCTCTTTTATCGTCTTCTCTTGACAATAATCTTGTTTATTTTCAAATACTCTATCAAGAAGCTCATCTATTAATGCGCTATATAACTCGTCTTTATTGGGAAAGTACTTGTATAAAGTTCTCTTTGAAACTCCAGCCAATTCAGCAATATTATGCATCGAAGCAGCATCTAAGCCTTTAACTAGAAATTCTTGAGTTGCTGACTGAATTATTTGTGAAATTTTCTTATCTTTTATTGTCACGTAACTACCTGTTTTAATTTTATATTAAAAATAAAGTAAACGAGTGTGTTTACTTTTGCTTGATTTTTCTGTTTTGTTACGGCAAAGTACACACTAGTGTTTACTTTAGCAGAGGTGCTTTCTAAATTAAATAAGAAATGTACTGAATGAAAAACACTAGTTTTTACTATTAGTTTTATATTATTGGTTTAGGAACAATGAATGAAAGTATTTTATGCTTGCCTCGTTATTATCTTATTGGGAGTTACTATGTTGTTTAATTGGAATGAACTGGGAAAATCACCACGTGGTGCTGATCTAATGAAAATCGAAAAATCGAAGCACTTTGATAAAGTAAAAGGCAGGTTTTTTAATATTGAAACACAAGTTACTACTCAAGATGAAAAGAAAGGTTTTGATTGGCAACTAATGAAGGACTGGTTTTCTTCTGGTGTTGATCGTGTACCATTAGCAAAGTTACCTGAGCATAAACCCGATTTAGCTGATTTTGCACAAGGGGCAGGGCAGCTGAAAACTATCTGGCTAGGTCATTCAAGTTTTTTAGTCAATATAGACAATAATATTATTTTAGTTGACCCTGTTTTTTCATCGGCAGCATCGCCTATCAAATCATTAGTAAAACGCTTCCAAGAACCCGTGCTAACATTAGAAGCCTTACCAGAAATAGATTACATTCTAATATCACACGATCATTACGACCACTTAGACATGAAATCAATTAAGCACTTTGCTGATAAAACAGTTAAGTTTATTACACCCCTTGGAGTCGGAAGTCATCTGAAAAAATGGGGCGTAGCGCAAAGTAAGATAATAGAGAAAGATTGGTGGCAAACAGTTGATTTTGATGGCATCAAATTTATTGCTACGCCAGCACATCACTTTTCAGGACGTAATGGCCTTGATAGTAATTCAACGCTATGGGCATCATGGGTTATTCAAAGCGAATCACATAATGTTTACTTTAGTGGGGACTCTGGTTATGGTAGCCATTTTCGCGACATAGGGGACAAATATGGTCCTTTCGATGTCGCCTTTATCGAGTCAGGCCAATATAACGAAAAATGGCAAGACGTGCATATGTTACCTAGTGAGGGAGTAAAAGCGTTTAAAGATCTCAAAGCCGAAAAGTACTTTCCAATTCATTGGGGGATGTTCGAATTAGCCCTGCATACATGGTACGACCCCGTTGAGCAATTATATGCTTTATCAAAGCAAGAAAATTTTGATTTACTTACACCTAAAATTGGACAGCTAGTTAATATTGACCAAGCTGTAATTAGCGAATTGTGGTGGCAACAAAATAGGTTAACTACCGTTAACAATCACGCTTCTATTGCCAAGGTAGCCACTAATTAACTTCTGCTATTGAAGGAATTGAGCAAGAGTTGTCTTTTAGCGTTTATTGTGAAAAATATGGGTTATTTAACTCAAGCACCAGTCTTTTACCTAACTGGTGCTTGTGTATTGTCCTACCGAAATAGCTGTCGAAATGATTATCGAAAACACCATTATTAATGATTTTATCAAAGCCATTTTGGATAATATCGATTAGGTCTTTGTCTTGTTTGTTAATATAAAAATAACTTGCCGTTGGATATCTAATTAGTAAGTTTGGTTCTACCGTTAAGTTAGTAGAGCCAAATTCAACTAACTCACGCTCTATTTCTAAAACAGAACGTGGAAAGTAATCAGCTAACTCCTGTTCAACCGCTTTAAACATGGCAGGGAATGTCATATCAGCTTCTATATCTAAGCCATTACTTAATAATATATTATAATCCAGCCAATCTTTTTTCTGTACAGCGGTATAGTTAGCTAGTTGTTCTACTGAAGTCACTTTAGAAAATTCGACTAAGTTATTTTTATTGATTAATAACAAGCGAAATCCTATATACCCTTTATAAATGGGGTTCTTAATTACTTGTAACTTCTGGCTGGCGTCACTTCTTGCATTTGCCCAAAAAAGATCGACTTTTCGATTTTCGCTTAATAATTTAGCTGTTCTGATTTTGTTTGAAGGTATGCTGCTATATACGATTTTCAGCTCATAGTCTTGTGCATAAAAAATATGTTTTAGTAGTTTTTCAACATATTCATTTTTGCCCATCACACCATTGAGAGGGGCTGGAATGATCAGAGTGTAGAGTTGCTGTGCTACTAGATGCTGCGAGTGTATAGCGAGTAGAAAAACACCATAGTAAAAGTATTTTATCATCAGGGTAGTCTATTAAATGTTTACTTAAGCATAGCTAGATGTGAGTCATTTACCTAATATATATCGATCTAATTTGAGGTTGGGCTATTACGACTCTTATCACAGCGAAATCGATGAAATTAAAATAAGGTAGGCACTACTTTCGTAACAAAGCTAATTAACGGTAGCGCTTTTCTGCGGCAGTTACCTTATGTAGGTAACGTCTGCTTTCAGCTTTTGGATGCTGCTTGGTTAATTTGTTGTATACCTGCTGCGCAGGTAATTTATTAATGATGTTAGGGGCGTTATCTCGGTTATTACTAAAGGTTTTATAAACGTTGCCCGCACCACCATTGTAGGCAGAGATCATAGCAAAATGTCTACTTTGTGCATTATCAATTCTCTTCAAGTATTGTTGCTCTAATAAATGTAAGTAGGCAGTACCTATATCGATATTGTCTTTTGCTGTAAATAACAACTTCTTACTCGGCATCCCTGGCTTTTTTAATATCCTTTGGTAAACGTCTTTGCCTGCAGTGGCAGGGATTACTTGCATTAAGCCATAAGCATTGGCATGGCTAACAGCAAAAGGGTTGAAGCTACTTTCCGTTTCAATGATGGCATAAATAAGAGTGGGATTTATTTGATAACGATTAGCGGAAGCTAAAACGAAGTCGGCATACTTGTTTTTACGTAGTTGGCTATGCTTAGAAACCATATCAATAGTAACAGAATGGATTAGTTGCTTGTTTCTATGTTGTTTATTTAACTGAGTTTTGATTAAGTAGTCTGCAAAACGGTTTGCTCGCCACTGGTAGGCAATAGCTTGCTTATCTTGATCTACTACTTGGTTTAATAAATAAGGCTTACCGTTAAGTACGGGAGATTTATCACTAAATATATCAGTATTTGCTGGATTATCAGAAGTCAGTAAAGTCATTACTATAGCCTGTTTGAGTTTTGCCAGTGGCTTTTTCTCAGCAACAGTCTCTATTTTTATAATACCAAGCTCGAAGTCAACTTGTGCTTTTGATTGATAATGATTGGTATACTTAACATATTTCTTTTTGCTCGCTATTTGAGCATTATCTTTGCCCCATATAGATTCAACTATTTTGGATAGTTTTTGTAAAGTGACTTCTAACTGCTTAAGATCTTTAATCGCTTTATCAGGAGATTGCTGATATTGAGAAGATTTATTTTGTACATATTTTTTAAGCGCTTTTTCAGGTTCATTACTGGTGATTACTTTAGCTAATTGCTGTTGGTCAAGAGAAGTACAAGCGGATGTTAATAATGTAGATAGGAATATCAGTGAGAGAGTTAGGCTTTTTGTTGCGGTTAATAATGGATTAACTATTGCTTTATTCACTACTTTTATTACCTTTGCTTTCTTGGGTATGAACTAGTCTAGTGTGAGGTGCTAGTATGGCATAATAACAAAGTAAGTAGGGCAGCATTTTTTCAAATAGATTCAAGGCAATATATTTGTTAATTGTTATAGCGGTCTATTCTGGTTTATAAGTCAATTTTTGAGTCAGGATCTGTTTGTTTAGCTACCTTTTGAATCTCTCTACTTTCTTCAATTAGGCTTTCTCTAATCTTTGCTAATTCTTCTAGAGCTTGTTGTTTTTCCTCAGGGCTCATATTTTCATTATTGGCAATTTCTTCCATTAACGCATCTATTTCTTCAAGTTTTTTACGGTCGACTCCTAAGCGTTGATCGACTATTTTTTGCATCATTTCAGTGAAGCGACTGTCAACAACCTTCTCCTCTTTGGCGCCATCCTTCGTTGTAGTATCAATCATTTTATTTTGAGCGAGCAATGAACTTGCCATTTCAGGCCTAACATAGGTGGGTACTTTTTCCTCTACAACTTCACCATTCATCATTGCCATGGCTTTGTCTGACAAAGTAAAAGTATCCTTTTGTCCAGAGATAGCTTGAACTGCTTGAACTTGATTATCAAAATTTACCCGTGAAGCATTATTGGACTTAGCTTGGGCAACTGCTTGTGCATAATTGTTGTTGATCATCATAATAAGTATCCTTCTCTTTATGTTCTGGCTGTATTGGTCTGTTATCTAACATCTAAGTAACAGCAGATTGCACACAACATGCCACTGTTATGATGATAATGAAATTGAGCTAGAGTGTATAAATAAAGCGGGTGGTGGAGACTTGTTCAGTTGAAAACAGTTTTAGGAAGGGAACTTCTTGGATGAACCATGGCAATAATTGTCAATTAATGGCAATCAATTGCCTTAGTGCTATAGAGCGTTTTATGACGGGTTATTAGAATAATAAAATACTATGTAAAAAAATGCCCCGCAAGTTGCGAGGCTAAAGTGTTTAATTGGTTGGGAGCCTATTAAACTTACGTGCTTATAAAAGTAAAAACTGATATGTCACATTGAAACAATAAGGTCGTTTAACTTTTATATCGTCTTGCAAAGCGAGCAATGCTTTTGCCATTACATGTAATTTCTTTAATGTTACGATAATTTTGAGCGGCGTAATGGAAGCCTTTGGCTGCGGCATCGACACAAATCTTTGATGCCTCTGTTTTATTTACCGTAATGAATTTATAGTTTGTTTTAATTTTTGTGCTGTCAACGATATTCTGTGCTGTTTCATTTGGTAATTTAGAGAAAAAGAACAAAGACTTGCCATTACATTGGGTAATGAATTCAAAACCTTTATAGTCAAGACCTAAGTCACGAGCTTTATTTTTTGCTGAAGAAAAACCGTTATTCGCAGCCTCTAAGCAAACTTGAGTTTCAGCAGAGTAGTCACTGGCAACATATTTTACATTTGACGTGGTCGCAAGCGCATTAACAG
>Ga0114909_1000863_pt1 | contig 19535 bp, 16 predicted proteins | sample MalvireepMed_906_FD_87290 | JGI IMG/M metagenome (GOLD analysis project Ga0114909, IMG submission 87290) | Marine viral communities from the Global Malaspina Expedition - Malaspina viral metaG DeepMed_906 | ecosystem: Environmental > Aquatic > Marine > Oceanic | place: Mediterranean Sea...
ATTTAAAGGTTTAAGTTTAATTCCACGCATCTGGAACAAACAAGTAACCTTGTCCCCAAATCGTTTTTATTCTAAATGGTGTTTCAGTACTATCATGTAGCTTTTTACGTAATCGAGAAATGCGGACATCAACACTTCTGTCTAAGCCATCATATTCACGACCAATCACTGCTTTGTATATGTAATCACGATTTTGTACTTCACCTGCTTTACTAGCAAGTAACCACAATAAATCAAACTCTTGACTGGTTAGATCAACATTTTCATCTTGTAGAGTCACCTTTCGAGAAGCTCGGTTTATATATAAACCTCCACAATTGATTTCACCCTTTTCTTGGCTTTGATTTGGTAACTCACCACGGCGTAATAAAGCATGGATTCGTGCTAGTAATACTCTTGGTTCTACTGGTTTGATAACATAATCATCAGCACCAATTTCTAAACCTAATACTTGATCAAAGTCAGTGCTTTTAGCGGTTAACATGAGTACTGGTCCAGTAAACTCTGGACGTAGCTCTTTGCATACAGCAAAGCCATCTTTACCCGGTAACATGATATCAAGCACAATAAGATCAGGTGCGAATAACTTCACTCTTTTGGCAACAGTATCACCACGAAACTCTTGCTTAACATGAAAACCTTCACTTGTTAAAAAATCAGTTACTAAATCAGACAACTGGTGATCATCTTCTACTAATAATATTTTTTTTACATTGGTATCTGGCATAGTTATTTCCTTATTTAGGGCTATCTTTTAGCTCAATTAAATTGCTTTGTTTACGTATTGATAGCTAGCTTAAACAAGTTATTACCGTTAAACAATAGCTTCTACTAGCTGTTACAGTTAAATTACAATTTTTAACAGGCTTCAACTGAAACAACTAGTCAATTTTACAATGAAATTCCTTTAATAATAACCCTCTACAAGATTTTTATTCACAATGTAATGAGTCCACTGGCTTGGCTGTAGCCGCTCTATAAGCGATAACCATTACGGTAATATAAGCAATGACTAAACTAAAGATGGCACTTAATGCAAAGGCACTATAAGGCATATTGATACGGTAAATAAAATTGTCTAACCAATCTCGCATTAACAAATAAGCTAAAGGTAGCGCAATAACATTGGCAGCAATAACTAAGCTAGAGAATTGGTTCACTAACATAAAACAGAGCTGGCCTGTGCTCGCCCCTAAAATCTTACGTATGGCTATTTCTTTAACACGACGCTGGGTATTAAAAGCAGCTAAACCAAATAAGCCTATCGCTGTTACCACAATTGCTAATAAGGTAAATACATTAAGTAACTCTGTTTGTTGAGTCTCATTGCGATAACTAGAGTCAAATAAATCGACTAACCAGTTATATTTAAAAGCCAAGTCCGGCGCTAAACCTAACCATACTTGTTCTATTTCTTTCAATGTCGTGAAGCTAGCCCCTGCTTTAAAGCGAATTGAGGTCCAACGTAATGATAAATCTTTTGGCTGAGCTGATAACACATAAGTCATTGGTGGTACGGTATTTTTCACATTCACATAATGACTATCTTCAACTACACCAACAATTTGATGATTATGTAATCCGTCTTGACCGCCACCTAAGGTAAGTAGTTGCCCTACAGCTTCTTCAGCGCTCCAACCTAATAGTGTCGCTAACGTTTGGTTGATGATGAGTTTACCTGTAGAGGCTTGCCAATTAGTTTTATTTTCCATATAAGCATCATTGACAAAGGCACTAGAGAAAGTACGGCCACTCAGGAGCTTTATGCCATATGTTTTAAAAAACTCTAAACTAACGGGGTTATTGCCAACCCAAATCTCGTTACTTATATCATCTAAACGCCTGACAGTATTAGAGGTTCTCGTTGCTTTTGTTGGTACTGTATGCGACATAGTTACCGAGATAACATCAGGATGACGTAATGCCTGGCTTTTAAAGGCGTTGTAAGTATTGTCACCGCGAGATATAACAATAACACCTTCGCGATCAAACCCCTGATCCATATCTTTAATATGCTGCATCTGCCAGTTCACCACTAAGCTAGCGACAAGTAAAAAGGCCGCAATAGCAAACTGTAAAATAATGAGTGTCTGCCTTAATAACACTCCCGACTTTGACGTATTGACTAAACCTTTAAGCACATGAGCCGGTGACAAGTTACTTAAATAAAATGCAGGATAACTGCCTGCTAATATGCCGACTAATAAGGTTAACCCCAATAATTGTACTAATTGCGACATTGAACCATTAATCACCATATCTACACTCATTAACTGATTGAATGCTGCTAAACAAAGATAAACCAATGCAAGCGCAAATAGACTGGCAATGGCTGATAACATAATTGCTTCAGATAAATACTGCGTGATTAATTGTTTTTTGCTTGCTCCTAACGCTTTACGAACACCAACATCTTTACCTCTACGCATTGCAGCAGCCGTTGATAAGTTAGTAAAATTGACACAAGCGAGAAGCAGTATCATCAAGGAAATAATACTAAATACCATGACCATTACCGCACTACTTGGCGGTGTTAAACTTTTTGTCGTGGTATTATCCAAATAGATTGCTAATAACGGCTGAATATTAATGCGATTCGTTTTAAAAGATGATAATCCTTTAGCACGACTATCATAATAATCACTTATCGTTTCTGTTAATGTGTTGATAACTTCTGGCTGTCGAATTTTAACAAAAGTGCGTGTCGCATTAAAATTCCAGGCTTCAATCCACTCAGGTCTAGAGATTTGCGAATAGAAGTTTTCCATAGGTAAAATCATCGTTAAGGGCATGGTTGTTGGTGTTGTCGGTTTTTTAACAACAGCGGTTACTTGATGCTCCTTGCCATTAATCGTTAAACGTTTACCTATTACCCCTACCGTAGATGAAAAATACTTAATCGCCAATGCTTGATGAAGAACTAACCCATCTGGCGCATCAAGTGCCGTATTTATATCACCCTCAATTAGTTGAAAATCAAAGAACTTAAAATAATTGGCATCAGCATAAAGTACTCGCTCTGAATAAACACTTTGTAAATGTTTAACGGATACATTCGACGGTGAAACTCGAGTAGCATCTTCTATTTCAGTAAAGTTTTGAGTTAACTCTCTTGACAACCTCAATGGTACTTGCGCTTGAGGTTTATTTTCGCCTCGAATTAGGTTTACTCGATAGATATCTTTAGCGTCAGTAAAAGCAGTGTTATAGCTTTTTTGATGATCAACATAAAGTTGGATTAAGATAAAGCTGGCTATACCGATAATTAAACCAATTAACTGGATAAAACTGGTTAATTTGTCTCGGCAGAAGTTTCTCCATGCAACAATAAACAATAACTTAACCACAAGTCACCTCCGCAACTGTTTGCTCTGCATCTTCAACATTTTTCGCCGCGTTAACGCTCGCTTTATCATTGACTAAATGATCATTTATCACTTTACCATCAAGTAATTCAATTACCCGAGTACCATAACAAACATGCTCAGGTGCATGAGTAACCATCACAATGGTTGCACCTTCTTGGTTAAGTTGCTGTAACAACGCCATGACTTGGCTAGAGTTTTTAGAATCGAGGTTACCTGTAGGTTCATCAGCTAAAATTAAATCAGGATTGGTGACTATGGCTCTTGCTATAGCAACACGCTGCTGCTGTCCGCCTGATAGTTTTGCAGGTAAATGTTTACGTCGATGACTAATATCAACACGGGCAAGAACTGCATCAACCAATCTTTTTCGCTCTGCTTTAGCTACATTATGATAATAAAGGGGTAATTCAATGTTTTGCTCAACCGTTAACTCATCAATTAAGTTAAAGTTTTGGAAAATAAAACCAATGTGTTGCTTTCTTAAGTTGGCTCGTTGTTGTTCACTGAATTGATCTACGCGATTTTCTAAAAAACTAAATTCTCCTGCATCAATGCTATCTAGCATACCCAAAACATTAAGTAACGTTGATTTACCGCAGCCTGAAGGTCCTAATATCGATAGGAATTCACCTTTGTTAATGGTTAAGTTCATTTCATCAATGGCAACAGTTTCTACTTCATCGCCAATAAATGAGCGGCATATTTTATTAAATTTAATCATTTTAATTCCTTGTTATTGTTTTGCTTGTGACTGTTAATATTTATTTTTCTTAAGGTTATTTATGTTAAAAAAGTACTAAACTACTGTTTAGTTATTTCTAATTTACTTGGGACTTATTAGTGAGTTAATGAGTGTTAATTATCACTAGATAGACTTAATTGCTCAGCATCAGCAAAGCTGGCGTAAGAGGAGGTAATCACTCGCTCGCCTATTGCTAAACCGGAGAGAACTTCAATACTTTGAGGGTTTTTTCTGCCTAAACGCACGGTTCGTTTGCTTGCCTGTTCACCACTGTCATCGACGACAAATACCCAACTACCGGCAGTGTTTTGCATAAAGCCACCATTCGCTATTTGAAGTTTCGATTCACTTGAAGACAGATTGAATTTAAGCTGCACGCTTTGCCCCAACCTTAACTGCTTAGCAATGTTTGCATCTGCAATGCTAAAATCAACTTTAAAAGTACCGTTGTTGATGCCCGGATAAACTTTAGCTACCGCTATTTGATAGCTTTGTTGGTTTAATGAAAAGCTAGCGGTTTGGCCTTTACGAACTCGGCTTACATAAAATTCATCTACTTGCGCGGTTACTTTATATTGCTCAATTAAGTCCACCTGTCCTAAGCGCTGACCATTACGTTTGGACTCACCTACTTGGGCATCAAGAAAAGTTAACTGGCCAGCACTTGGGGCGCGAATAATTAGCTTGTCTAAACTGCCCCGAGAAATGGCTAAGTTAGATTCTAAGGTTTTTATACTTGCTGCTAATTGTTCAAGTTGTTGGTTTTGTAGAAGCGCTTCTTTTTGCTGGCTTTGTTGCACAGTCTCGCGGTACTTCAGCTGAAAATCTAACTCATCTTTAACCATTTCAAAGGCTTGTTCTGAAATTAGTTTTTTTTCAACCAAAGCTTTATTGCGCGTAAATTGTTTTTGTAAACGCAATACTTCAAAATCTAGCTCAATAACATCACGTTTTAACGCCAATTGATTTTGTTCGAGCGCTAAGCGAGTATTGCGCATATTGTTTATTTGCTCAGATACTTCAGCTTCTCTTGCCAGAACATTTAATTGCAAATTAGTATTGCTAAGTTTTAATATGGCTTGTCCTTGAGTTACCAAAGCACCTTCTTGAATAAGTACTTCTTCAACACGACCACCATCAATGGCATCAATAAATATCGTTTTTTCGGGTTCAACTACACCCCGTAATGGTAAATATTCAGAAAATTCTGCTTGTTTGATGGTACTAATAACTAAGTTATCACTGGTAACATTATAGTTTTTACCTGAGGCATCACTACTCTGAGTAAAAGCAAACACACCGATAAATAAGCTTGTGCTTAGGGCAGCAAATACATACTTACTGTGATGTTTTTTCTTATTGGTTTTTATTAGTGGCTTGTCCATAATTGTTCCTGCTCGTTAATTTGATGAGCAGTGTTAACCAGAACAATGAGGAAGAAAGGAATAAAGCGGGATTAAAGTGTGATTAATGCTGAAAAAGTTATGACCACTTAAGCGGTCATAACTTTAATTACATATAAAACATAGCCTTACCGTGAGATCGGTATAGTTATTGTCTTACTGAATTTTATTTACAAACTTGCTGTTTGCATAATATCAGCGACTGAACGTTTCATTTTGGTGTAAATCATGCCCGCTTTATTTACATTGAAATCGTTGCCGGTAAGTGGTTTTTTCCACGGCTGGCTAGTTTGCTCTGCAAAGGAGTAATGGTTATATTGGCCATTTTCAACATTTGATTGGCATAGCAAACCATCTGCAGTCGTTTTCAAATTAAGTTTTCTATTAATAATACTTGGCTGGCAAGTTAGGTCTATGGCTTGCGGTTGTGACGATAACGTTGAAAACTTCATCACTTGCAAGCTTTCATCAGCAATCAAATAGAAGCTATTATCGACTAACGAATATAAACCGCCTTGATAACCCACAGGTAATCGCGATAATTTTTGCTCAGTTATGTTAAAGCTCATTACAGACCAGTCAGCATTTTTAATGGTGGACAATAATAAATTATCTTCATCTAACCAACTAACGGCTGCAATTGCGATATTATCAAGCGGTAACTTCTCCACCGACTGTTTGTTGATATCCGCAATATAAATTTGATTATCGGCCAAAATCATCAACTGATTATCATTGGGTGAAAAAGCTAAATCATACAATTTTACCGGATTATTAAAGTGACTTACTTGCCTTGTATTTATCGTTTTATCAACACCTGAACTATTGCTTTGTAAGTTAGACTTTAAGGTACTCAGATATACTTCTGCTGAGGTAGAGCGTTTAGAAACAAAAGCATAGTGCAGTGCATTATTTGCCAACGCCGGCAAATAATCCATCACGGTTGAGTTATCAAGCTCAATGCTTTCTTGTTCGTCTTTTTTACTCATTTGTTTAAAGTGAATATCTTTGTTTAGCAAATAAGAAACAAAACTAAAATCCTTACCATTATTATGCCGAGACAGATGTTTCACCCGTGAAGTGTTACTGGCAACCACGGCTAATTTTTTACCTTCTAGATCGCTTTGCCAAAGCTCATACGCGGGATGTGGTGACGGGTGAATAATCGTTTCATTATCGTGGTGCCAAATAACCGCGCGCATTAAATAGTCTAATTGCGCCGTTTGCTCTAGCTTAGACTCATTAATATCTAACGTATAGATGCGCGTAGTTGGTGTAAATTCACTATTAATCATCAACAAGTTTTTACCATCAGGTGAGATATCAAAACTGTAATTTCCTAATCCGTTAGTGATAGGTTGATTAATAATATCTTTTTCACTGTTGGCTAAATTAACCCTGAAAATTTGGTAACCATGACGAGTAGACTGCCTATCATTAAAGTAGAGGTATTGACCATCTGGTGAAAATACAAAATGTGGGCTGCTCTGAGCACCACATTCAGTGACATCTTGCCATGTATCTTTATTTTTAATGTTTGATAGCTCAGCCCAAAAGATCATGCAAACACTGTTGTGTTTATATAAAAAGGCAAGCTTATCTTCAGTGGGTGACCATACAGGTTTGCTCAATGCCCCTCTTGCATGAGAAACAGAGCGTTTTACATTACTGCTAAGGTTTTCGATATTTATGTATGATGGTTTCCCCGAGACTTCCTTAACGTAAGCAAGCTGTGTTAAATCGGGTGATAAAGCAGGATAAAGCTCAACACCTATTTCGCGTGTTAATGGTTTCACTTGCTTAGTTTGTATGCTGCCACTGCCTTTTGAGGAAGCGATAATTGCTATAGCAATTATTATCAGAGTAACGACAAACAAAAAAACTATTTTCGCAGGTTTAACGGTTAGCGGTGCACTTACAGTAAGCTGTTGATGTGAACTAGTTGCTAATGTGCTCTTTATATCATCGTTATGCAGCGGCTCATTTTGGCTTGATTGAATTCTTGAATCACTATTTGATGCATCTTCACTCGTTAACGTTTGTTGTGTTAGCCCATTGCTAATGCTTTCTGAACCAGTAAAATCTGCCACCATACGATAACCTTTGCGAGGTACCGTGATAATATATTTAGGGTTTTTGGGATCATCTGCTAAAGCTTTCCTTACTTTCACTAGGGTGCGACTAATTGCATTTTCTGTCACCAAAGTCCCAGACCAAACTTGCTCCATCAATTCATCTTTGCTGATCACTCTATGACTATTTTGACAAAGAAATACGAGTAAATCATAAACCTTGGGTGCCAAATTTATTGTTTCGTCTTGACGATAAAGCAGTTGATTATGAGTATCGATGCAAATATCAGCAAAATGTAAATAGCGCAAAGTATGTCCTTGTTTTGTTGTATCTACTTAGTATTCCTTACCTTAAATTGAGTCAGGTAAAGTAAGTTGTGAAAGTTAAATAATGAATAGTTTTTATTAGCGTTTTTGACGACTGTCATGGTACTTCACTTTTGTTGAGTTATTAAGGTTTTTAATTGCCTTTGCTAAATACTATGGCTAAAAATCACTAACAAATCAGCTGCAAAGCCTTTAAATACGTATTTGGTCACAGTTTGGTCATCAAAAAATCCGACATAATTCCTAACTAATCATCAGCTATTCCTTCTTTTATTTAGCTTTTCTCTTAAAGTTGCTAAACATTAATCAAAACAAAACTCAAATCACGGAGTAAAAAATGGATAAGATTTTCACTATAAGCTCTCATTACCAATTACTTAATATGTTGCTAAAAAGCTCATTACTTAATTTAACCATCATATGCGCTAGCTTATTTAGCTTCAGCAGCTTTGCTGACATTGCAAATAAAAAAGATTTAAAAGGCACTGTTCACCAAAGAGTGCTTATTGTGGTTTCTAGTGATCGCCATGGTTATTGGCTTCCTGAAGTCGTTGAACCTTACCAACTGCTACAACAAGCAGGTTTTGCGATTGATATTGCCAGCCCACTCGGCGGCGAAGGCAAGGCAAGTGGTGTTTTTAGGTTGTCAGCTGAGCAAAAAAATTGGCTAAAGCACTCAGAACTCACTAAAAAGCTTTCAAACTCAAAAAAAATCAAGCAAGTTGATGCCCGTAATTATCAAGCTGTGTATTTTGCCGGAGGATCAGGTCCTATGTTTGATTTTATCAACAATCTAGCGATACAAAAGTTAACAGCCTCTATTTATCAAAATGGCGGTATTGTTTCAGCTGATTGTCACGGCATTGCTGCTTTACTCAATGTTAAGCTCGCTACTGGTAGTCGCTTAATCGCCGGTAAGAATATAACCGCTAAAGCTAACCATGAAGAAGGTCACTGGGCACGTAAAAACTACCCATTTCTACTTGAAGATAAAATAAGTCAACTTGGTGGCAATTACCAATCTGCGCCTAAAGGCAAAGCGCATGTAGTCGTAGATGACCGATTAATCACAGGTCAAAACCCCGCTTCTGCAATTCCGATGACAAAGCAATTAATTAATGCCTTATTGCAATTATAAAGTAGTTAATCACTCACAGCGAACATAAATTAGTGAGTTGAGAAGTTCATATTACTTAGAAATAAGTGCAAGCCCTTTAGAATAATTATCTATATCAGAATATAATAGTTATTCAACAACTATACTGTATTTCAGAGTCGTTCATGCGCTACCAAATTAGCATGGATGAAAATTTGAACGCATATCTGACCCTATTTATGATTAACATTAAACATAAGGGAGATAAGTGTGAAAAATTTAACTAAGTCGATTTTAATCGCTGCGCTTACAGTTCTATTAATAAATAGTTCTCCGTTAGCCGCAAAAAGTTCTAATGGCAAGGGTGGTAATGGATTTCCACCTGGTACTCACTTCAATTTGAACGTTATTGCTAAATGGTCTGAACGTGAATTTGGCAATTTTACTTGCCCTGCAGCCCAATACAGCAATAGTTTAGGAGAAACCTGTGATCCACAAGGCCCCGATCAAACCTGTTTACAGGAGTTCGGTAATGTAATATTTATTCCTCGAGAAGGCAGCGAAGGCCAGCGAATTGATGTAATAAGTGGCGGCAAAGGGAAGAACTCTGTTATTTCAGAAGAAAACAAAAATCAGTTGCAGGTAACCGATTGGTGTACAGAGGTTTTTCCAAATGATGGCGATAATAATGGTTCATCGGCAGCATTTTTTTTACCTGAAAACAGACTTGGTTATGAAGTCTTTGCCAGAGTTGTTGGTAAACCACGTAAGAAAAGAGATGACCCCCCTGTTTCTATGACTTTAATACCTGATATCGAGGGTGTCTCAACAAATTGCCCAATCCTTATAGATGATGGTGATGGTGGTTTAATTCCTGATCCTGTTGAAACTGAGTCTTGTCAATTACTTCACATAGGCTCTTTAGGCAGCGATGGAGTCACGATATCACGTTCCGGAGATGAAAGTTCGACTGGCACTACAAAAGGAAAAGGCGCCAATAAAGCAATTCCTGTCACCGCATTATTTCAATTCACCGGTCATGTATGTCTACGCCCTGAACCTGATTTCTATGATCTAATTGGAGAAAATGGTGTTGATACTACAGGTTTTTGTCTTGATGGTTGTACTCAAGTAGGTTTATGTTGTTCTGAAGATGGTGTTGATGACGATTTATTATTTGACCATTGTGGATATCTTGAAGGTGGCGTTAACGATAACCCGCTACTTGAACCAGGAGCAGACCCTACTATAGGCAATGTTTTAACCCTAGGAATAGCAGGTGTATGCCCTGATGGATATGGAGAGTATTATGTCGATTGCCAAGGTCCATTTGTCAATGAATGGACTTTCAATATCGCTGATATTGTTGATTACTTCCTCACCTTACAAAATAATGGTGGTTATGTTTTACAGTTGCGTTTTTACCCTAATTCTCAACAGGAGTAGATAAACACAACAGTAAAATTAGCACTAAGTTGGTTTTATGGCGGCCAGGATTAATATATGCTGGCCGTTATTTTACCAGCAAGTATTGGTATCGATAATGCTCTCCTGAGCTATTGCCATAATTTTGCCCCATTTGCTCATCACATTGCCATATTACTGCCGTCTTAACGCCTGAGTTAATTGCTTTAATTCCCTATATCAACCAAGGAGAATTAATGTGCTCAGGCCAATACGTAAAGAAAAACTATCAAACTACCACGAATCTTTTTACCGCAATAAAAAACGCAGTTCGCCAGTAAAGTGGCTTTTGTTACTGGTTTCTATTGTTGTGATAGTGCTAGTCAGTATGAAAACTAGTTATGCAAAGCAGTTTTCTAAAAATGAGATGCTAAATGAACTTGGCAGTGGTCAAATGTTATTTGCTATGGCAAAAACAGATGGAATGAAGAATGAAAACAAACATAGAATGCAAGGCAGTGGTTATCAGCCAGCCATTTTACTCAATTCTTCCGCCTCTTTTGAAATAAATGGCTTAATTGCCGAGGTTACCTTAACCCAGTCATTTATTAACCAAAATGATGATACTGTAAATGGCCTATACGCCTTTCCTTTACCTGAAAACTCTGCAGTTAATTACTTACATATTCAAGTAGCAGACCGCATTATTGAAGGTAAAATAATGGAGACGGCCCAAGCTAAAAAAGTCTTTGAGAAAGCTAAACGTTCTGGTAAAAAAGCAAGCTTAGTAGAACAACATAGACCTAACCTTTTCACCAACAATATCGCAAATATTGCCGCTCACGAACAAGTCACGGTAACAATAAAGTACTTTCAGCATATTGATTATATTGATGGCCAATTTAGCATTCGCTTCCCAATGAAAATCACCCCAAGGTATCAACCCAAAGCCAGCACTAATTCAATGTTTTCAGCACTACCATCGATTTTTACAAGTCAGAACAAGCATGCCAGTAATAACATTCATCTAACGGTAAAACTGAATGCTGGTGTCGAATTAGAGGCCATTAGCAGTCCATCTCATTCACTCAACATAAAAGATTATGAAACTCGCGTTTTACAACATCAACCTTTTGCTAAAAATACTAGCCTAGCTATCGGGGTAGGTAATGTGCAAGTTGCTATGGATAAAGATTTTATTTTGCAATGGCAACCTAGCTATTCCACTGAGCCAAGACTCAGCGTATTCAAACAACAACTCGATGGTGAAGTGTATTCGCTTGCAATGTTACTTCCTCCTTCACCACAAACAACATCATCGACTGAGCAGCAAAGCTTTGTTCGTGATATCACCTTCATTATTGATACCTCTGGCTCAATGCAAGGCCAATCTATTGAGCAAGCTAAACAAAGCTTAATATTTGCCCTGCAAACCTTAACCGAAAACGACAGTTTCAATATCATTGCTTTTGAGTCTAGTTATCATCAAGCCTTTAATTCAACAGTGATGGCAACAACTGCAAACTTAATGATAGCAAGACAGTTTATTGCAAAGCTTGACGCTAATGGTGGCACTCAAATGTATCAACCTTTGGCAACAGCGCTTGCTATGCCAACAACAGCAAAGCAGCATTCTACTGCGATGAAACAAGTCATGTTTATAACGGATGGTGCGGTCAGCAACGAACTAGCTTTGTTCAAATTGATTCATGATACACCACATATTCCCAGATTATTTACTGTTGGCATAGGTTCGGCACCCAACGGATATTTTATGCGAAAAGCCGCACAATTCGGCCGTGGCAGTTATACCTACATTGGTAAGGTCAATGAAGTAAAATTAAAAATGTCGAGCTTATTGGAAAAGATCAGCCGACCAGTTTTACGTAATATTGCCATTCAGTTTCAGCCTTTACACTTAGGTTCAATTGAGCAGTACCCGAAAAAAATACCTGACCTTTATTACGGTGACCCATTAGTTATCGCCTTTAAAACGGCAATGATGCCACAAAGCATGCAGGTTTTTGGTGAGCAGGCTACTAAAAGCTGGCATCAAGAAATCAGCTTAGCCGAACAATATGAGAGCAAGGGGATTACCCCTATTTGGGCAAGAGCAAAAATTGAAGACTTGCTTGATGGCTTAGTGACTGGTAAATCAACTCAACAAGTTAAAAATAAAGTCGTAACCACCTCTTTATTGCATCAGGTCATGTCACCTTACACCAGCTTTATTGCCATAGAGCAAGAAAATAATTTAACAGACAGCAATGAAGCTAAAAAAGCTACACCGTTTCCTAAAACTGCCACAGGTTGGCAACTGCCATTTATCTCTGGCGTATTGCTGCTGTTACTGTCACTGGTCATGCAAGCAAGACGAGCAATCAAGATAACCAAGCAAAAGATTAGATAACGTGCTCATCTTTAGTCGAACGCCAGCAATAGCAGCTTGCCTAGCACTATGCCTTATAACTCATAGTGCTTGGTTACCTATAAAAGCTTGGTTAGCTCATCACTTAATAAGCCACAGCTGGCAACAAAGTCAGAAAAGTAAAAGGCCAATACAACCTTGGCCTTGGGCTGATACAAGCCCAATCGCCAAAATGACAGTTGCACGCCTTGATAAAGAGTTGATTTTACTCAAAGGTGTAGACCCAACTAGCTTGGCATTTTCTGCAGGAGTTATGCATCAATACAGCAAGTTAACCAGCACTAGCCCTTTTGTTATTGCTGGCCATCGAGATACACATTTTCGCTTTTTAAAGGACATTATCATGCAAGATATTATTTCACTTACCGATAAAAATGGCATAAACCAGTTATACCAAGTACAAAGTATGGAAATTGTTGATAGTGAAGAGTCCGCTATGCTCATTGACGAGCAAGATTCTAGTCTAGTATTAATTACTTGTTACCCGTTTGATGCCTTGCAAGCGGGTGGAAGTTTACGTTATGTGATCACGGCTAGGCTGTTGAAAAATTAACGTCATTCAAATAAATCTACTACCCATTTTTCAAGGCTTTTGATATTTTCGTTGGTTAACCACTGTTTCTTTGTAGATAAACAATATGCAGCATCAGGTGGATGGTAAGCTTTATCATCAAGTAATATTAATTCCCCAGAAGCTAATTCATTTTTTATCAGTGACTTATCTAGTAAAGCAATGCCCTGACCTGCTAACGTTGCCTGAATTAATAACAAAGTATGGCTAAAGTAGCTGATTTTTCCTTTTGACGGTAAGGCTAACTGCTTAGCTTCACCCCATAAACTCCATACATTCACAGCATCTAAATCGAGTAATGTAGTCGTGTTTAGCAGCTCTTGCAGTGATGCCTTTGTTAAGGTTTCATATAAGCTTTTATGACAAACTGGGTAGTAACTTTCATCACATATAAAACGAGCGTGGTAACGTTTGTCATTAAAACTTCCAGATAAAATGACATCAAGATTGAGTGACGCTAGATTATCGTCACAGCTTATCATACGTAAGCGCAAATCTAATTGAGGGTTTTTCTCCTGCCACAAGCCTAACTCTTGTGTTAACCGCTTGACTGCAAATGCTCCGTTTACACCAAAATGGATAACTTTTGAATCGCTAACCATAAAGTCCTTTGTTGATTGACGAATCTCATTAAAACATTGATTAATTGTCACAGCATATTGTTGTGCCTCAGGTGACAAGAGTAAATATTTACCCTCTCTGATAAAGAGCGGGCAACCTAATGACTCTTCTAGCCTCGATATTTGATGGCTCACTGCACTTGCAGTTATCGACAGCTCTATTGCGGCTTTGCTAAAATTTAGATGTTTTGCTGCCACAGAAAATATGTATAAAGATTTTAGAGAAAAGCGCTGTAAAATATCCATATTTGATTCACCCCTACTATGAATTTTTGTCATCTATCGTTAAATAATATCATTTATTACTGCCTTTGAAAGTTCCTTACACTATCAATCAAGCAATCCATCAATAACAGGTAAAATGAGATGACATCACAAACTCGAAATATGGCTAAAAATACGTCTAAAACTAAAAAAGCAACTAAAGTACTTACCTTTAGTTTGTTAGCTTCACTACTAAGCAGTGTACAGGCACAAGAAACACAAAAAGCAGATTACTTTTGTGGCGTAGATACTCCTGAAGCAGCACAATCTATTGAAACGATTATCCCTGCACTCTATCAAATTGTTTCAGGAGATGCCGGCGCTAAAAAAGATTGGCCACTCATGAAAAGTTTATTCGCACCAGATGCTATTGTTACTCCTGTTTTTCATAAGAAAGGCATTCCACAGGCCAGTATCACTAGTGTTGATGAATTTATTACATTAAATAAGCAGATATTTAAAAATATCAATTTCTATGAAACTGAAGTGAAACAAACGAGTTTAGTCTACGGGCATATGGCAACTATTCTTAGCCATTATGAATCTAGAGATGATCATAACAAAGAGCCCTACTCACAAGGTATTAACTCTTTTCAGTTATTAAATGATGGCCGGCGTTGGTGTGTAATTTCGGTTACTTGGGATAGTGATAAAGGTGGTCACAAGATTGATAGCAATACTTTAAAGAGCTAACCCTAAAAAAGCCACATGCTCGTGAAACTATTCAATTGTTTTATAAGAATGTGGCTATATTTTTACTTGTCGTTAGTTGTGCTAACTTGTAGGTGAACTAACTGACAGAGCTTTATAAATTGCTGATAACGTTGACTTGCATTGTATTGTTCTTCACTCCCCTCTTTAGTACTTTTTTGTTTAAGAATGGGCCAGCCAATATTAATTCGAAAGCAATCCTTATATAGGCCAATCGCACTAAACTCATAACCAGGTCGAAAATAGATACCATGTTGCTTTGCTTGCTCGAATAACATGTCACTATCAAGGTTTGGAATTTGTACCCAAATAACTATTCCGCCTTTAGGTTTACTGATTCTGGCATTGTCGGGTAAGTTGCTTAACAGAAGTTGATGATATTCACGGCTGTGTTGACTTAACCTTAACCTTAACTTTTTTAGATGCTTGAGATAGAGCCCAGAATAAATAAACTCGGCAATGGTATATTGAGCCGCTAAATTGACACCAAAATATTGCACGCTACGGTGCTTGAGGTACTGTTGCAAATATCGACCTGGCTCACACCAACCCAAGCGATAACTAGGGCTAATAGTTTTAGAAATAGAGTTACACCAAAGTACCCAACCTGATTTATCCCAATGCTTTATTGGTAAAGGACAAAAGTTGGCATAACCAAGCTCTAAATACACATCATCTTCAATAATAGGGGTTTGGTATTGCTCTGCTAATTCTGCAATGCGCTGTTTCTGCGCACTGGTTAAACTGTTACCCTGTGGATTAATATGATTAGCACTAAATAAACAGGCCTGTACTGAGCCACTTCCCATATGCTGCTCGAGTTGCTGTAAATCTAACTGTGCTTGATGGTAAGGGATTTCAACCACTAACCTTCCCATATTAGCCAGCAGTTCAATTAAACCATTAAAGCATGGTGAGGTGATGGCAATAGCATCTCCTGGTTTGGTCGATACTTCAATTGCCGTGCGAATTGCATCTAAACAGCCATTAGTAATTACTATTTTATTGCTCTCTACAGGAAAGTATTGGCTGGTAAAGTGCTGAGAAACTGCTTGTCGTAATGCAGTTAGTCCTTGGTATTCTGGATATAAATGTAATAAGTGCTCATTGCGAATACTCGCCCGTTTAAAGCACCGATTTAGTTGTTCAAAAGGCACAAGTTCTGGCGCGATCAGCGAAACATAAAAAGGCCCTCTACCCGCCGATTTCAGCTGTGTCACCGACTGAGGTTGACTGACCATTGAGGTAAAGTTAGGAAATTCTGGCATAGCATTCTTGCCAAAGGGCCTACTAATAAAAAAGCCTGATTGTGGTTTAGCTTCTAACCACCCTTGTTCTTGCAAGCTATGAAAACAACTTAATACGGTATTAATGCTCACCGTATAAAGCTTAGCAAACTGTCTGATAGAAGGAAGTCGATGACCCACAACAAGTCGACCATTTTCTATATCCTCAATTATTTTTTCAGCTAATTGCTGATAACGTGCAGACAAATTGTACCCTTCAACTCAACAAAATCTGAATCTGTTTATTATTATTCAGCACTTCATACTAGTCAAATATTTACCTAACTTAGAAGTTCATTTTAATGAAAGTTATTCACCTGATTACCGCAATTGCTGTAGCTTGTCTCTGGGGATTTAATTTTTCCGTGATAAAACTAGGGGTAAGTGAAATTGATCCCTTAATACTTACCGCGATGCGATTTACCTTTGCAGCCTTTCCAATGGTATTATTTATACCTAAACCAAATGTTCCTTGGAAGCTGCTCATCTCTTATGGTTTATTGTTTGGCGTCGGGGTTTGGGGCTTGCTAACCTTGTCAATTCATCAAGGGTTATCAGCAGGCATGTCTAGCTTGTTATTACAATCTAGCGCCTTTATCAGTGTTGGTTTGGGTTACTTATTTTTGAAAGAGAAAGTTAGTTTATTGCAAAAAATAGGCGTGGCAATATCATTCGCTGGCCTACTGCTGACTTCCACTCTCCAAGATGGCTCGATTAGTTTTACAGGTATATTACTCGCATTATTAGCAGCGACTTGCTTAAGTGGTATTAGTTTGTTGATTAAAAAACATAAAATAGCAGACATGTTTGCCTTTGTCGTATGGTCTTGCTTGGCTGCTCCAGTACCTTTATTACTTTTATCTTTTTGGCTAAATGGTTCAAGCATTATCACCACTTTAACAAATGACCTAACCGGTTTAGCGATTTTCTCGATACTATTTCAAGCGTACCCTGTCACCTTAATGGGTTACTGGTTATGGAATAAACTTATTTGCCTTTACCCAATGAGTACTATGGCACCACTAACCTTACTGGTGCCCTTATTTGGTTTGTTAGGCTCTTTCGTTTTTTATGATGAACATATTAGCTTTACCAAGCTATGTGCTTGTATTTTAATTATTGTCGGTGTTGCGGTGAGCTTACTGGATTTAACTAAATTAAAAAGTGGATTATTCTCCCGATTATTAGCCAAGAAAAAATAGAGCATAACAGAGCAACATAAATTGTACCCTAAATTAACTTTCATTTTGAAATTGCTCTAATAACTTATGCTTGTTAGCTTACAGTTATCAATAACAAGTTCCATTGAGAAAAGTAAAATGAAAAACTCTAGCAGGGAAAATTTAGTAAAAAGAGCGATTGAAGTAGCAAAACGTTCAAAAAACAACGGTAATTTAGCCTATGGCTGCCTTTTGGTTGACGGACAAGGCAAGGTAATTATGGAAGGTGAGAACTCTGTCATTACCGAACATGATTGCCTTGGCCATGCAGAAGTTAACATGATACGTGAAGCATCAAAGCAATATGACAGTGAATTTCTCAACCAATGCAGCATTTATACGAGTGATGAGCCTTGCCCTATGTGCTCTTCTGCTATTTTTTGGTCAGGCATTGGTACCTTGGTATTTGGTCTAAGTAAATCTCGTTTTCATCACGAGTTTGGCAATGATATTCCAGCAATTGATTTCAATATTTCCAGTAGAGAGGTGCTTAAAGCAGGTGGTCGTAAAGTCGAAATAATCGGCCCGATGTTAGAAGATGAAGTATTAGCTATCCATAGGGAAAGTTAATTGAAAACCAGCGCTTAGTTTAAGCAAAATATAATAAGTTAAGTTAACTACATTAAATTAGGAGAGTAGCCATGACATCGAGTAGTTTACTAGCACCGTTTTTAGCAATGTTATTACTTGCAGTAATTCCAGGTCCTGCTGTTTTTGCGCTTATTGCTCGCTCATTTTCATCAGGTTTTTTGCGTGGCTTATATATGACTGCTGGGATAGTAGCCGGCGATTATGTCTTTATTGTTTTAGCCTTATTTGGACTATCGGCTTTAGCAGAAGTCATGGGCACAACCTTCTTTATTATAAAATATATCAGCGCCGCTTATTTAATATGGCTTGGCTATAAATTGCTAAAAGCTAAAAGCGACTCAGTTGAAATTGAAGCATCAAAAGATTCATCATTATGGTCAAACTTTATGGCAGGCTTATTAATCACGTTAGGTAACCCTAAGGCGATATTGTTTTATGTTGGTTTTTTCCCTGCTTTTATAAATGTAACTGAGGTGGCCACGTCAGATATTGCGCTCATTATGTTCACCGCGACTTTAGCTTTTGGCAGCGTTAATATTTGCTATGTTTTATTAGCTCTAAAAGCCAAGAAGTTATTTAAATCGCCTAAGGCCTCAACCGTTATTAATAAAACCGCAGGCACTATTATGGTATCAACAGGTTCATTAGTTGCTGTTAGAGCTTGAACCTCTATAACGAACAAAAGATACTTGTCGAAAAAAACGAGATGTGAAGTTCATCTCGCTTTTTCTAATTAACCTAAACTTACCTAGTTAACTCATTGTTTAAGTGGTTTCTCTATACCAACTAAAGTCTTTATTTGTGACCGCTTGATAAAAGTCTTCAACCCTTTCTCCTATTTCAACATTAACGTCCGGATATAAAGCCATAAGTTGATCGGCAGTTTGTTCAAAATTGTCAATTTCTTTAAGGTGCTTGTTCGTCACACTTGCCTTAAAGACTACCGCTTTCTTTTTTGCACAAAGCATTGCTATGGTAAATTCTTTACTTCTTATCATAGACTGTTGCGACGTGATTAACTGGACACTTAAATAAGGTTTATCTGGCCCATTATTTACCTCGCGATAATTCACCGAAAAAACAATTTTATCAAAATGCTTATAAACACTTTTTCTTTTCCAACCAGCAATACCATTACAAGTAATGAGTGAATTCTTTTTACATTCAGTCGATGAAGTAAAGGTGATTAATACATATGCAATGCTAAGAACAATAACCTGAGCAATCAAATCACTGCTTACAAATGAATACCCATAATTACTGTCGTATTTGAAAACGACTTTCCCTACGACAGACATCACAATTATCCAACCAAACACTTTCATTGGTGTTAAGTCTAAGCGGTTATAAATTCTCATACTAATATCGACTCAAGGTTAATTTATTCGTCATTAATAAAGAGCTTACACTTTTTATCATTACAATTTAATAC
>Ga0114909_1000870_pt1 | contig 19348 bp, 9 predicted proteins | sample MalvireepMed_906_FD_87290 | JGI IMG/M metagenome (GOLD analysis project Ga0114909, IMG submission 87290) | Marine viral communities from the Global Malaspina Expedition - Malaspina viral metaG DeepMed_906 | ecosystem: Environmental > Aquatic > Marine > Oceanic | place: Mediterranean Sea...
AGTTAAGACTGTAATTAGCTGTATTTGAGTATGACTTTTACCATGAGCAATATGTTCAGGCACAGCATGCAACTTAAAGTACAAAACACCGGCGATTAAGACAACAGCTACAAGAACAATAGCCATCACGACCATTAAGGGGTCACTATCAGCCCCAGCCAAATAACCTGGAATATGCTCTGTCTTCATTTTCACTTCTCCATGTTTGTTATCTTTATTTGCACTTTACACAATTGTTGGATAAACCATAAACTGTCATTTTAGAGTAACAACCCTATTTATCATTAAATTCTTTATAAGTACTATTATTACTGACAGTATTACATTTTCAACTTTTCATTTCAATGAAGATGAATTTTGCACACCAACCCTATTTACAAATCATAATTCGACATTTCCAAGCACAATTAAACCATATAATGTCATTTTTATTAGATCTTATTTACCAGATCCACATCATCTTTACTATAGTTAAGAATTATCTGTACATCTTGTGAATGGTCAAAGTGAAATCCTGATTCTGTCTCCATTACTTTTACTATGCCCTGTGAAACAAAACCAAGTGACTCGGCATACCCGATAAAACCTCCGTTTTTAGATTTAATTTCGAAAGTATTCCCGTAATTATCAATCATTGAAATATTCTTAATTTCTATTTTTACCGTTTCTGCCTGTTCGTTTAACTCTGTAACGTGACCAAGTAATCGATAATCTGAATCAAATGTTGCACCAACACTTTCTAATTTAAACGGTGTAATTCCTGAAAATAAAACTATATTTTCGGAAACAGTGCTGTAATAAAAGCCATTAACACTTCTTGCTAAAATTCTATCTTTTGACGATTTAGTTTGATCAAATGAGTCCAACCGCACAGACCTAATAATCTCTTCAGGTGAGTAATGGGGAGCCTGTTTCTTTATTGCTTCCTCTACTACAGGCAAAACTACGTAAGTTGTTTTATTTTGAACTTCGCTAGATGAACTGCTAAAGCTTACTAAATCAAAATACCAACCAACGATTACAGGTAATCCCAGTATAGTTATGAGTCCACTGATATGTTGGACTTTATTCCAATACGTCAATTGTTTAAATCGTTGCCATAGACTTTTTTTAGCCAAGTTTATCCCTCTCTATGAATTACTGGTTTGTACCTTGACCTCTAACTCTCATAACCCAGTGAGAATCTTTCTTTTCAAAGTAGATTTTAGGGTTATCAGTGATTGATTCAAAAGGCAATTCATCACTGGAAGTTATCGATATTTTATCAGTCAAATCTGCGTTGCATAAATATAGGTTACCATTGAAACTGCGAACATTTAGTTGATGGCTTTCAGGCTCCGTATTGTTCAAGACAAAGTTACTAATTTGAGTCAATTCATTTTCATCTTTGCCTTCTTGCTCACTAGTAAACAACTCTACCCACTTATTTGTTGCTTCATCGCAGAGTAATTCAATATTTAGTGAATTATCTTTAAGTAACTTAATTAACTTTGATTTGTTTAAACTGGTGAGTTTTCCTACGAGTACTTTCGAAAGCTCGAATGCTGTAACTCGTGACTTTAGCCCCGCCAAATAGATCTTCACCGAATCCATATTAGGAACGCCTATTTCACAATAAAGCGCTAGTTCTTCTAGTAATTCAGCTTCGTCATCTAGTTCTAAATCAAAAAGTTTTCTTGTAATTGCGTTAATAGCCCAAGGTAGCGTCATTGAAATATAGGAAACACAAATCTCTTGACCATTCTCATGAACAGCTATTTCTGACAGTGGTTTTGCACTAAACCACTTCAATCGAACTTCATCCAACTCTGCTTCTTCATAATCATGTTTAAAAGTAACTGTTGGGAGTTTTTGGATTAACTCTTCAATATTTTTTGAAAATTCTGCTAGGTCAGCAGCGCTCCCCTCTGACTCTTTATAAACTTCTATGCTCTCTTTTATTGGGTCAATGTAATCGTCTAATGCTTTGGAGGAGCTTAATGGAATACCAGACTTAACCATGCTTTCCCAATTAGCATAATCACCAGCCAGGTTGATCACTGCTCTATTTCTGCATTTAAGAAAATTAATGATATCTTCTTGAGACACGTCTTCATCTTCTCCAGCTTGAATATAAGCCAATGAGCTTCTAAAAACTGTGTCAATCCAGTTCGAAGGGTCTTGTAATTCGTTTGCTTTATTTTTGTAGTTTAATGCTAACAGTGTGTCATCAACCCAGTCGAATATTTGCCTAAATATATCTGAGTAATCTGTTCCATCAGATTTCATCTGAGAAAAATCATTATTAGCAACTAGCTGCAACAACAAGTCAAAATCAATATTACATTGTGTTGAGATATCCTTTAGATACTTTACTAGCGCCAGCAGCCCACTCTCTGCACGTTCCATTTTTGATGAATCAAAATATTGATGGCAAAAACCAAGATCCCTTTGACTACTCCATTTAGTCTCATCAATACAGTACAAGACTTTTCCTTCAATATCTGTAAAGGCTCTTCCTGCTCGCCCTGCAATATTCCAAAAATCTTTTGAGTCGATTTTTCTTCCGTCTTGATGATTCATAAATACATCAGCAAAAATTACTGTTGATATACCTATATTAACTCCTTGACCTAAACTTGTGGTCGAAACAATAACCTTCACATTTTCTGATCGCATCAGTTGCTCAGTCAAAATTCGTACATCGGTAGGTAATTTTCCGAAGTGACATAGAATTCCGTATCGAGCTAGCTCATATATTTCACTAACACCAGCTTCATCACAAGCGAGCCTAAATGACTCAAAAAGCTCTTCATTTTTATAGTTGTGTAATTCAGGAATGCCTCCCATTGCCCTTAGTACCCTTTTAGCTGAAGATACAACATACCTGGCCTGCGCAACAAACATCAAGACAGTTCCAAGTTGTGATAGCTTTAATGCTGTAGCAGCAATACCTTCATTTTTGTCATTGGGAAAATATTTAGTTCTTGAGCGAGGAGGTAAGAATTTTTCGACAAAATTTCTGTTAAAGGAGGTTGGTTCGCCAAACCATTCTATTGTTACATTTTTAGCGTGAGTCCATTTAATTATGCCAAAGCGCTTGTCTGCAATTGTCTTATCGGTTTCGTAAACGCTGCTGCTATCTTCTGCTATCCATAGGGCAATATCATTAGTATTTGGTAGAACAGCGGAAAGAAGCATGATCTTGCCATTATTTCTCTTGACGTGATGCTTTAGCTCTTCGATAAATAACTCAATTTTAATTAACCTTTCTTCTGCTCCAAGCAGATGGCCCTCATCGATAATAAGTAAACTAATTTCATTGGCTATATCCTCATCTGCCCTAACGATTGCCTTTGCTTTTTCGGGGGTTGCAATAATCACATTTGAGTTTTCAATTAGTGTCTTATCTAACTTACTAAACTGCCCACCACCATATAAGAACGTAGTTGAAAAACCCAAGGGAGATAGTGTTTTCTCCATAGATTCTTCTATTTCATAGGATAATGAACGAAACGGGGCAAGATATAATACTTTAGAAAATGGATTAGCAATTAAAGCTTCCAAAATAGCAATTTCAGCTATTCGTGTTTTGCCACTACTTGTTGGTAAACTCAAGACAATATCGCTTTTATTTTGCATTGCCTGTAACGCATTATATTGGGCAAAAAACAACTCTGTAATTGGAGGAGTTCGCAATGCTAATGTTGCAACATAATCCTTGGTAACTTCGCTCTTAATTAGTTTAGGCAGAACATTCCAAAATGAGTAACACTTGAATACATCCAATAGTATTATCAACAACCTTGCTAACCACCACACAGCAGGCTCATCATCTATAGAACCCAATTCTTTCAAGTCACCTAAAAAGTCTTGCCCTAGCTTAAGGAACTCTTCTTTTCCAGAGTAAATATACTCTAGAACTAAATTTAAAGATTTAGATAAAATGACTAAATAATGCTTATTATTCTGCTCTAATTCATCCTCAGAAATTTCATCATATTTACTGTCAAATTGAATACTGTTAATTTCATAAATAAGTGTTTGGAAATCCTTTCTCAAAAAACTACTTACCAATTTAATTACCGGGGATTCAGCCTCAACGTTTTTGATCGCTATAAAAGACTTAGAATATTGAGAAGCAAGGTAAAATGATAAACTGCTAACAACCAAATAAAAGTCACTATGTTGATTATGTATATCTTTAAGGGAATGAACATAATGAAGAATATCGCCAGCCTTTTCAAAGGCTAGTGCCGTAAACTCGCTCATTTCACCCTTTTCACTCATAGAACAAGCAATGGATAGATAAGCAATGGCAATGCTATTAACTCGCTCATTTAGCCCTTCAGTAAAGTTTGGAAAATTTATTTCATCTTCTTTTACTGCCAATAAAATGTTTTTAGCATTAGACTGTGCAATCAAGTTTTGAGCGAAATCATCATTTTCAAGTTTTTCAAACAGCTCCTGTGCTTTACTTATATCCATAACTACTTCATCACCATATTAATTGCTTCATTAAAGCTATCTTTTACAAGCTTTGCGGGGTTGTCTTCGCAATACGAAACTATAACAAGGTTTTTATTACTCGAATTTAGGTTCTTTTCTATTGTTTTATGCGCAGTAGCCTCACTATGGTAAAAGCCAACATAAATAACAGGAGTTTTATTGGAGTGAAGGTTAGAAATTAAATCATCAATTTCATCAGCTAAATCGACTTCTCCCATTTCTTCCAACCTATCGCACACAAAAGTTAAAGATATGGGTAAGTTCTTAGTAGACAATGAGTCAACAATATCATCTAACGCTTGTTTACTTTTAGTTGACCTAAATTTTGCCTCCCCCATAATTACTTTATCTTGAACGCTTTGTTTTTCAAAAAGCAGTAAATCATCTCCTTTCATAGACTGTTCAACATTTGGGTTATATCTAAGCTTGTAAACTAAAACCTCTAGTCCAGATGTAGAAGATAAATATTCGGCAAGTATGATTTCACCTAGATTTCCTTTTTGAGTAGTTGCAGACTTAACAGGAAAAGGCACTTTGCCTTCCATATATTTAGCAAAACCATGCTTATCAAGGATTTGCTTTTTCCTATCTATTCTTGCTAGACGTGCATCAGTCGCATGATGTTTTAATATCCACTGAGACAAATGGTCTACTAAAGTAGCGCTGCTTAACCCTTTGTTCGTAAGCTTTCTATGCTTCTTATTGTCCGTAGCCGGAGTGTCTTCACACTCAAACCAATCAAAAAACAAACCAGATGTTGGGTGCTCACCAATTAACTTACTTTGAGCTGTTTGTTGTTTTTTCTTAGCCATAAACTCACAATTATTCCTTTACGCTGCTCTGTTCTTTTTAAAATTCTCAGCCTGCTCAAAGATTTCTTTATACACTTCATCGCGACTTACTGGTGGGTAACCAAATTTGGCTAGTAACATGATCAGATCTACTTTTAGCTCAGCCTTTATATCATCACGTTGGTTCCAATCGGTGTATTTAGCTTTATCATCAACAACGCCTTTAACCGCTTGAGCTAGCTCTAGTAGCTTGTCTTCAGGGTATTCAAAGTCATATTTAACTGCTAGTGAGTGCAAAATATCGTAGAAGGCTTTTGCTTCAAGGTTGATGCCCATGTCCTCAAACGATCCCATTTCAGTTTTAAGATCTTGGAACATAGTTATGATTTCATCAGAGAAGTCTTCAAGTACATCACTAACTAAAACGTCTTCTTCTTTACGCTCGTTATACTGGTCTACTAGCGATTTAAACCGTTCTGAAAAGTCGATAGCTTTAATTTTGTTAACTTGCTTAAACTCGCCAATAGCCTTGGCTAACATCTGTTGGAGTAGCTTTATTTTGGTATTAGGTAGTTTTATTTTTTCAATTTTGGCTAGGTAGTCATCATCAAAAATATCAACACCATCCTCACCCTGCCCTAGTTTAAATATTTCTTCTACACCATCGCTTTTCAATGCATCAGCGATCATCTCGCGCACTTTTGCGTTCATTTGGGCGGTATCAGGTGCATCACCTTTTGTAAGCTTATAAACGATAGAGCGGACGGCCATATAAAAATGAATATAATCACGTTCTTTTTGAGATAATTTTTCGCTGCCACAACATACGTCATAAGCCGTTTTAAGGCGCTTAACTAGTGCCATAAAGCGGTGTTCAAGCTTTTGTGATTGCAGTACAAATTCAGCGGCATTATTTAAACAGTTGAGCTGTGCTACTGGCTTACCTGTAAAATATGAAGCTTCATCAAATTGATGCATCAGTTTACCTAAAAGATCTAAGTGATCTTTCACCACGATAATTGATTGAGCAATATCTTCAAAGTTGGTTTCATCAGTTTTTGAATACTGTGCTAACGCTTTATTCATTTGCGTTTTTATACCGATATAATCAACCACCAAGCCCTTGTCTTTGCCTTCAAACTTACGGTTAACGCGAGATATAGTTTGAATAAGGTTATGGCGCTGTATTGGCTTATCGATATAAATGGTATCTAAGAAAGGTACATCAAAACCTGTTAGCCACATATCAACAACAATGGCTATTTTGAAATTCGACTTCTCATTTTTGAACTGGCGATCTAAGTCTTTACGGAATTCTTTACTACCAAGTAAATCCCACTGCTCTTTAGGATCATCTTTGCCACGCGTCATTACCATTTTAACGCGTTCCATTGGTTTAATTTTTTTACGCTCTTGCTCGCTTAGCGTTGCGCCAGCCTCACACTCTAATACTTCAAACCACTGTGGTCGTAGTTCTTTTAATTCTTGATAAAATAAATAAGCCACCTCACGCGCAGAGCTTACAAACATAGCTTTACCTTTAATGGTAGAGCCTTCATCAACACGACTTTCAGAGTGTGGAACAAAGTCATTGGCGAACGCATGAAGGCGATCATTATCGCCAAGAATAGAAAGCATGTTTGCTGATGCTTTTTTACTTTCGTCTATCTGATGTTCGTTACTAACATCATCAGCGCACTGCTGGTAATAAGCTTCAATTTCATCAAGCTTTGCATTATTTAAAATAACCTTAGCCGCCCGGCCTTCATAAACAATACGTACAGTTATTTCATCTTTAACCGATTCAGTCATGGTGTAACTATCTACCACTTGACCAAACACATCTATCGTTGCATCTACAGGCGTACCAGTGAAACCAACGTATGTGGCATTGGGTAATGACTCATGTAAATATTTGGCAAAACCATAGGTCTTTTTAACACCCTTATCGGTAACTCGCACTTTTTGATCAAGGTTAGTTTGGCTACGATGCGCTTCATCTGAAATACAAATAACATTACTGCGATCTGTAAGTACTTTAGTGTCTTCAGTAAACTTATGAATAGTCGTTAAGAATACACCGCCACTATTGCGGCCTTGTAATTGCTCTCGAAGATGCTCACGGCTTTCAACCGTAACAACGGTTTGGTCGCCAATGTAGCTTTTAGCGTTGGTGAACTGTTGTGATAGTTGATCATCAAGATCAGTTCTATCGGTAATTAACACTATGGTTGGGCTTTCAAACTCAACACTTTTCATTAACAAACGTGTTAGAAACTGCATTGTAAAACTTTTACCACAGCCTGTAGCACCAAAGTAAGTACCACCTTTACCATCACCTTCAGGCTTTCTGCTGGTTTTAATATTTTGATAGAGCTTTCTAGCCGCATAGTATTGCGGGTAGCGGCAAACAATTTTTATTTCTGTTTTTGAGGTATCAGGGAAAAATACAAAATTGCGGATAACATCACGTAAACGGGCTTTATTAAACAACCCCTGCAACATAGTATGCAGTGAGTTAATGCCATCTTTTTCTATTGATTCATTACCCGTGACTTTGCGCCAAGCGTAGAAAAACTCATAAGGCGCATATAAGCCGCCCATCTTGTTATTTACGCCATCACTGATGACACAAAAAGCGTTGTAAACAAATAGCGCAGGAATATCTCTGCGATAACGAGCATTTAATTGCACGTAAGCATCATGAATTGATGCCTCTTCTTCACGAATAGCACTCTTAAACTCGAATACCACCACTGGTAAACCGTTAATATATAGAATGCCATCAGGAATACGCTTTTCACCATCTGCACCTTCAATTTCAAGCTGATTGACGATTTTATAAATATTGCTATCGTTATAGTCGCTATTGGGTTCGGCTACTTGTGGAAGCTCAATATCAGCGTTTTGAATCAAGTGTGGGAGGATAGATTGAACAACATTAGTGTAATCAACGAGCTGAATGTAGAGGTCTTTCTGTTTATGATCTTCACGCTTTAATAGGAAACCATCACTTAACCATTTACAGAAGGTTTTATTACTGTCGTATAAGTCGCTAGCTGGCAGTGATTCAATTTGTTTGATAATCGAATCAATCTCACCACTGGTAATATTATCTTCAGCATACTTTTCAAATAGAAACTGGCGTAGATCTGTTTTAATCAATACTTCGGATTTATCACGTTCAATATCACTACCAGGAACATAGGGGAAACCCTGCTCACCTAACAGCTCAATAATAGCCGCCTCTAATTGCGCTTCTGTAAACTTCATTTATAAATCCTTTCCGAGCCAGTTACTAAGACCAACATCCATATCACAAATTTCCTAAATCAATTGGGTTGTCAAAACCCACAGTGCCGTTAAGGTATTCCTTGACTAGAGTCTCTATCACACCAACTAGTTTTTTATCCGTTGTCGAGAAGGCTAGTGGGATAGAAATATTAGATATTGAAGGGATTGATAAGTGGTAGCAAACAACAGCAAAACTATCCTGCAATAAAAGCACTTCAGTTGTACCATTGAAAAAGCCTTCAATATATTTGTAGCACTCATCAATATTTCCTAGCTGGTTTTTCCAATCGTTAATACTTCTACGATCATTTTCTCTTGCTATTGGAAAGTAAAACTTAGGAGTAAACAGCCTTTTAGGTTTTTTGCCTTTAGTTATAGCATTATCCTCAAGCCAGGACTTTACGCTGATATACTTTTCTGATTTTCCCCAAAAGCTATCACTTGGAGCTAACCAAATAAGCTCTTTTACGCCATCTTGGTGCTGAGATCCCAACTGCTTGAACGCTTTTTTTGCTTCTACTGCAATATGCTGCCAATTTTCATCTAAATAGATTGGACCTAACATTGGCTGGATTATCTTTCCATGCTCTCTTGAGTGCTTAATCACATCGATGAGATTAGAAATATCTATGCCGCTGTCTGTAATATATTCACCAGTAAGGTTATCGCCTATAGCTGCCATAGCTTGTGCAATATCAGCTAAGTTATTATTTTGGTCTAATTCGGAAATAGCTTCTGTGATGGCATCAAATACAGGTTCATCATTTGCAAAATTCTCTAACTCTTCTCGCTCAACAACTCGGCCTAAATCATCAAAATAAAAAGTATGGGGGATTCTTTTTGGTTCTTGTCCAATTCGTGTTACGGAGTCCATTTTATAAATTGAAGGAAGAGAGTCCGATTCTTCAGAAACTATATGTGACATGTAACCATCTTCAATCAAGCGATAAAATTGTGCCTGAAAACCTTTATTCGCATATTTATCACTTAATCCTTTATTTTCACTTGAAACAGGAACAGTTATACCTGCCTGCCAATTATCATTAGTACGTTTGTTCCCAATGCAATTAAAACCAGCCAACTCAAAAGAAAACGTAGTATCAGTTTGTTGAATGGAGCTTACCTGTGGGCTTTCACCTTCAAATGAAAAGTACCCTTTGGCTAAAGGTGTTAAACCTACCGAACCATCATCTAAAAACATCAACTCGTCTTTATCTATTAGCTCCCTAAGCACTTCTTTTAATTCTCTTACCGATAAATCTAGATACCTTGCAATGAATTCAGGTTTCATCGGTGACAAGTGAACTAGCCTTAAAACGAACTCTCTAATAAAAGGCAACCCTCGCTTCGAAACATATGAAAAGGCTATATTAAAGCGATGAACTGGCAATAAAAAATCAACTTCATGAAATGGTATCTTATTATTTTCCATTACGCTTTCCTCGCTTTAATTGATTAGACCCTTTCCTTTGTGTAGACAGAATTTGATATGGAAATTTATCTTCCAAATACTCATTTTGTTTCTCAACAATCTCTTTTTCATCTTGTTTACGTGGCGGTATATCCTCTTCTAGAAGAGGTTTATCTTTTCTCTTTTCTATAAAACTAAACACTTGGCCCAAAGGTAGCGTTCCATTTTTACCTTTCCACATTCTGCTATCACCAACTATTACCAACCTGTCCATTGCACGAGACAGCGCAACATTGATTCGATTTGGAGAGCGTAAAAAACCCGGAGACTGATCAGCTATTGAACGAGTAACAGATAAAATAATAATTCGATTCTCTTTTCCTTGATAGCTATCAACAGTGTCTATTTTAATCAACTGTTTAAACTCATCACTCCAAGAAACTTCTTTAAATTTTTGGCGAATAATTTTCTTTTGTTCTCTATACATACAAATAACACCGATAGCAGCTTCTCCATCTTTAACTTGTTTAGTCAAGTTCGAAACGAATTCAGTATTTTTTGCTATTTCAGAAAGCAATTTGATAATAGCATCAGCTTCTGCACGGTTGTATATGCTTACACCTTTGTCACTATTATGGTTTGCACCTTTACCATTATTGCTAGTATCCAACCAAGTGACATAAGAACAAATCTCCTTTGGCACTGACTTATATATATCCGGAATAGTTCTCTCTCCATTTTCCAGATCATTTTCATAAAAACACTCAGAAACCATATTGCCAATAGGTGGAACCATTCGATACTGTGTTAAAAGTTGCGCTCCCGTTTCCGTTCCATATTTGGACTCAAACGCTCTAGCAAAGTCACTTGCTACTAAATCATCAATGTCTCCTCCTTTAGCTGCAATACCTAGTTTTCTCGCTAACGCTTTTTTATGAGGTTCGGTGTATAAAGGAGGTAATTGTTGATGATCTCCAACTAACAACACTCGCTTACCTGACTGCATAGCGATTGCAAGTTCACTAGCAATAGAGCGAGCAGCTTCATCAATAATCACCCAGTCATACTGATTACTTGCAATCCCCATGTGTCGCTGGCCTATGCCAACACAAGTACCTGTAACTAACTGACGTGAGCGAGCCAAAAACTCATCATAATTAACACGCTCAGTATTTAACACATCAATCATATCTCTAGATATTTTAATAAGTGCTCTAGCTTTACGCGCTTCATCAGGTCTTACTGCATATAGCTCGTCAAGAGAGTTAGAGATTGTAGCTTCTAGTTCAGCCAAATCTTTTGGCATAACAGGGATATTTATGCCAATAGCAGCTATTCGTTCATTCAATACTTCTGATAACTGATTACCTTGCTTCCTTAAATTATCTATTTCTGCCTGTTCTCTATCTTTATTTTGGATTTGATCACGGATATGTGACACTTTTCGGATAAGCCCCAAAATAGAAACTTCAACTTCTGTTAACCGCTCTAGATAGTTTTCATCTAACCCTAACGGTTGAGCTAACACTTTCACTCTATATTTAGCTTCCGCTTTAAATAGTTCGCGTTTGCTACTAACAATTGCTTGAGAAAAAACATCTTTTAAGCCATCAGAAACCGCACCTTCACGGTTACTAAATCTAACAGCTTCAAGGTCGGTTCCTAAATTACGGCAGTGACGTCTTATTCTATCTGCTGCCGTATTAACAGCTTCATGAGACTGACTGACTAACAAGATATTATGCACGTCTTGTTTCTCAATGAGATAATGCACAAAAGCAGCAATAAACTCTGTTTTTCCAGTTCCGGGCGGCCCCTGTAACATAGACAGAGGACCATAACTGATAAGCTTTTGAAAAGCCTCTCTTTGCTTATCATTTAAACTAATTTTGTTACCGTGATCATCCTCACGATCATATCTGGCAAAGTCTTTGTTAGTTACTTCAATATCAAAGCTGACTGGTTCATCCGGACATTCAGGCTCAAAGTAATCCGCCAACTTTTCAATAACAGAATCTTTATTTAGCAAGCGCTCTAACGCATTTTTACGCTTTTCATATGACTTTCTATCTGCTGAACTTCTAAAAAATACAATATCACCATCAGATAACTGCATTGCTCTAGAGCGTAGTTTTGTTAACCTAACTTCACCCATCGCAGAGGCTCCAAGATTAACTTCCCCAATTCGTGCTTCATCGTCACCATTAACAATAAGGGCTTCAATTTCATCTTTTTTATCAAAGCCATCTAGGGCATCTTTTTCACCATCGTAAGGGATAACAAGTTGATCCTTCAAGTTTTTAGGTGTGAATACATCCCCATTTACTTTAATGTACGGATGAGATTCAGTTTCCGTGTCTATAATGGCCTGCCACAGCTTTCTGGTAGATATTGCCAGTTTTTCTGGCTCTTCACTGTCTGGTGAATGTGTGTTTCCTGTATCAGCTAATGCAGCCTCAAAAAGCTGTGCAAACTCACCAGTTTCAGTATTAGCTTTTTGAGTTCCTTTATTTTTTTGTTGTTCAAAATGTTGTGTAATAGTTCGTTGGAATGCTTCATGCTGTTTAAGCGCATTATCTAGTTCTATAAGCTGACCAAAGCCCGGTTCTATTCTCAACGCAAATGGTAAATCCAGTAACGCACCATCTCGAACCTTCCTTCCAATACCATTGTTAGTTCTGGGAGGCCGTCCCTTAACCAAGCAGTTTTCAACTTTTGAATAAAAGAATTCGGCACTACCGCCCACCCCAGTAATTTTAACCTTCGCCTCACTACTATCGTTCAGGTTTTCGTTGATGTGAACAAATAGCTGCCCATTGTCTGGGTACAAAACAATTGGCTCGAAAGTGCCTTTAATTGAAATAGTTTTTATGTCGAGATTGGTATCATTTTCTGACGTTGGATTCTCCAGAGCTGCTTTAAAACGAGATAAATCTTTAAAGCCAAATTCTTCATCTTCTAGCTCAACATTGATCGCTTTTGAAATGGCAGGGTAATCAGACTTATCCCCTCCCCAAACTATCCCTAATAACTCACAACTCAAACGCATTGTCGCGAATATATCTCGCTCAAATGCAGAGCAATAATCAATATTTTCTGGGCTGTACTTATTGTTCTGAGGCTCTTCTGAATCTAAACAAAAATCAGGTGTATCAATAAGAAATAGTTTTAGTTGCCCTTCACATGAAGACACCATAACGTTAGCAGGGTGTATATCTCCATGAAAGAAGCCTAATCCATGAAAGTGTTCAACTGCACTCACCAACTGACCAATTAAATCCCACTTCTGTTCTTCTAAAACTGTTAACGTATCCCAAGTATTTCCATCAATTTGTTTATTCACCAAAAATAGAGCTGACGATTTATTAGCAATACCAAAACCTGTAATTTCCGGAATAAAGCTAGGAGCCAAAGCTTGAAGCTTTTCTACCCTTTCCAGAAAGTGATGAATTTTTTGCCCAAATCCAGCATTCATATCGACGGGATTAACATTTAGCCATGCTTTAACAAATCGCCCATCAGAAACATATACTTCCTTACTGCTTGTTTCGACAAGCAAATCGTCATCTTCACGGTATGTTCGACTATGGCTAATCTCTTGGCGATAAGGTTCTAGCTCAGCCAGGTCAAATTGCAACGCTTTGCTGCTGTTTGGCTCGGCTTCTAACAAACCAGTAAAAAACTCAGACGCATAATTAAAGCTTTCACCATCTAACGCTTTCACTAATACACTAGAGTACCAGTCATTACTGTCGGCCAATTTTTTAGGCATATCTGTAATTGAAGCTGGAGATAAACGTATGCCAGCTAAAATATGCCATGACAACACTGCCAACGAATACACATCCATATTGAATGGTGTTGTATTCTTACTTACGGGCATTCCTTTCGGTACTTTACCTTCATTAACCGACAATTCTTCACGCTGTGGCCCAACTGTGCCTATTGGTTGATGGTAGGAAGATATGAAATTAGATAGTGCCACTTGCTTACTGGGCGAAATCCAAATACTGTGATCGCCAATATCTCTATGGGCAATTTTAAGCTCATGTAAGTCAGAAAACTTTGCTAACAACAGCTTAACCAAGGCGATACGATCAGCGTTAGAAAAGTTCACTCCGTACTTGGCAACAAACTCATTAAACCGTTTATGCGCAGGTGGTAACTCATAAACCTCGTTATAGTTAGCTGTTATTTTGTCTTTTTGTGGAATAGTTAATGAGGATAAACAGTGGTTATATAAATCCAGTTTTTGCAGCTTTATAAACTGCAAAACTTCACGCTCACGAGAAATAATACCGTAACGACCATCAGGGGTTTTAGAGGCGACACTAGATAGCTTTGAAAAATCCCACCTACGGATTAGTGCTTCTTCGTTTATATTTGCTTCAGAATTGGCCGTATATTCTTTGTAAAGTTTAAGTGGATGCTCGTCAAAAATAAGATCCTTTGATTGCCAACCATCGATAGAAAAAGGTTTAGCCTCTACGTTATCACTACCAAAAAGTTTGTTCTCAAAATGCCCAATATCCGTAAGTAGTGTTTTGGAGTCTGGATGAGGTTTAAAACGTGCATTATATTGATTCTCATCAGATAAAAGTAAGAATTCAGATAGCTTTAAAGTGTGTTCTTTACAAGGAGATTTAATGCCTGATATATCACTTGAACCAGTCATTACAACCAAGTGGTGTACATGTGGTAAGAAACCTTTATTGGTTAACCTATTTTTTAAAGACTTTATTTTATTTTCAATTAGAAACTTCTTTCTCCGTGTAATATCAACTGGTGAGGCTCCATGGTCTTCATTTCCCTTAAACCACTTTGCTCCTTTACTATGAACCTTTTTTCCATTCCAATCTTTCAGCTCGACCACTAGAATATTGCAATGGGTGAATATTAATAGATCAAACTCACCTTCTTTGCCCTTGCTGTCGGTAAAGCGAAAGCCCGCATAAGCTTTCCAACCATGCATAGGACTTTTTTTAAGCTCCGCAAGTCCACCAAAACCGTTTGAGCGTTGTGGCTTATTATTTGATTGTGTTTTTTTAGAAAAAGCCTTTTTAATTTTTTCAATGGCTCTAACTTCGTGGGCTTCAAGGCCGCCTTCCCAATATTTGATATCCATATTTTACTTCTTATTTTATTTATACTATTCAAGCCATACGGCTAACCCGTTACTTTCATGCTAACGCTTTCTTATTTTCTACTTGTTGTTCTGTATCAGGGAGTTGTAACTCTCCTGAAATTAGTTTTGGTAATAATGTATCCCGTAACTTTTCTAGTTGACTAGAGTTTTCATTGTTTGCTCTTGTCTTACTGAAATATAATTCTACAAGTTCATCAAATTTAACTAATACTTTTTCTGGTGGACATACAAGCTGCAATGAATTCAGCACTTTTGTTGTCATGCTTGGTACAGCAGAACCAACATTCATTGCGTTAAAGTCCAGCCTTTTTAATAAGTAAAACGAAAACTTAGCAACATTATCCATTTTTGGAATAGTGAAAAACATAGTATCAACAGTCCAAAACGTTTCGTTTACATACATAATATTGGAAAGAGTTCCTTTTCTTGGTATCAGAACTGATTCACCTTCATATAAAAATTTATCCACACTGCGCATCAAACCACCTGAGCCATATACAGGGTATTGACCTTCGCTCAATTTCTTATGATCTTTACCGTATTTAACATCCAATAAATCACTTAAATTTTTGGACTCCCAGCCCTTAGGTATCCAGCCTCTAATGCCGATTGATGGTTCATCCGTTTGTTCAAATTCGCTTGGGAATAATGCACGGATATCATCAGGCAGCAGTTTAAAGTCTGGAAGCTGTAATGCTTGTTTGCGTTGCTCTGCGTGGTGTTGTAGTGCAACAGGAAAGTCACCAACATTAGTGCCAGCAGTGAGGGCATTGTCGATGACTGGGTCAAAATTAACAAACCAGCTTTTGAATAACGCCTGCGCCATTTGCTCTAGGGTTTGGTTTGTTTTCGCAATATTTGTTGTTTTATCAAATAATGCCTTACCAAAGTTCTTTATTCTTTCCCTTTCATCTTGAGGTGGTATTTCAATTGGGTATTTAGATAATAATTTAGTATCAAATTTTCCAGCACCGATTCCTGTACTTTCGACAATTGCCAGTAATTCTTGTTCTTTCGCTTTAAACCACAAAAGTAAATACCAAGGGTCTAGGTAATCTTCATTTGCTATAAGACACTTAACGTCTTGGTTAAAAGCTACAGCTCTAGTTGTTAAACCAACTTGCATTTTTTGATGTAGAATACTTCCTCTAACCAACAGAAGAATACTACCTTTTGGTGCTAGCCTTGTGCCATTTGCTAGCCCTTCTTCTGTAATTTTTAATTTGGATTCAGTGTATAAATGTCCATCCATAGAAGAAGCGCTAATCCAGGGAATATCACCATCCCAGTATGAAGCTTCGCTTTTTTTAGGAGTTCCTCCTGACGACCACTTTGTCACATCACCTAACTTCAGCGTTATCCAATTACTTGCCATAACCCAACACCTCCAAGTTTTTATGGATAGCTTTATCTAGCACTGCTGCCTGTTCCATTTGGCTATATAGGGTTTGGCTTAGCTCTTTCATTTTGACTTCAAATGGGATGCCATCATCTTCTAACTCGGCAGCGCCAACATAACGGCCAGGGGTTAATACGAAGCCATTGGCTTTGATTTCTTCAATTAGGGCAGATTTTGAATAACCTGCCTTATCCTCGTAGTTTCCGTCTTTTTCTTCACCACGCCATGCATGGTAGGTTCGTGCTATTTCTCCGATATCATCAGTAGTAAACTCTTTATGAACACGACTGATCATAGAACCCATTTCACGCGCATCAATAAACAAGGTCTCACCTTCTCGGTTGCGATAACCTCGCTCCGTATCTTCTTTTTTGTTTTTGGTGATAAACCATAAACACACTGGAATTGTGGTTGTATAAAAAAGTTGACCTGGTAAGGCAACCATGCAATCTACCAAGTCATTTTCAATCATCTTTTGACGAATAGTACCTTCATTACCTGTATTCGAAGACATAGAACCATTGGCCAAAACAAAGCCAGCAGTACCATTTTCACTCAATTTAGAAATCATATGCATGATCCACGCATAGTTGGCATTGCCTGTAGACGGTACATCAAAACCAGCCCAACGAGGATCATCAACTAATTCATTATCTGCACGCCACTGCTTCTGATTGAAGGGTGGATTACTCATAATAAAATCTGCTTTTAAATCTGGGTGTTGATCTTTAAAAAATGTATCTCCCGCTACATCACCTAAGTTTCCTGAAATACCCCGTACCGCTAAGTTCATTTTAGCTAGTTTGTAAGTGGTGTTAGTGTATTCCTGCCCGTAAATGGAAATGTCTTTTTTATTTCCATTGTGGCTATCAATAAACTTAAGTGATTGTACAAACATACCGCCACTACCGCAGCAGCAGTCGTATATTTTGCCTTTGTACGGTTCGATCATCTCAGCGATTAAGGCAACAATAGATTTTGGCGTATAGAATTCTCCACCACCTTTGCCTTCACTAGCGGCAAATTTACCTAGGAAGTATTCATAAACACGGCCAACCAAATCTTCTTCGGTCATTTCACATTCATTTGCAACTGTGTCGATATTATTGATGGTATCGATAAGAGCAGCTAATTTACTGCTTTCAAGCCCAAGGCGAGAAAAGTAATTATCTGGCAATGCGCCTTTAAGAGAAACATTGTTTTTTTCAACGGTATGTAGTGCGGTATCAATTTTTACCGCAATGTCATCTTGCTTTGCTTGCTTTTGAATAAACGACCAACGAGCATCTTCAGGCAAATAAAACACATTGTCTTTGGCATAGAACTCAACCATATCAACATAATCGGCCATGCCTTCAGAAATGAGCTTTTCTCGCTGGGTTTCAAATTTATCACTGATAAACTTTAAGAAAATAAGACTTAAAACAATGTGTTTATATTCTGCCGACTCAACACTGCCACGCAGCTTATTCGCGGCATCCCAAAGTGATTCTTCAAAGCCTAGTTCCTTTGCTTTGCTCTTTTTCGCGCTTGTTTTAGCTGTTGCCATGTTCTGTAATTCCTAAATTTTTATGCTGCGTTTATTTATGCCAAGATAAGTGGAATGACAATTGAAATAACTATCGCAGCTATCGCTATTCGCATTGTTTTAAGTGCGATTTTGTTTGATTCTTTTGCTTGTTCAACTGATTGATAAGACAAATAACTGAAATATGCATTGGCATTGAGTTGCCAACGACTGAAATTGTTATCCATATTTAAATCGTCAACAGTGGTATATGTGATTAAACTTCCCTCTCCATTCGGGTCTAAGCAGATATTTCGCATAATTTCAGCGATGCGATGACGACCAATGCCGTTCAGCTCATTAGACTTTGCTGCTGATTGAACGCTAAAGTCTGTATTAAGTTTGGCTTTATCTAAAACGTACTCAGTAACTCTCAGTACGTCTGGTTTGGGTTTATCTATCATTGTTACTAATTTCCTTGTAACCAGGGGCTATCGACAAACTATCAATTCCCTGTAATTCGTTAATGTTGTCGAGCTTTAGCTGATACTGCTCGCCAACTAATGTGCTTTCTAATGAACAATCTACATTCCATTGCCTCATTAAGTAGCCTAAAAGTGCTTCTCGCACGTTTAACTCTATTTTTCCACCTACCATTGCATAATCGAGTTCAATTGCTTTAAAATGCTTTATAGAGGGATGAGGCACTAATGTTATTTTGTGAATGTTGTTCCACTCTTTATCAAACTCTCTTGCTTGTATTGTCGCTATTGGCTTTTCAATTTCAGTAACGTTTTGTAATCTTGTACAAACAAAATCTCTAAATGCTTTATTCTTTTTATCAAAAGCACGTACATGCCAGCGCTGACCATTATTTGCCAAACTGTGCGGCACAAGAACACGCTTTGTTTCACCAGATGATAAAGAAACATAATTGCATGAGATGGCTTGCCTGTTATTGATCGCACGCATTATTGTTGCGATAACATTCGAGTCAGGATGTATTAATCTCGTAGCATCAATGCAAACATCTGAGGGTGTAATTCCATTAGAAAAACCATCACCAAAACCACGGCATAAACTATTTAGCGTTGCTTCAGGGTTATGTTCAAACACAGGATCAAATTCTGGGGTGCGGTAATACTGCTTAGTTTCGTGCTTTAGGTTGAGATTATCGGGCGCAACTTCACGATACAAAGTTAGGTCGCGAGAGCATGACGCTAACCCAGTTTTAAAGTGGTTAACAAGGTCTGCACGCGATATTTGCCCGAAAAATTGCAAGCAAAAATCAATGAACGCCAAGCGCTCACGC
>Ga0114909_1000891_pt1 | contig 18937 bp, 19 predicted proteins | sample MalvireepMed_906_FD_87290 | JGI IMG/M metagenome (GOLD analysis project Ga0114909, IMG submission 87290) | Marine viral communities from the Global Malaspina Expedition - Malaspina viral metaG DeepMed_906 | ecosystem: Environmental > Aquatic > Marine > Oceanic | place: Mediterranean Sea...
TACAAGGAGAGCTAAGCATTGACGGGTTATAGAGTAATTCCCTTGTATAGCTTAGATTTGATTCCACCTGTGGTTTAATAAACAAATCTAAAAGCGATTCAGCATCTAATATTTGAGCCAAGTCTGCATAGTCAATTATCATGGTATGAGTCCACACACACCCTGGTCGTGACATTTCTGGTGCAGGCCATGTTTTAGCTAATGCATATGCACCGATTTCTTTAAGGGGATACCCAGTTAAATAGGCTGATGACGACTCACTGTAGCCAGTTATCGAAGCGTCACTCATTTTTAATAATTGGCTTTGCGTTTGTTTGGGAAAATTTGTTGATGATGATAAAAGCTTATGACCTTTTTCATAGCCATGCAAACACTGTTGTATCCTAATTGCTTGATTAGTATCCATTAGTTTTCTAGTAACCATTTAAGAGGAAGTGTTAGATCACTATACACCTCATTATGATCTGTAACTTTTATTCTGTTTGTAGGAAGATCATATTCACTCAATTTTTCGCCTTCAGTATTCAAATCCCCTCCTTGGGCACTTATACCTAGTACCTTAATACTTGTAAATAAAAAGTTAGCTTCTAAAAATTGACTAAGCAACGGAAAGTGCTCACTTAAGTATTCCGTGGGTGTTTGGCCACACTGTCCAGTTTTATCCCAGGCAGATAGCATTATTACTAATTTCCTTTTCTGATCACTCAAACCTGCACTGCTTAATGATTGAAGAATGTCGACTACAATAGTCTGTGTGGGTGTATGTTCCAATGGAAGCCAATCTGCGGCAGTCTCCTTTACTTCCTCCTCTCCTAGAGCTTTATTTTGTAGGTTTTGATCATTGACGGTTTGAACTTTTACAAATTGGTCACAATGTACAAATAATAAAACTCCTGTTGACTGCTTACAAAGATCTGAAACATCTTTAGTCGTTTGTCTTTCATCCCATAAGTGACCCCATGTCTCACCGGACAAATCAGGGATGGTTAGATTAATTCGACTTGATTCACTTCTCAATTTTAATTCAACTGAGTTATGAGTCCCTATAATAGTCCTATCCATACTTTCACAACTTAACCAACGTTCTGCTAATTGGTTCAAATAAGTTCTGTCTTCAGGTAAGCCATCATATTTAAGAGACGTTTCTATTTCTTGTGAATTTATTGAATATGACAAAGCTCCTAAGAACGTAGTTTTCCCTGATGCTGGTAGTCCACAAATCATCACTGATAGACTTTCAGTATTATTATCCATTAACAATCCCTTAAGTTTTGAAAACTACGCAAGCTTTGTTTAGCACCACAATTATTAGATAATTTATATTCAGTGGTTTGAGTATCCGTATTTACGATAATCTTAATCAGTTCAGGTATTCCATATGCAACCTTTACATTCTCAGTACCATCTGGTCTAGCAGCTACTACATGAGTACTTACTTCAATATTTGTTCCGCTTAATGTTAATTGTATTTTACCTAAAAGATTACCTAATTCCGCCATAGCTTTATCTGAATTACCTTCCTGAAAGGCTAGATCATACCTAGTCATGACAATAATGATTTTAGATTTGTCACCAAGTAATCTATCTTCTTTAAATGCTCGAATTAATGAATCAGCTTTGTTTTTAGCAACATGCCTAGCCTTATTGTCACCTAAAGCTTTCCCGTCGACTAAAAGTAACAAAACATCTGAACGATTTACTTCATACAAACCTATACAGTCTTCTTTATTATCAATTGCAGCTTCATATTCTTCTCCCGCCCTGTCCCCAAGTAGTAAATCTATTCGAGTGTTATTTAATCTATGTTTGAGTGCAATATGATAAAATGAAGCCTGATTTTGCCTTGTTGTCCTTGGAGTATTAGGTTGCATATTCTGAGAAGCAGCTCTAGAGTGATGGCATATTGCTTCATAGGCAAATAATGTTTGCGAACCACCAAATATAAATTCATCCATTGAGCCTTGGCTAAACAACTCATAAAAACTAGCCAAAAGTGTAGTTTTTCCAATATTACTTGGACCGACACAAGCAATGATTTTTCCATCATGCTTCTTCAGAATTAAATCAACTTCATTAGATATTAATGTATCGCCACTATGCAAAGTTACTTGTTTTTGAGTTATAGTGCCTTCATCTGTTGTCGAGCTCTCAACAGCTTCTGTTGCTAACTCTTCAAGTTCCTTACCGTATGTAGGACAATCTTCTAATATAGTAAACCCTTCTATACATTTACCTGTTTCTTCAATTTTACAGTCTGGATTTGAGCATAAAGCCATAATAAGTAACCCTAAACTAGTTCATCTTGATAATTAAACGTTCTCTACAAATTTGTATAGCCCATGCAGATAGTGAAACTTCAACGCCTATTGATAAATCTAATTCTGTTTTAACCCTTTCCCCCCAAGCCTCTATACCAACTTCTTTTATACATTTTAATACATAGTGGCAAGGAGTAAGGTATTTATCACAGTAATCATCAACTGAAATTAACTTTTCAAGATTTTCAAAAGAACTCTTTACGATAGATTCAATGGTATGCTTATCATTCCCAGGCATAGTTCGATTAAAAAGTGCTTCTAAGCTTGGGATTTCTGTATCTAAAGTCGTATTATCAGCAACTTCTATACCTGCTACTGTTGATAACGTCTTAATATCTAGGGAGCTAAACGAACAACTAAGTCTTTTACTATGTGAGTTTATGAGCCACCATAACATCTCCAACTCTTCATCTTGAACATCAACAAAACTTTTCAAATTCTGTATTGACTCATTAGAGGTTTTAGCGAGGTGATTAAATCGTCTAGTTGATGTTGTCGAAATGGTTTTGATAGCATTAGTATAAGTATCCCAATCGCCTGGGGTAATACCTTCAATAGCTTCATCAATTACTTTTTTGACACTAACATTAGTAACTTCTTCTATCTCTGGTCGTTTTCTTCCTTGGCTTGCAAAGTTCTGTATGGCCTCTTGCGACAATTGAACAACTGGGGCGCAGCCTGTCACTTCTCTCAATTTTAAAAATTCAACACTTAACACTCTTGTGCCGATATCGGATGCGTGTTCATCCATATCTTCAAGTAACAGACATAACACAATACCTGCAAGGCATCTGAGTTCTGTTCTATTATTTTCTTCGACCATAGAAAAAGATATATCATCTTTTTTGAATTCATTTTGAAACCATTCTAATTGTTCCACTGAGTTCAGGTCGCCAAAGGAGTATTTAATTAATCCTTGAGCATCTTCAAGTTCCACACCCTTTTGAACTAGCCTACTAATAGTCTGCCAACGAAACAGTAATGCTTCTCTATCAGTACCAAGTCCAGCAGGTCGCATCCAATCGGAGAAATACTTATGCATTTCTAAAGTCTCATCACTCATTTCAGTCCCTCAGCAGCTTCAATTAATTCGATAAATTTGTCTTTTAAATTTAGTTTTAATACTTTCGTAAGTGCAATTTGATATTTATCCGTACGATTAAGTACTTTTTCATCGTCGGTCAATAAGTTAAGCTGCCCAATAATGTCCCTTCTTGCGCTTTCAGCGATATTCCAAAACCTATAAACCAGTCTTCTATTATTACCCTCTTGATTAAGTATAACTTCATCCACTTCAGCTAATTGTTCTTTGCTTTCAGTTTTATCTTCTACCAAAGGGGCTATTTTTTCTTCTATTACAATGCTCGACAAGGGAATATCAAATTGATATTCCCAAACATCTTTGTTGGCCGTTTTCATTTTAGGTAAGAAAACTTCTGGAGTACCCTGTAAAATTCTCAAGTGAGCTGCTATTGATAATATGGCAAAATCATCTTTTTCGCTTACTGATAGATCTAATATATTATAGCCAGGCTCGTAATTATGTTCGCCACGCTCGGGGTTCACAGCTGCCGCTGAAAAGAGCACTCCATTGTCACCTGGTTGCACTCTTTGCCTATGTTTATGGCCAACTAATCTTATTTGGGATCTATTTGAAAGGTAATCATCTATATCGTCGCCATCTTCCAGCCAATCGTATGGGTGGTGAAACATTGCTAAATTCACTTCGCCATCATTTATATGTAGATTAGCTTGAAATTCGCCCATATATAAATTAGCTCTAGCATCATTAGAACCAGAAAAAAATGTACTCGTAAGACCGTTTAATATTAATTTATACCTTGGGCAAAATGGAATCGCGCTTTGCCAGTAAGGTTTTCTAGGTGAGATGTTACAATCATATTGTGCAGAAAACTCATTGTACGATAAGAATGGTTCCATCAAAGCAGCACTCGCCTCTTGATCACTTAGTGCGGTTAAAAATGAACCAACTCTTGCTTCCCCATTGTTTTTCAGTATTTCGTTACGCACAGCTTTAACATTAAATTTATCTCCTGTATTACGGTTGATATCGTGATTACCAGGTACCACGTACACATTTTCAATATCCGCACCTACTTCTTTGGCCAGCTTTTTCAACCATAAACTTGCTATTGAAAACTCTTCTGCCGATGCTTTAAATGCAATATCACCTGTTACAAGGATTGCGTTAACGAGAGCGCCTGTTCTTCGTACAAAATCAGCTGCATCCTTAACTATTAAGTCTCTAACTCTTGTATCTCGATCCATTCGTTCATCGAGGCAATATGGGGTTCTAAAATGTATATCTGAAATATGGAGTAAACGGATCAAACTATTCCCTTAATTCATCAGTTAGGATAAAAATAATCAATACGCCTATCCTAAAACGAAAAACAGAAAATGTCCGTTAATTTTTATGATTATTTATTGATTTATAATAAATAATCACAAAAATTAAAAGAGATAATATAGTTTTGTCGGAAAAATTAACTTCATTAAAATTGCCCTGTTTATTTGTTGGATATTTACGAATTGATTACAAGAGCCGCGCGGTGAATCGTCTGTTTAGCACTATATCTTCATTAATGCTTCTATTTTATTGAAATATATCAAAGTCCCACCTTCCATTATTAATTCGAAAACCTAATGAAATTTAATCTATCAAATTGACCGCCAAGATTTAGAAGAAAGTTGTTAATTGCTTGATCTCTCTACCTAAATAACAAAAAAAATAACTTTTTGGATTTTATAGTTACAATAACCCCCTTGCTTTGTGACACTTTTAATTAATTTGTTTCTAAATAAAGCACTTAAAATATTTTTGAAACAAATAGTAATTACAAATACAACCATTATTCCACAAAGAAATTAAAACATTATTTAATATAACATTTATTAAATAATGTGACTTTTCTATAAATTTGTAAGCCCATCATTTTTATCACTTTTCAAACAAAACATTAATATACCAATATTTATCCGAATTACTATAACACTATTTATATCAAGAACTTACAAACCAACCCTCCTGTACAAACACCCCTTTTTGAGTTTGACTTAATGATAGTTCTTAAATTCGTATCAACATGGTCAATGGTGGAAATGATGGATAAGCAGCCTAAAAATAAAAATGAACAAAGATCAAAAAAATATCAATTAACTTTTATACCCGTTGAAAATTCATTGGCGATCAATACGTTAAAGAAGGGCTTTAAAAGCGTCGTTAAGCAATCTGTTATACACAACTTACCATTAATCATAAGCGAAATTACTAAAGAGCTACTTAAACAAAAATCAGCTAAAAGTGAGAAAAACAATGAAAATTAATAAAGCTATAGGATATTTACGTACAGCGACTACGATGCAAGACAACGCAAACAGATCGTTATATAACCAAAAGAAATCTATTTTAACATGGGCTAAAGAAAACAATATCCAAATCGTAAAAATTTATAGCGAAGTCAGTTCAGGATTCAGAGGTGAACGCCCTGTACTTGATTTGATGATTAAAGAAATTGACGAAGGGGTTGTTACACCTGATACCCTGATTGTTTATTCACTCGATAGATTGTCACGCAACAACTCTACAACTGAAGCTATTAACAGCTTATTCAGTGAAAAAAACATCGAAGTTATACCTGTTTCTAATTCGACGTCTGATACCCAAGACTCAATATTTTGTTTACATACTTTCATTGATATGTTCAATGAGTTGCAGAGTAAAGCCAACTCGAAAATTGTACAAGATAGCCTCAATAGTACCGCTGAAAAAGGCTATTTTACGGGGGGATCCATACCTTTTGGTTACTCTTCCGTACCTGTGATAGTCCCCAACACAAATGCTACAAAGAAAACTCTCGTTATAAACCCAATTGAAGCGGCAATTGTTAAACAGTTATTCAATTTGGCTACTACTGGTACTAATGGTAACCAGCTATCTTTTAGTGGCATTGCAAGATTTTTAAACCAACAAAACCTTATGCGTAGAGGGAAACCGTGGAATTGTAAAAAAATATCGATAATTTTAAATAACCCTATATACCATGGTGAACGTTTGTGGGGTAAAAATAGAGCCTCCGAATATAAGCACCAAGCACCTATTACCATTAAAACACCTTCGATCGTTTCAAAAGAACAATTCATATCCGCATTAGCGGTACCACGCCTTCGTACACAATATTTGAGAGGTCAACGCAATGAAAGTTAAAAAAATTTATAAAGCTGTAGGTTTGATTCGTGTATCTACCGATATGCAAGCAAAAACAAATGACTCTATCGACGGTCAAAAAAAGAGCATACTGAAATGGGCCAAAGAAAACGGTGTCGAAATAGAAAAGTTTTATAATGAACCGGGAAATTCGGCATTTCGTGGTAAAAGACCCACATTGGATTTAATAGAAAATGAAATTAATGAAGGTATAGTGACTCCAAATGCAGTTGTTGTATATTCATTTTCAAGGTTCACTAGAAATGCATCAATTACAGGAACATTTAAAGCTAATCTTATGGAAAAAGAGATTCCTGTTTTATCAGTTACGGAACCTATGCCAGACGACGAGGACTCAGCCTTCATTTCCCAAACAGTTATCGATATGGTTAATGAACTGCAAAGCAGAACCAACTCAAAAATAGTACAAGATAGACTCAATGATACAGCTGACAAGGGCTATTTTACAGGCGGTGTTATACCTTACGGTTATTCATCGGTGCCAGTAACAATTCCCAATACTAATATTGAAAAGAAAATCCTTGTTATCAACCCGAAAGAAGCTGAAGTAGCAAAAGAAATATTTAACCTTGCTGAAGTAGGCATAAACGGTAAACCTCTTGGTGTATTTGCTATTGCTAAGTATCTGAATAAGAAAATCACTTCCTATCGAGGAAAACGATGGACTAAAAACACCATCGACGAAATGTTAAACAAAAGTCTTTATTACGGAGAACGGGTATGGGGTAATAAACGACTAGCTCGTGCTAAAGATAATCCTCCAATAATAATTAAAATACCCCCAATAATCACAAAAGAGCAATTCATGTCGGTGCAAAAAGGTTTAAAGGCACGAAGACTAACGACCACGAATAACGAACCGGTTAACTCTTCAATAAAAGGATTACGTTCTAAAACATTACTTGTGGGGCTATTGAAGTGCCAATATTGTGGCTGCAACATGAGATTAATGAATGGTAAAAAGATTAAAGACGTCGATGGAAAGCCTGAAAGGTATCAGTACTATAGGTGCCCCAACAGAACAGAAGCGGATTGTATTTGCCCCAATATAAGAAGAGACCACCTAGATAAAGTAATAACTGAAACAGTACTCCTTAATGTTCTAAACACAAAAATAATTGAAGAAATAGTTTTAGAAATAAAAGACAAAATTGGAGATATTATAAAACATGACGATAAAATTTTATTAAAACTACATAAGCAACAAGCTTCCCTCAAACTGAAAATAAATAAACTTTATGACATGGTTGCTGATGAAGTATTTGAAATGGATGAAACGCTTAAAGAAAACTTACAGAATAAAAAATCTGTTTTAAGTAATATAAATTATTCTATAGATGAAATTAAAACAAGAGCAAAACTACCACTAAAAAAGTTTGGTAAACCTCAGGTTGAGGCCTTTGTAAAGGCAACCGTCAGTGTTTTATCAAATCAAAACCAAGAAAACTCAAAACAAATACTGTTAAAAATTATAGATAGAATATTGGTAAACAAAGATAAAATAGAAGTTTGCGGGGCAAATTTCAAAATTGCGGAATTTGTTTCTAAAACAAAAATGGGCACCTCTTATGAGGTGCCCACATTCGTATCAATATGGCGGTGAGATAGAGATTTGAACTCTAGAAGGGCTACAAACCCTTGCCGGTTTTCAAGACCGGTGCTTTCGACCACTCAGCCATCTCACCTGAAGTTAACAAATAAGCTTGTAAAACAATGCTTGCTTGAGAACGAGGCGAATATTAAAGTCTCTGTTAGTCGTTGTAAAGCACTATTTTACCAATTATGCTGGTTTTAAGTTTGTTTGCTAAAATTTTAATCATCTTGCTTTTATTTCAAACAAACGTATTCAAATTAAGAGGTGTAAGTTGTGAAACAAGAAGAAAAACATCATCGATGTCCATGGTTAGATGAGAGTAAAGATGACTATGTACGTTATCATGATAAAGAATGGGGAGTACCTGTTCATGATGATCAAAAATTTTTTGAATTCTTAATTTTGGAATCAGCCCAAGCGGGATTAAGTTGGTATACCATTTTAAAAAGGCGTGAGGGTTATAGAAAGGCTTTTGCAAGCTTTGATGTAGAAAAGGTAGCTGCTTTTGATGAAACCAAGGTTGAGCAGTTAATGCAAAATAATAATATCATCAGGCATAAAGGTAAAATTAACGCGGCTATTAATAACGCAAAACTATTTATCATCATACAAAAAGAATTTGGTAGTTATAGTAAATATATGTGGGGCTTCGTAAATCATAAGACTATTGTTAATGAATTAACAAAACTGAGCGATTACCCAGCAACCAGTGATGAGTCTGACCAATTGAGTAAAGATTTAAAACAGCGTGGCTTTAAATTTATTGGCTCTACAATCTGCTACGCATATATGCAAGCATGTGGCTTAGTTAATGATCACAGCATGGCTTGTTACAAAAGAAAACAAATTATTGCCACTTATAAACAAGAGTAAGCGTAGTATTTTAAAAATCACCATGCCATAATATGTCATAAGGTATACAGGTTAAATTTTAAGTGTTTGTGTTAAAAAACTTGAACTTAACTTAAATGGCCTTATCTTAGCTTATAACAAGTAAATAGAATTAAATTCTTAAGGAAGTTTTATGCAATCTAATATGAATTTTCAAACGGCGAGTCAGAGCTCAGCGTTAGAAATTAACAAAGTATTAAAAAATACTTATATGCTGTTATCAATGACTCTAGCATTTAGTGCCGTAACTGCTGGTGTTTCGATGGCTATGAATCTATCGCACATGGCTGCACTAGTAATGACCTTAGTCGCTTTTGGTTTAATGTTTGTAGTAAACAAGAAAGCCGACTCTGCTAGTGGCATCTATTGGATTTTTGCCTTCACTGGTTTAATGGGCGCATCGTTAGGACCAATGCTAAATGTATATGCTGCAATGCCTAATGGCGGTGCATTAATTATGCAAGCACTTGGTGGAACTGCGTTAATCTTTTTCGCTCTTTCCGGCTATGCATTAACCAGTAAAAAAGACTTCTCTTTTATGGGTGGTTTTTTAATGGTTGGTTTGATTGTAGTAATAGTAGCAAGTCTTGCTAATATCTTCTTTCAAATTCCAGCACTTTCATTAGCTGTTAGCGCAGCTGTGATAATGATAATGTCAGGTTTAATCTTGTTTGATACTAGCCGTATTATCAATGGCGGTGAACGTAACTATATTCGTGCCACAATCTCTTTATACTTAAATATCTATAATATTTTTGTGCACTTATTACATTTATTAGGTGTTTTTAACAGTGATGATTAATTTGTATTAAAAACTTAATACTAAAAATCTAGCTTAAAAACCTTTATAATATAAGCCTCGCAATTGCGGGGCTTTTTTATGCCTCATGGAAGCGTGTTCCCTAAATAACGTTTGGAATTAATGTGAAAAAACTTGCCGTGGTAGTAACTACCCCGCCCTACAGTAATTTAACGATAACAGCCATTGACTATGTTGAAACGGCTTTAAGCCAAGGTATCGACGTCATTGGTGTTTTCTTTTATCAAGATGGCGCCATTCATGCCAACGATAATGTTAATGTTGCTAGTGACGAATATCAGGCTATTAAACATTGGCAAAAATTACACAACGATTATGATTTACCCCTGCATTTATGTATTACCGCAGCTGAAAAGCGCGGTATCGTTTGGGATGACCTAACAAACACTGAAAAGACTGAGCAAAGTAATATTAATGATATATTTACTGTATCTGGTTTAGGCGAATTGGTAGAGCTCTCAACCCACGCCACACGCTTGGTGCAATTTTAATGACTGCTTATAGTGAAGAAGAAGCAAGCGAAGTCGCTAAAGCGGCTGAGTCAATGAACACTACCAAAGCACTGGCCTTACTGAACAGCAAGGCACCTTTTGCTTGTAGTCATGGCAAGGATTCATTAGATATAGCACTTATATTTGCTTCATTTGAACAAGGCGTATCATTGTTTTTTCAAGGTGATGGCGTTTATCAGCTTATCGCTGGCCAAGATGGTAGTGTTATTTCAGTGAAAGATTACTTAAAAACTTTTGCAGCATTTGAATTTTATGACATTGAAGATATTTACGTATGCCAACAGTCATTAGTAGAGCGAAATTTGTCAAATTCATTTCATATAGACAATGTACAAGTATTAACGGCTGAAAACTTTGCTTTGCAGCTACTACAGCATAAACATGTACTAAGGTTTTAACATTATGGCAATTTTACATATTATAAGGCAGTCAGCTTTTAACAGCAGTGATTTAGAACAATGCTCTAAATTAGCCACAAAAGTCGATACCATAGTACTTATTGACGATGCTTGTTATAACGTCACTCATCCATTAATAAAACATATAGTTGACCAGCTTCCAGGAATAGCGATAAAAATAATGCATTCTCACGCTCAAGCAAGAGCAATTAGCATTGTTAAACCAATTACGGCTATAGCAATGAACGATCTAATTGATTTAACATTTTCCCATGAAAAAGTGATCACATGGCAATGAATTTAATATTTAACGAACAAACCATCGAAACAGATAAACAAGGTTATCTACTTGACCATTCTGTTTGGCAAAAAGAATTAGCACAAGTCATGGCCAAAAACGATGATTTTGAATTAACTGAGGCTCATTGGGAGGTTATTGATTTTGTTAGAGAGTTTTATCTAACCTATAATACTTCACCCGCTATTAGAGCCCTAACTAAAGCAATGAAAGCTGAATTCGGGGTAGAAAAATCTAGTAGCCGTTATTTATATCGGCTGTTTCCTGATGGCCCAGCGAAACAGGCAACTAAATACGCGGGTTTACCTAAACCAGCTCGGTGTATTTAATCATTTGAATTAAACTCTGCTTGGTAAAATAAAATAAATTAAAGTAAACAACAGCTTTAAATACAAAAATGCCCACTAAATTAGTGGGCATTTTTAATAACATGTAAAGCTTATTCTATATTAACTTAACGGCAATGTCGGTACAGTGATTCCTGCCATTTCGAGCATAACTCGAACTACTTGACAGCTATAGCCAAATTCATTGTCATACCATACATAAAGAACAGCACGATCACCATCTACGATTGTCGCTTGTGAATCAACAACACCAGCGTAGCGAGAGCCTACTAAATCAGTAGATACGATTTCATTTGATGCCGTGTAATCTACTTGATTTTGTAGATCTGACTTCAATGAAATATTACGTAAATAATCATTAAGCGCATCTTTATCAGTCGCTTTATTCAGATTCAAGTTCATTATTGCCATTGAAACATTAGGCGTTGGTACTCGAATAGCATTACCAGTAAGTAAACCTTTCAGCTCAGGTAGCGCTTTAGCAACGGCTTTTGCTGCACCTGTAGTACTAATAACCATATTAAGAGGAGCACTACGACCACGACGTGGTGCTTTATGATAATTATCAATTAAATTTTGATCGTTAGTATATGAGTGAATGGTTTCAACATGGCCGTTACGAATACCGTACTCATCATTTAACGCTTTTAATACTGGAGTAATAGCATTCGTTGTACAGCTTGCTGCAGAAACTATTTTATCAGTGGCTAAAATCATGTCTTGGTTAACACCATAAACAATGTTTTTGATATCACCTTTAGCCGGCGCTGTTAATAATACTTTTGCAACACCCTTAGATTCAAGATGCTGACCTAAACCAGCTTCGTCAGTCCAGATACCCGTATTATCAACTACTAAGGCATTATTAATTCCATGCTCTGTGTAATCAACTTCACTTGGTGATTTAGCATAGATAACTTTGATGAATGCACCGTTGGCTTTAATGACGTTGTTTTCATTGTCAATGGTAATGCTGCCGTTAAAAGCGCCATGCACTGAGTCACGACGTAATAAACTTGCTCGCTTCTCTAAATCATCGTCGCCTTTACTAGGGCGTAATACAATAGCGCGTAGGTTTAATTTTGCGTTAGGGCCTGTTTGTTCAATTAATAAACGAGCAAGTAAACGTCCAATACGACCGAAACCATATAACACAACATCTTGACTTTGCTGGCCACTATTTTCACGTGCAACTGGCGTTAATTCTTTTTCTAAATATTGTTCAATTGATAGGTCATTCGCTTGACCAAGGTATAAATAACGATATGCTAACTTACCAACATCAATACGGGCTGGAGCTAAAGTCATTTTATTAATGGCTTCAACAAATGGAAAACTTTCACGTAAACGTAGTTTGCTTGTTTCGTGTAAAGCCACTGATTTGTGTGCTTTAATAATATCAATGGGTGAAGCACCTAACAGTGGACGACCATACACTGATATTTCAATGCCTTTATTTCGAAATAATTGCCCTATGATGGGTTGCATATTTTCAGCGAACGTTTGACGCTCTTGCCAGCTTGCTTGGTATATTTCCTCAAGATGAGAAGTCATTGCTTGAACCTTTTATTTCAGTCAATTGAACGATAAGCTATTATAGTATTATTGGTAATATTAAGGCTATTTCTTAATATTAGTCGATAATGATAATAGTGAATAATTTAAATCATGCGTATTGTAATGCAGCATGAAACATTTCTCCATAGGTTACAAAATATATTTCTATGCTTTGTAGCGCTAAAAGCCTTAATAAGAGTAAATAACAGTGAACAGATATCTCTCAATCCTTTTTATGTTTCATTTATTACTGATAACAAGCTGTGATAGTAATCCAAACTTAGCGGAACTTTGCCAAAATAATAAAGAGATATGTTCAGAGTTTGGTGAGGATAGCTGGTGTAAAGCACAGCGAAATGCCATTTCATTAGCCAAAATTAATTTAGTTTCTAAGAATTCGACAGAAAAAATTGTAGAGAAAGATTCTCAGCAATATCGTCTACTGGTGTCTTATGAAGATTATATAGACTGTATGTCACTAGCATCACAAATACAGCATGTAAAACTTAAAGAAAAAACTGTACTTAGAACAAACAATCTATTGAAGGCAAAAGCTAAGTTGTCACAATTGACAGAAGATACAGCTGAATCAAATCACCCTCATTTACTCTATTATCATTGGACTAGACGCTCAGATGAGCAGGCATTAGCACAATTTTTGCAGCTTGAAGGCAGTGATTTATTAGAAAATTCAACCGCTCAATACCATTTAGCAACTTATTATGTAAAACGTAATATCAACAAGACCTTAGGTTTGTTGTTTTACTCTTTGGAGTTACATCAACCGGGAAGCATATTGGAAGCGGAAGTTTTACAAACATTGGCAACAATATTTACTAATAAAGAGGAATATAACCAAGCATATATTTGGTTAAAAACATACCAACTAGTAAAAGGCGAAGCAAATGATGGCTTAGCTGAAAAGTTAGCGTTATATCAACAAGCTTACAATTTAGATAATGAGTTTTTAGATAAGGTAGCTGAAAATACCTTAACAAAAATACAATCAGGAACATTTACTACGCCAAAATATTAATAAATGCTTTTAGTGTCTTATCTACAAATATTTAATTAAGTTTCAGCGGCTGTGAAATTAAGACTTAACGAATTTACACAATAGCGTTTACCTGTCGGCATTGGGCCATCATCAAATACATGGCCAAGATGGGACTGGCAATTAGTACATTGAATTTCAATACGTTGCATGCCATGAGTGTTGTCAGCTAAAAAACTTACTTTATTATCTAACGAATTAAAAAAACTTGGCCAACCACAGCCAGCATCAAACTTATCCGTACTGCTAAATAAAGTTTGGTCGCAGCAGGCACAGTCATAGGTGCCCTGCTGCCAATGATCATTATATATTCCACTAAATGGTTGCTCTGTTGCCGCTAGTCGGCAAACTTTATAAGCAGAGTCACTTAATTTCGCTTTATAATCATCGTCATTCATAATTTTCTCACTGATAAATAATAATTAACCATCAATCAGTATAGTTTTACGTTCTGTTGTTGACCACTCAACATGGTACTTTTTACCTTTGCTTTTATCAGTACGTTCAAAAGTATGAGCGCCAAAGAAATCACGTTGCCCTTGCAATAAATTAGCTGGTAAGGTGTCACATCGAACAGAGTCATAATAAGCAAGTGAAGATGACAATGCACCGATAGGAACACCTTGCATGGTTGCGTGACAAATTGCTTTACGCCAGTTTTGTTGACGTTCATTTAATTGTTTGACAAAAAAATCATCAAGTAATAAGTTTTCTAAACTTTCATTACGCTCAAACGCTTGCGTTATAGACTGTAAGAATGCAGCTCGGATAATACAACCTGCACGCCAAATTTTAGCAATGCTAGCAAAATCCAATGTCCAACCGTGTTCTTTAGCTGCAAGCTTCATTAGTTGAAAACCTTGTGCGTAAGCACACATTTTCGCACAATAAATCGCATCATGAAGTTGCTCTATGATTTGATCTTTTTCCCCTGCAGATAAATCACTTTGCTCAGGGCCATTCAAACTAACTGAGGCTTGAACTCGCATATCTTTGAAAGATGAAATTGAACGTGCATAAACCGCTTGGGCAATTGTAGGTGCAGGACAGCCAACTTCTAAGCTGCTCATTGCAGTCCATAAACCTGTACCTTTTTGGCCAGCTTTATCTAATATAAGCTCAACAAGTGGTGTGTTGGTATCACTTGATTTATGACGTAAAACTTCAACTGAAATTTCCATCAAATAGCTATCAAGCGGGCCATTGTTCCACTTTGCAAAAATATCAGCAATTTCATCACAACTTAGATCTAAACCAGATTTAAGTACGTGGTAGGCCTCACAGATAATTTGCATATCAGCATACTCAATACCATTATGAACCATCTTTACATAATGACCTGCCCCTGCAGGACCTATATAAGCAGCACATGGTTCACCTTCATTAATAACTTCACCAGGTTTTGTGCGCTCTAATGGCTTACCTGTCTGGGTATCAACTTTAGCTGCAATTGCTTCCCAAATGGGCTTAACTCTTGCCCAAGCGTATGGAGAGCCACTTGGCATTAACGAAGGACCAAAACGAGCGCCTACTTCACCACCAGATACTGCTGATGAAAATAATAAAAAGTTACTCTTGTACTTTTCTTCACGTGCTACCGTATCAACCCATAGGCTGTTACCCGTGTCGATAATAATATCATCGGGCTGAATGCCTGCACCAATCAGATTTTCGCAAACCTGATCAACGGGTGCTCCAGCGGGTACACTTAAAACAATTAAATGTGGTGCTTTTAATTGTGACAAAAGCTCTGTATATGACGAGCAACCGTAAACTCTTGATGAACCGGTAGTATTTTCTAGCTCATCTTGTGCGATAACTGCTTGCACTTTTTCATCGCTTAAATCAAAAGCGGCAATGTTAAAACCATTATCTGCTAGGTTTAGTACTAGGTTCTTGCCCATAACACCTAAACCAATGAAGCCGATGTCACACAAAACTTTATCTTGTGTCATAAAATGTATTCCTTGTTTTAATAAGGTTTGAGTTAACTGGTTAGCTCAAAGCTAACATGCCCAAAAGTTGGCGCATTCTATCACGCTAAAAAGTGTAGATCATGTAATAACAACGATAATCTAAAAAATGTGCAACTTTTTTAAAGAGAATATTTCTTTTTGGTAATTTTACACAAATAATGTAACAAAAGTGAACTAATTAGCCATAAAAGCTATCTTTAACTTGAGTTTTTCTCAAAATGGTGTAATTTTACTACATAATGTTTTATTGAGAGGTTTGCTATGACAATTAAAGTTGGTATTAATGGTTTTGGCCGTATTGGTCGTTTTGTATTTAGAGCTGCAGCAGCACGTGATGATATTGAGGTTGTCGGCATCAATGATTTGATGGACATTGAGTACATGGCATACATGCTAAAGTATGACTCAACTCATGGTCGTTTTAACGGTACTGTTGATGTAATCGATGGACAATTAGTTGTTAATGGTAAAACCATACGTGTAAGTGCTGAGCGCAACCCTGCTGATTTAAAGTGGGATGCAATTTCAGCTGAAGTAGTTGTTGAATCTACAGGTCTTTTCTTAACTGACGAAACTGCACGTAAACATATTGAAGCCGGTGCTAAGCAAGTTGTATTAAGTGCGCCATCTAAAGATGATACACCAATGTTTGTTTGTGGTGTTAACCTAACTGATTATGCTGGCCAAGACATTGTTTCAAATGCTTCATGTACGACTAACTGTTTAGCACCTATCGCTAAAGTATTAAATGATAACTGGGGCATTCAAGATGGCTTAATGACCACAGTTCATGCCACTACAGCAACACAAAAAACTGTTGATAGCCCGTCTGCAAAAGATTGGCGTGGTGGTCGTGGTGCAGGACAGAACATCATTCCTTCATCTACCGGTGCTGCAAAAGCCGTTGGTAAAGTTATTCCAGAATTAAATGGTAAATTAACAGGTATGGCATTTCGCGTCCCAACACCTGACGTTTCAGTAGTAGATTTAACTGTTAACTTGAAAAAGCCAGCGACTTACTCTGAAATCTGTCAAGCAATGAGTGCGGCAGCTGAAGGTGAATTAAAAGGTATTCTTGATTACACAGAAGATGCTGTTGTTTCTAATGATTTCATTGGAGAAACTTGTACATCAGTGTTCGACGCTAAAGCAGGTATTGCTTTAACAGATACCTTTGTAAAAGTTGTATCTTGGTATGACAATGAAATTGGTTACTCGAACAAAGTTTTAGACTTAGTTGCTTTCATTCACAGTTATGAAAAGTAATTATAAAACCTAATAGTAAGTGTTCTTTACTTTCATTTAGCTTTTAAAGCTCACTACTTTTGGTTTCAAAAAAGGCTTGGTAATTTACCAAGCCTTTTTTTATGTATGTTGCTTTATTTTAAATACTGATTAAGCAATAGAGTTATTTATTTGTTGAAGTACCAATCTAGGATCTACAGCTTTAGTAATTGGGCGTCCGATCACCAAATAATCAACACCTACATTTATTGCTTGCTCAGGTGTCATAATTCGTTGCTGATCATCTTGCGCAGAGCCTGCGGGTCTAATACCTGGCGTAATTAATTTAAACTCTTTGCCCAGTGTAAGCTTTAATTGTTCAGCCTCCATTGCTGAACATACAACACCATCTAAGCCACTTTCTTTTGTGAGGTTTGCCAGGAAGTTTACTTGCTCAGCAGGTGACTTACTTATACCTAGTCCTCGAAGATCGGCTTTGCTCATACTAGTCAGCACTGTAACCGCAATTAATAACGGAGCATTGTCACCATAGTTATCTAATGCCTGTTTCGCTTTGGTCATCATTTGGCTGCCGCCACTTGCATGAACATTTACCATCCATACACCTAAATCAGCTGCTGCTGTTACCGCTTTAGCAACAGTATTGGGAATATCATGAAATTTTAAATCAAGAAATACATCAAAACCTTTACCCGTCAATGTTTTAACAAATTCTGGGCCAAAATGAGTGAACATTTCTTTACCAACCTTAAGCTTACAATCACTTGGTACGATTTTATCAACAAATGATAGTGCTTCATTTTTTTTATCGAAGTCTAAGGCAACGACTACTTTTGGATCTGACATGAAAATTCCTACTTTCTGTATTTACTCGCGGCTAGACCACGGTTACAAGTTTCTAATATTGAGTGTAGATTTAATAATGATTCCTTTCAAAGTCCTATGATTCAAGAGTAAGGAAAATGTACAGAACTGCCGATTGTCAGTGAGTACTTTTGACGAAACTTTTGAAAATCAGGGCAAAGAAAGATAAATTACTCGCCCTCTAGACCTCTGATTGGTTTGAGTTGTTCCCACTCATGGCATGACGGACAAGACCAATAATGTATTTGGCTATTGAAACCACAACTTCGACAGCTATATCTATGTTTTATTTTTAAGTATTCACCAATTAACTCTTTTATTAAATCGAGACTAGCACTGTTTACATCTTCATCGACCTGTGTCATTTGCATATTTACAAAATGTTCAAAACCGCGAATAGTTGGTCTGCGTTTTAAAGCTGAAAGAATAAATTCAACCGCTTTCTTTTTCCCGTGCTTTTCTTCAACATAGTTTAAATAAGTGATTAAGGCACCCGTCCCTGCCGTTTCATCATAAACCTTTTTGATAAAACGGTAGAAGTCATCAAGAGCATCCATATTTTTATAACAGCCATGCATTTTTTCAATAACGTCAGGGAAAAACTCTTTGTCCTGATGATAAATATCTTGATAGCATTTAGCCGCTAACTCACATTGTTGGTGATTTTGATAAATTTTGGCCATTAGCCAATTTGCACGACAAGAATTAGGATCAAGTTGCAATGCTGATTCTAATAACTCAATAACTTCAATAAATTCATCTTGCTCAAAAGCACTTGTCGCTAATTCACAATAAAAGTTAGCCAGAGTATGTA
>Ga0114909_1000894_pt1 | contig 18907 bp, 16 predicted proteins | sample MalvireepMed_906_FD_87290 | JGI IMG/M metagenome (GOLD analysis project Ga0114909, IMG submission 87290) | Marine viral communities from the Global Malaspina Expedition - Malaspina viral metaG DeepMed_906 | ecosystem: Environmental > Aquatic > Marine > Oceanic | place: Mediterranean Sea...
CTAAAATTCCCTGTTCGGTTAGCTCCTGCAATGCTCTTCTTGCTGTCATTCTGCTAACATCAAATTGCTGTGTTAATTCATTTTCAGAGGGGACTTTAGCGTTTTGAGGCCATTCACCAGATTCAATGTTCTCGCAAATATATTGCTTTATTATGGTGTATTTAGCAGGTTTAGCTGTTTTATTTGATGTGCTATCGCTAGTCGTTGCCATTGTTTTTTCTGCCACGTTTAGGCAGGCTCTGAAGTTAACTTAATGATAAGATCGCATAAAACTTAATAAAAGGCAATGCTTGTATATACAAGTTGTAAGTTGAAGCTTTTAGGGGTAACATTTCATTAACTCAATTGGCTAGCTAGACTTGCCACTATACTTTACCAATAATGCAGCGCAATTTCTGGCAGCGCACTATTATATTATAAACTTTCTGAGCACATCAAGCAGGCACTTTTTATGAGCAACTCACAATCTTGGCAAACGCTATATATTAACGTTAATTTAGCAACTATGACCGATGGTAGTAATAGTTACGGTGAAATTAACCAAGCAGCTTTGGCGATTAGTGAAGGCAAAATCGCTTGGTTAGGCAAAGAGGCCGAGCTACCAAGTTATGATACTACAACTGTCGAAGTGATTGACGGTAAAGGTCAGTGGTTAACGCCTGGGTTAATCGACTGTCATACTCATCTTGTTTACGGCGGCAACCGTGCTAATGAGTTTGAAATGCGTTTGCAGGGAAAAAGCTATGAAGAAATTGCTGCTGCGGGCGGCGGCATTGCCTCGACAGTTAAAGCGACTCGCATTGCCAGTGAAGAAGAGCTTCTGGCTAGTGCATTGCCAAGGTTAAAGGCATTGCACAGTCAAGGTGTTACAACAGTTGAGATAAAGTCAGGTTATGGCTTAGATACAACTAATGAAATAAAAATGTTAAAGGTTGCGGGATTGCTCGCTGAAAAATTACCAGTAACCATAAAGCGCACTTTTCTAGGAGCACACGCTTTACCCAAAGAGTATCAAGGTAATGTTGATGGAAAAAATGCTGATGATTATCTCGATTTAGTCTGTAATGAAATGATGCCTCAAGTGGTTAAGGAAAAATTGGCAGACGCCGTTGATGTTTTTTGTGAAGGTATAGGTTTTAATTTACAGCAAACGGAAAAAGTCTTTGCCGCCGCTAAAAAGCAGGGACTGTCGATTAAAGTTCATGCTGAGCAGTTATCGAATTTAGGGGGCACTGAATTGGCCGCACAATATGGTGCATTATCATCAGACCATATTGAATTCTTAGATGAAGCTGGAATTATTGCCATGAAAAAATCGGCGATGACAGCGGTACTTTTACCAGGGGCATTTTACTTTTTACGTGAAACACAATTACCACCAATGGATTTATTGCGTAAACACCAAGTACCTATGGCCGTTGCTACAGATGCTAATCCGGGTACGTCACCACTTCACAATATCCAGTTGATGCTAAACATGGCTTGTACATTGTTTAAATTAACACCTGCAGAAGCATTGGCGGGGGTAACATGTCATAGTGCTAAGGCATTAGGGTTATCACAAGTTAAAGGGCAATTAGCTATTGGCTTTGATGCTGATATTGCTCTGTGGGACATCCAACAACCGGCGGAACTATGTTATCAATTTGGTGTTAACCCATTATCAGCGTTATTAAAAAGTGGTCGACGAGTACTTTAAAAAGCGGACTAAATAATAGCGAATCTGTAAACGATTTTGGTAAAAATAGTATACACTTAACTACTCTATTTCAATTTAGCTAGGTGGTTAAGTGGTTAAAGTCTTTTTTTATGTACTTGTCTTTTTTATTATAGTGCTATTACTGAGTCCAATAAGCCAGGCACAGGATTGTAGTGCTAACTCTACGATTCATGATGACAGTTGTGTACAAGTCAAAGTGTACAGTAAAAACAAACAAGCGCTAGTGGATATGGTGGTTTACCTTGAACCACTATCAGGACAAGTCTTAACCCCTTCAATTTCCCCTTTGGTGATAAGTCAAAAGGATAAAGCATTCTCTCCATATATTAGTATCATTCAAGCTAATCAGGAAATTCAATTTACAAATCAAGATGATATTACTCACCATATTTATTCCGTGAGCCAAGGAAATAAATTTTCATTTAAAATAAGAGCTGGCCAGAGCAATGCCAATACACGTTTTGAACATAGCAGTGAAGTTGCTATGGGCTGTAATATTCATGATTGGATGAGTGGTTATTTGTTAGTTGTTGATACGCCTTATTTTACCAAAACTAATCAGCAGGGCATCGCTAACTTTGCCAATATTCAACAAGGAAAATATCGTGTTGTTGTTTGGCACCCGCAAATGAAAACAAGCAATAATCGTTTAATTGTGGAAAAAAATATTAATGGTAATGCTCTTTTTTCTGTTAGCTTAACAGCGGAGTTAGAAAAACTACCAGTACAAGAGAGTGATGATGATTTTGATTTTTTATCCGATTATTAAAGTATAAGTGTTGAGGTTAGCTTTTGAAAAGTTTACAAAATAAAATATTCCTATTTTTTGTATTGTTACTTGTACTCGTACAGGCAATTGAGTTTTGGACACTTTATAGTGCTAATAAAAATCAAGAAGTAGCAGAAATAAATAATCGTTTAACGACCGCGCAAACTATTTTTACCGAACTGTTTGATCGTCGTTTAGATTACTTAACTGCCTTTGCTGAAACGGCAGCACAAGATTATGGACTAAAGCAAGTTTTTAACGATGATACTCGTAGCTTGTTAGTCGCTTTGAATAATCATCGTAAGCGTATTGATGCTGACTTAGTGATGGCTATTTCAGCCTCTGGCATTATCACAGGGCAGTTACAAAGACAGTTTAGTGTCAAAGTTAATGAGCAAAGCAAGAGTAAAATAAGCCAAGGTTCTGAGCGCGATCAACGTTTTCGTTTTCCGCAATGGTTAGAGTCTGGACAGGCCGCTCATCTGTACTTGGTTGATGAGGCTTTGTACCAGTTGAGCCTTTCACCCGTTACAGTTGGAAGTAAAACCATTGGTTGGGTAGCCTTTGGTTTTCAGATAGATCAACGCTTAGCGAGTGAGTTCAAAAGCATAACCGGCTTAAATACGGATTTCATGCTCAAATATGAAGGAAAATGGCGATTAATTGCTTCTTCCGAAGTTAATATTTATCAAACAGCAGAGCTAAAACAAGCAGAAAAAGAGCTTGCGCAGAAAATAATTCAAGTACAAATACCTGATCAGTATATCGCTACCCATTCATTAATCACTGAGTTTGATCAACAAGAATTAGGTGTCGTGATGTATGGTTTACGCGCTAATTTTGTCGCTTTATTACAACAGCAGTGGTGGCGTTTACTCATGTTGGCCGCGTTAACCCTATTTGTTTCTTTAGCGGGTGCTTACCTTGTCGCCGCTTCAATTACAAGACCAGTTAAACGCTTGGTTGCACAAGCTAAAATAGTAGCTAGCGGTAATTACCAGCAACGTGTTGCTGTGACAGAAAGAGATGAACTTGGACAACTAGCTCAAGGTTTTAATGAAATGCAAGTTGCAGTGTTAAGTCGAGAAAAGGCTATTATGCATCTCGCTAACCACGACCCTTTAACTAATTTACCAAACCGCCATGTACTGAATAAAACACTTGCGGATTTAACAACTCAAACGCAATCTTTCACTGTATTGCACCTGAACCTTAGTCGTTTGAAAGATGTTAATGATACCTTGGGTCATAATGTAGGTGATGAAGTTATTAAAGAGCTTGCTAGGCGTTTACATTTATTAACCAAACAGGACAACTTTCAATTACTTGCACACCTTGGTGCCGATGAATTTGTTTTACTGGTGACAGAAACGGATCTGGATGAAATTATTAAACAAATTCAAGATAATTTAGAAGCTAACTTTAATTATCAAGGCACTAGTTTGCAGTTGCAGGCTCGTATGGGGGTTTCACTTTATCCGCAAAACTCAAAGGATGCTAAAAGCTTAATTCAAATGGCTGATACGGCGCTACATCATACACGTAAAACGGGTAACTTAGTGCAGCTTTATCATACGGATTATGATGTAAATACGGTTGAGCGATTAAATTTAATTAATGATTTAAAACAAGCTATACCCGCGGGTGAGCTTGAGTTATATTTTCAGCCGAAGTTATGCTTACGAACTATGGTGGTTACGCATGTCGAAGCATTAGTGCGTTGGCAGCATCCGACTTTAGGTATGGTTCCACCAGATAATTTTATTCATATTGCAGAGCAAACAGGACAAATTAAAGCCTTAACTCGCTGGGTATTTACTACAGCTTTAACACAATTTAATATCTGGAATAAGTTAGGTTTGAATTTAAATATTGCGGTAAATATTTCTGCAGAGAACCTAAAAGAAGTGGATTTTCATCAATTTATTTGTCAAGCCATTAGAGATGCTGAAGTACCGTCAGAAAAAATAACTTTAGAAGTGACTGAAAGTGCGGTTGTTGAAGACCCAAAAGCGGCAATTAAATTATTGAGCCAATTTAAAGAACACGGGATGAAAATCTCTATCGATGACTATGGCACAGGTTATTCATCTTTAGCACAGCTGAAACAATTACCAGTACATGAGCTTAAAATTGATAGATCATTTATTCAACGCTTGGAGCATGATGAAGATGACCAAACCATAGTACGTTCTACTATTGAGTTAGCACACAATATGGGGCTGCATGTGGTCGCCGAAGGTATTGAAGACGAATATTCACTGGGTTGGTTAGCTAGGCATAATTGTGAATTGGCTCAAGGTTACTTTATTAGCAGACCAAAACCAGCTAAAGAATTAACTACATGGTTACTCGATAATCCAACCTTCTCAAACAAAGATAAAAACATTAAGGAAAATGTGTGAGTAGAGTTAGTTTTCATAGTATTTTTTATATAACTATTTTTGCCTTTATTTTTGTTCCCTTTCAATCAGTTCATGCTGTCGAATATCAACTGCATGGTATCGTTGATGTTAGAACAAGTAGTACTGACTCTTTAACTAGTTACTTAGCAGGCGGGCAGGGCAAGTTTGCTAATAGTGATGGTAGCCAGCTTTCACTTTCTCAGGCAGGCGCACAGCTTGCTGTTAGTTGGGATAATGGCTTAAGCGCTCATGGCGTTGTAAATGCTTATTATACTAGTATGGAAAATAACGAAAACGACAGTGCTTTAGGGCTAACAGAAGCTTATTTTAAATACCGCAGTTTGCCCAACGATTCAGGCTATCGTTGGCAAACTAAAGTTGGTATTTTTTACCCTGAAATATCCTTAGAAAATACTGCTTATGCATGGGCGAGTAAAGATACGCTAAATTCGTCTAGCTTAAATACTTGGATTGGTGAAGAAGTTCGTGTCTTGGGGGGAGACCTTAAATTGACGCGTTTGGGTAAACTGACTAACAATAAATATGACTTATCACTCTCTGGAAGTTTATTTACCAATAATGACCCTTCTGGGGCATTATTAGCATGGCATGGTTGGACTACGAGCAGTCGACAGACTTTATGGACAGAAAAGCGTGTTTTTCCGTGGTTCCCCGCGAGGGAGGCTGGAGGCGATTTGGCTGGGCAAGCAGATAAGTCTGATCCCTTTTTAGAACTTGATCATCGAGTTGGTTACCATGTGCGTGCTGAGTGGAAGTTGCATCATCAAGGAGAGCTCTCGGTAGGTTATTACAATAACAGGGCAATACCTTATAAAGTAGTTGATGGCCAATATGGTTGGCATACTCGTTTTTATCATTTAGGCGCTAAGTGGCAGCTTAGTAATAATGTAGTGTTAACAGCACAATATTTACGTGGTGATACCTTAATGCAAAGCCATGAGCAAAATGATGTTGTTAATAATAGTTATGCTAATGGTTTTATTGCGCTGACATTTAAATGGGCTAATTTTCTGTTAAATAAAAAACACAAAAGCACAGTACGATTAGAAGACTTCTCAGTAGATGATAATGATAATACATGGGGCGATAATAACAACGAAGATGGTCAGGCATTAACACTAAATCATAGTTATCGATTGAGTCGACAATGGTTTATATCCGCAGAATTTAGTTATATAGATAGTCATAGACCTGCACGTTACTATAATCATGATGCCATTGATTTAGTCGAGAAACAGACACAAATAGCTGCGCGTTATTTTTTTTAGCCTGGGGACAAAAATTGGTATAACTTGACCTAAACGTCAATTCCCCGTATAAATTAACCTTGCTCTTTAACCCTCTTTTAACTGAGTCAATCCTTTATGTCTTCACGAAATCCAATCATAGCTGTTACGGGCTCCTCTGGCGCAGGCACCTCGACAACAACGTCCTCTTTTGAGCATATATTTCGCACATTAGGCATCAACTCGGTTAATGTGGAGGGAGATAGTTTTCATCGATTTTCGCGTCAAGAAATGGATATGGAAAAACGTAAAGCTCAAGAAGCGCGTACGAATATTAGCTATTTTGGTAATCGAGCAAATGACTTTGATGCACTGGAAGACTTGTTCCGTGATTATGGTGAAACGGGTAGAGGAAAAACACGTCGTTATCTACACACTTTCGATGAAGCTGTTCCTTATAATCAAATGCCGGGTACTTTTACCCCATGGGAAGAATTAGGAGAAGGAACCGATTTACTCTTTTATGAGGGGTTACATGGCGGCGTAGTCACGGAAGATAATGATGTTGCCAAACATGTTGATTTATTAATTGGCATGGTTCCTATCGTTAACCTTGAGTGGATTCAAAAAATAATTAGAGATACTAATAAGCGTGGTCATAGTCGAGAGGCTGTATCTGCAAGCATAGTCCGCAGTATGGAAGATTATATTTCGTATATTACGCCACAGTTTTCACGTACTCACATTAATTTCCAACGCGTGCCTACTGTTGATACCTCTAACCCTTTTAGTGCTAAAGCGATTCCAACCTTAGATGAAAGCTTTGTTGTTATTCGTTTTAGAGAAGTGAAGAATGTTGATTTCCAATATTACTTACGCATGATTGATGGTTCTTTTATGTCGCGGGTGAGTACTTTAGTGGTACCTGGAGGAAAAATGGGTTTAGCGATGGAGTTGATTTTAACTCCGCTTATTCGTGACTTAATTGAACGAAAAACTCAAGCAAATAAGCAGCTTGATTGGATGAGTGACCTGTAAGTAATTAAGCAACAATGTCTAACTCGTGGAATTTGAAAATATTTGCTGCATTTCATCTTGTAAATAAGTACTAATGTTTTCTTTTTCTTTGCTGCTCAGCTTATCAAGTTCTTGATGAGCGAATATGTTATTAATCGCCGAGTTTTCTTTTCGACACAACCGGCTATGAAACAAATTTTTATAAATTAAACTATTATCCTCAACCTGATAATGAGAAAGCAATTGAGGTGATAAAAAATCACTTATTTGATTGATGTCTTGATCATTAAACTGCATTGCTCCTTGTAAGTTTCGAGTCATGCCTCGGATGCGATAGTCCACATCAATAACATCCGCATTAAAGGCATTAATAACGTAATCTAGCACTTTTAACGGTGATATTACCCCACAGGTAGATAGTTCTATATCAGCTCTAAAAATGGCAACCTTACCTTTATTGGCACTTTGAGAGTTATTCGCTTGCAGACTGCTCTCCGCTTTATTCGCTAGTATCTCATCTGGATAAGTGTGAATGCATAAATGGCTTTTATCTAAATGGGCAACTAATGACTGAGGTAAAGCGGAATTAACTATGCTTGAAGGTAAGGGCTCTGGTTGCGCTTCTTCAGACATCATTAAGGTAACACTGGCACCATGCGGCTGATAATCTTGGTTAGCGATATTTAAAACATTACCGCCAATGGCATGGCAAATATCACTAAGCAAGGTAGTTAATTTTTTGCTGTTATAGTGAGTGTTTATATAATCACTATAACGAGCTAAATGTTCATGTTGGTGAATATAGTGCAATTTATACAATGAAAAGCTCAAGTTTTTGGTTAAGTTATTAAAACCATAAAGTGTTATTTTGTTCATTGTATTTTGCTCTTCTTTCACTTATTCAGTTCTCGGTTAACTAGTTAGCAATGATTTCAAAATCATGGCTAATTGCTACCTTGCTATTCAACATTAAGGCAACAGAGCAGTACTTGTCGGCAGATAAGCTCACTGCACGTTCAACATGCTTAGCGCTAACATCTTGGCCACTAATAACAAAATGTAAATGAATGGTAGAGAATAACTTAGGTACAGTATCCACACGTGTACCAGTAATTTCGACAACACAGCCAGCAATATTTTGTCTAGCTTTTTGTAAGATGCTAACTACATCAACAGAAGAGCAACCGCCTAAAGAAATGAGTACAGCTTCTAATGGGCTTGGCGCTAAATTACCTGCGTTGGCATCTAATGCAAGCGTATGACCACTTTCAGAGGTACCTAGAAAAAGTTCTTCGCCTAGCCATTTTACTTGTGCTTTCATAATGTGCTCGATAGTTAATGAATTAATTATGTAAATAATGAAAGAATTTTAACTAAGTTAAGACAAGAGCACCAGTGGCTAGCTACTTAAATGCGCTAATTGGTAAATATTAGTGGTTTGATGGCAGGGGGGATTTGGTTTGTGACTTTTTTAATTAGCTAATTGCTTGTTGATTATGAATGACACTATCAAATAAGTTTTTGATCAGGCCGGCGAACTCTTTTATAAATTCTTTTTGGGCTGCTGATACCGGGTTATTAACAACACCGGAAAGGATCTCTTCAAGATCATACACGATAGCGTCAACTTCTCTAATAATTGCATTACGTTGATTAAATGTGAGGTCCTCATTTTGGCTGCAAACGATGATGATTTGTTCACTCAGCTCTATTTCAATAACAGCCATTACAGTATCTGAAGTTGAATTTGAGCCCGTATCAGTTGTTGTGATATTTTCAAATAAACTTAAATGTTCGGTGAGGTATTCAATGACTTGGATGTAACCATCAGTATCTGTAACCATAATAAAACATTCACCTATAAAGTATTTCCAGTCCGTTGAATTGAGTATAGCAGAACTATGAAATATTCAAGTAAGCAGCCAAGAGGATATCGTTTTTACTTTATATTCTCTCGACTGGAAACTAGATTACAATGCTTTTTACGTTAAGCGCAAGTGTTACTCAGTAATGTCTGTTAGGTATTACTTTAATGTGGTTGGTACAACCATAAGTGCAGCACGTTGACCAGTACCGACGTTGGCATTAGGGAAAATAATGCTCTCACCTTCTTCCTTCGTTCGATACTCTTTTCCAGAGTCTATCGCAAGTAATGTGCCTGCGGGATAATCAGTAAAGTTGCTGACATTATCATCTACATACAATGTAAAGTTATCAGTTTCTTTAGTGATATCTCCTAGAGCTTTAAATAAGTTAACCTTGCTGTTATCAAACCTAGGAATGTTATAGACAACTTGGCTAATTAAAGCGCTTAAGCCTTTGACCATTTCGGCAAAACTAGCCATGTCATTTTCGCCAAAGGCTCTAACTTTACCTAATTCGATAGTAAATGCATGTGCATTAAAGTTAGCGCTACTGAAATAAGAGAAAGTGCCGGTAGGACCGTGACCAAATAAAATCGTGCTAACACCACAGTCTTGCATAAAGCTCAGCTGCTCTTTATTCCAAGGTTTGTCAGCTTGGTATGGGTAAATAGCGAACTTTTCATATTTAGAGCTACGAATTGCTGTATGTAAGTCATAGTGATAGTTAGTCGCTGTTGGCTGCTGATTGAAAAAGTCAGTGACATAGCTTTCTAATCTTTGTGCGCGCTCTTTTTCAAAACATTCATCAATGTGCTGATATTTACCACAAAATAAACGATTTAAGTTTTCAATTTCAAACCGTTTGCTGATATTCATTGAGACGGGGTTGCCAATAATAAACAAAGTCCGCTGTTTAACTTTAGTTTTAGCGGTAATAATATCGCTGACTAACTGTTGAACAATTTCAATGGGGGCTGTTTCATTACCATGGATACCAGATGAGATAATGATACTCTTCTGCGCTGCATCATCACTAATATCGGTAACTAAACTTTCGGGCTCAACAAGTAAAATGCCAGTATCAAGTAAACATAGCTGAGTTTTATTTACTGTAAAATTTAAAGCCTTAACCGCTTGAGTTAATGACTTTTCGTCAAAGCTACGTTCAAACTCACGGGTGATTTTAATAAAATCACCCTGTGTTTTGAACAGTGTAAAAGCTTCTTTAAAGCATTCACTGTTTATGTCAGTGAATGCTTGCTCTGTTGAATCAGACATATTAAAGCTTCAAGCCAGGGCTTAATGTTGCAGGCAAGCTCACTTTATCTGCTTCTACAGAGGCAATAGGGTAAGCACAGTAATCAGCGGCATAAAAAGCACTCGCTCTATGGTTACCACTACCACCGATGCCACCAAATGGTGCAGCACTGCTAGCGCCGGTTATTGGTTTGTTCCAGTTAACAATACCAGCACGAATACGGCGGAAGAAGTGGTTGTATAAATCTTCGCTATCGCTAAGTAAACCCGCAGATAAACCAAAACCAGTGTTGTTTGCTTCATTAATCGCTTGGTCAAAATCACTGTAGCGGTATACTTTCAATAGTGGGCCAAAATACTCTTCGTCTGGTACGTCAGCAGCAATATCAGTAACATCAATAATACCAGCTGAAATGAAGCCAGTACCTGCTTCGAGGTGCTTTAATTCAACCAAGCTTTTTGCGCCTAACGACTGTAACTTCTCTTGTGCAGTCACTAAACTTAAGGCGGCTTTTTCTGAAATCATTGAACCCATAAATGGTTGTTCAGCATCATCAAAATAACCGACGGCTAATGCTTTGGTCACTTCAGTTAGTTTTGCAACAATGGCATCACCTTGTTCATTATTTTCAATAAATAAACGACGGGCACAAGTACAACGTTGACCTGTAGTAACAAATGCTGATTGCACAATGTCATGTACAACGGCATCTACGTCGCTTACATCTTTAATCACAAGCGGGTTATTGCCACCCATTTCTAAGGCTAAGATTTTACCCGGCTGTCCACCAAATTGTTCATGTAATAAATGACCGGTAGTAGAGCTGCCGGTGAAGAATAATCCGTCAATAAGCTTATGGCTTGCTAAGGCTTTACCTGTTTCTACTTCACCTTGGACAAGGTTAATAACACCATTTGGTAAACCCGCTTGTAACCAAAGCTTTAATACTTCTTCAGATACTTTCGGTGTTAATTCGCTTGGCTTGAAAACAATCGTATTACCAGCAATAAGTGCAGGTACTATATGGCCATTAGGTAAATGACCAGGAAAGTTATAAGGGCCAAAAATTGCGACTACACCATGAGGCTTGTGACGGATAAATGCTTTTGCACCAGGCATAGGGTTTTCAACTGTGCCCGTACGCTCTTGGTAAGCTTTTAATGAGATGGCAATTTTAGCGACCATAGCACCAGCTTCACCTAAAGTTTCCCATTTAGGTTTGCCTGTTTCTAAAGCGATGGTGGTCGCTAGGGCATCTTTATTTTCAGCCAATAATTCTGCAAATTTTGTGACGATAGCAACACGATCATCAAAAGGCATATCCGCCCAACTTTCAAAAGCATTACGTGCACTTATTACGGCTTCGTTTACTTGTTCAGGACTTGCGGTTTTACCTTGCCAAATAACTTCGTTACGGGCTGGGTTTAATGAAGTTACGTCATGACCAAGGCCTGATTGCCATTGACCATTGATCAATTGAACTTTGTTTGAATATGCTTGTTGAGACATGGTGTTTCCTTCTCATTAGTGTTGATAAGTGGCAGTTTTTCTACCACTTAACGCTAGGCGCGCTAGCTATTTAAAATTGCTTGTCTTGAATCGTTTACTGGGCTGTTATTTGTTAAGTTGACGGCTTAGTTAGCAACTAAGCGAACCCAATCACCTTCTTTAACGAAGAGCGCTTTGGCTACGTCTGCACTTATCACGACTTGTTGCGCGGTTTCTCTTAATGAAACGCTTGCTTGAGTCGCTCGAAAACTTTGCATTTCGCTATTACAAATTATGTAATTATCAGTTGACTGTACTTCGCCAATTATGACTTGGCAGCGACGACTTTGGTTAATTGCTTTTATGCTGCCAAAGTTTGCTTCAACTGTTGGGCCGCCATCAAAAATATCTACATAACCACGGCGAGCGAAGCCTTCTGCTTCTAATAAACGTACAGCAGGCACTGTTTTCGGGTGAACTTGGTTAATCACCGCTTGTGCTTCTTTACTTAATAAATTGACATAAATAGGGTATTTAGGCATTAATTCAGCAATGAATACCTTTTTACCTATACCTGTTAAGTAATCCGCCGTTGGGAAGTCCATAGAGAAAAAATGTTCCTCTAGCCAATCCCAAAAAGGAGAGCGACCTTGCTCATCAGAAACACCACGCATTTCGGCAATAATAGTGTCTGAGAAACGCTCTTTATGTTCAGCCATAAATAAGAAGCGGAAACGCGATAAGAAACGGCCGTTGTTGTTTTTACGATGACCTTCACTTAAAAATAATGTACAAATTTCACTCGCGCCAGTGTAGTCATTACATAAAGATAATGTTTCAACAGTATTGTAAATGTTAAGCTCACGTGAGCTATGGATTACTTTACCTAAGTGATAATGATAAAAAGCATCATCTAGGCCTACGGCGGCTTCGATACCACTAGTACCAACAATTTCACCTGTTTCGATATCTTCCATAACAAACAAGTAACCTTCTTTGCCTGGTTCGGTAACTTCTTTTGCGAATGAAGCTTCAGTGTGAGTGATACGCTGCTTAAGGAGTTGTTCGTTTACTGGCAATGACGTAAAACCATGACCAGACTCGACGGCTATACGATGTAAAGCGCTTAGGTCATTTTGCTGAATAGGACGTATAATGATCATAAAATGCTCTCGATGAAAACGTTTTAAAAGGTAAGTAACTTGCTCTAAGAATAGAGCAAGTTATTATTTGGGAATTTAGCTATTAAGCTAAACTTGCTACCGCTTTTTCAAAGCGTGCTAAACCTTCAACAATATCTTCATTTGGAATAACTAAAGAAGGAGCAAAACGAACAATGCTAGCGCCAGCAACTAAGGTCATTACCCCTTCAGCCATAGCTGCAACTAAAAAGTCTTTTGCTCTGCCTTGAAATTGCTCATTTAAAACAGCGCCAATTAATAAACCTTTACCACGAATTTCACTGAAAACATTGTATTTAGCATTGATAGCATTTAAACCATCAACATAAAGTTGTGCTTTGCTTTTAACACCAGCGTAAACAGTATCAGTATTCACAGTATCTACCACAGCTTCGCCAATGGCACATGCTAATGGGTTACCACCGTAAGTACTGCCGTGAGTACCAATTTTCAAGTGCTTGGCAATGTCAGTTGTGGTGAGCATTGCGCCAATTGGGAAACCGCCACCTAAACCTTTAGCTGATGTTAGGATATCTGGTGTTACACCAAGCTCCATGTAAGCATATAATGAACCTAAACGGCCAATACCTGTTTGTACTTCATCAAAAATTAATAAGGCATTATGTTGGTCACATAATTCACGTACACCTTTGATGAATTCATCAGTAGGTGAAACGATACCACCTTCACCTTGCAATGGTTCAATCATAACGGCACAAGTTTTATCAGAAATCAGCGCTTTTAAGCTATCTAGATTATTATATTCTGCGTGTTCAATGTTACCTGGCTTAGGGCCGAAACCATCAGAGTAGGCAGCTTGACCACCAACAGTTACTGTGAAGAAAGTACGGCCGTGGAAGCCTTGTTTGAAAGCAATGATTTGTGATTTTTCTTCACCATGAACATCTAATGCCCAACGACGTGCTAATTTTAATGCCGCTTCATTTGACTCAGCGCCAGAGTTACAAAAATACACTTTATCAGCAAAAGTATTATCAACTAATTTTTTGGCTAAACGTAATGCTGGTTCGTTAGTCATTACATTTGATAAGTGCCAAATTTTTTCGCCTTGGTCTTTTAATGCATTTACTAATGCTGGGTGACAGTGACCTAAAGAACTTACCGCAATACCACCGGCAAAATCAATATACTCTTTATCTTGTTGATCCCACACTCGAGAGCCTTGACCGCGTACTGGAATAACCGCTGAAGGTGCATAGTTTGGCACCATCACATCATCAAATAAACCGCGTTCAACAGAAAAATGTTCTGACATTTCTAAATCCTCTTAAAATTAGTGGGTAATGTTTTTTTATGCTAATAACAGCTTACTTCATTATGCTGATTTAGGCGCTATTTAGGTGTAAATAAAGCCGAAATAAAATAGAGCATTTTATGAAAATCGTTATTGAGCATTCAAAAAATAGACGAGAAGTATGACATATTAAAGTCACTCTGTCTTGTCTGGCTGCGCTGTAGCCTAGGTAAAACAAAGGTTTGCAGTATTTTATTCAATAAAGGTGAATATTTATTGGCTCGTTTACTTTTGCTGAAAACAGAAGCTTGATGGAAGCGCTATAGGCTTGCTTATAGAATTACCGATTGCTTGAAATTTCATAAATAATCAGAAAAAAATATTAGTTATTTTTAGTTTAAGCAGAGAAAGGGGAGCTTTATCGGTAAATAAAGAATTAAAAGCTTAGTTAAAGTTTAATTTGATATGGTCAATATCACTCTTTTTTAACAAAGTAATTTCATTTGCGCTTAATTTTGCCGAAGTTAGCAGTATTTTTGTTTCATCACTGGTGATTAAATTGTCTTTGGCAAGCGCACGAAAGATAACAAATGCTTTGGCCTTAGCAATGACTTGAGCAATGGGTGACATTTTTTCAATGCTATCACCATAAGCTAAGTCAAAACTAGGTTCAGTGATTTGTAAACGCTCAAAATTCATTTGCTCGATTAAATCAGCTGAAAGCTTACTGCTGCGCATAATAATTTGCTCTAACAATAATTCTTTAGGCACTTCAATTTTCATAAGGATATTATGTAAGCGTTTATCTTTTTCATGAAAAGCCTTGCGTACTTTAACCTTATACATCTCGTGATAGGTGGTTAAGAAGCAGCGTGTAACAGCTAGTTGGCCAATATTAGATAACATGCCCGCAGTAAACGCAGTATAACTGTCTAGCCCTTGTTCTTTGGCTAAGAAACTCGCCGCCAAGGCTATTGATAAACTATCATTCCATAACTTACGCTTCATCAGCCTATAGGGAACAGTGCTATTAGGTAACCAATGTTTAAGAATAAAAGTTGGCATGACTAATTTTAAATTATCTAAGCCAATATAACTTAGTGCTAAGTTAGCATCATTAACCTGGACATCAGCGCGTTTTCGATATTGCGGCTTATTCACTAGATTAATTAAATCTTTCGTTAACCAAGATAGTGCGCTCGCTAAGGGTTTTATTTGATTAACCGAGGCAGCACGCTTTGATAATATCTCCAAAATAGTTGGCGCAGCATCTTCAATACCCAAAATATGATGATAGAGGTGCTCTTTATTGTCAAAGTCATTATTAATTTGAGTGCGAACTTCATTAAAGAAGCCGCTCATTACTTGATTTTTAAAGTGCTCTTCACCATGGCTGGCAATAATTTTATCTTGCTGTGCTTGCACTTCAATCGCGAGTAATTCTCTGCGGCGGTTTTCTTGTTCGCTGCCCTGATGATCAACAAAACCAACCCGCCCATTAAGCTCATCAGCAAAGTCTTTGCTTATAGACTGTGCTATTGCTCGTTGTTGAATATTGGCAATGGTTTTATTGTTATCAAAAATCTGCATAGTGCGTAAGTTATATTCTTATCTTAAGTTTTATGTAAACTATAGTGTTTTAAGTTTATCTATTTAAAACGATAAAGCACTATTTTGTTGTTATTTTCAGAAACTAAATCTATCTAGAGTGTTAATAATATCACTCGTTGTATCATGTTATCGGGTAATCTTTATATTTCTTAATAAAGTTTGCCAATAAGTCTTGTCCTTGTTCAGTTAATATCGATTCTGGATGAAACTGTACGCTACACAATGGCAATGTTTTATGTTGCAAAGCCATAATCTCATCAAACTCGCCCTTATCCGTTGTACTCCATGCACTGATAAGTAATTCTTCAGGCAATGATGCTTTATTTACGATAAGTGAATGGTATCGGGTCACCTGCAAAGGTAATGCTAATGAGTGAAAAAGGCCTTGTTCATCATGGTTAATCGAGCAAGTTTTGCCGTGCATTACCTGTTTAGCTTTTTCTACAATAGCGCCATAATGTTGAGCTATACATTGATGACCTAGGCAAACGCCAAGTAAAGGGATTTTACCAGCAAAGCTATTGATAACGGCAAGTGATATACCTGCACTGTCAGGATCACAAGGGCCTGGGGAGATAACAATATACTGTGGAGATAATTGCTTAATCTCAGCTATGCTTATTTCGTCGTTACGATAAACGCTTACTTCTTGTCCTAGTGCTTGAAAGTAGTGCACTAAATTAAAGGTAAATGAGTCGTAGTTGTCGATCATTAAAAGCAAAAAATACACCATAGCTGAGCAAAATAAAAACCGCGGCTATTCTAATGGTTTTGTCTAAGATGGGCAATGCTTGCTAAAGTTAAAAGAGGGATAGTTAGTTAGGGTGCCAAGGAAAAGCAATAAAAAGAGAAGTAAGCCTATGTCTCACTTCTCTTTTTAACAGCTATTGCTAATTACAATTAAAACTTAGCGGTTAATTGCAGCCATAATTTGTTGGTGTCAGTTGGCTTTTGATCTGAATCTCCGGCGCTATAATTAGCAAACTTAACTAAAGCTCCATAGTTTTTGTTAATTTTATAAGTCGCCACTAAATTTAGTTCATTACCAAAATCGATGCTATCTTCATCAGATGAAAAATCATGATATGTAGCGGCCAATTTTACACCCGCTACTTTACCTTTAGCGGTAATGTATACATCTTCTAAGCCCTGACCAGGCGTCCCTAAGAATTTATCAGCCCAACCATTAAACTTATGCTTAGTGGCAAGTGGTGTATTAAAGCCAACGCCGTTATCACTACCTAATAATTCATAACCACCTAATACAGTAACAGGGCCAAATTTAGATCCAACTTCTGCATTTAAATATAATGCCGTGTAACTTGCCGGATTGTCACCATTATCACTTTGACTTGCAGCACTTGCAATGACAAATAAAGGGCCGAATTTACCATTATATAAACCACCATAAGTGCTGCTTGAGTTAGCATGGCTTGCATCGTAATCTAAAATATAAGTAAATGCTGATACTTTATGGTTTTTGTTCACTTTGTAATTTGCATTAACTAAGTGGAAGTCACCTGAGTCATTGCCACCAGTAATGCCATTGATGTTATGAATATAGCTATAATCTACTGCAAACGCGCCAGCTTCATACTGTGCTCTTACTCCGTCATAGGTTTGTTCATTTTGACGCCAGCCAACACCACCAACAAAACGTTGGTTATTATGTAAAACACGTTGGCGACCAACAATTGCACTAAAGCCATTGTTTGCATATTTAATAAAAGCTTGGTTAACATCAGTACCTTCAGGATCGGCAATAACAGGATATTGAGTTTGACCATTGGTTTTGCTGTTATAATCATCGACAAAAGCATGCACATTATCGACTTCGATGCCCGCAGAAAAATTATTGTAACTGCCCGTTTTGACCGTGATACGACTTTTTAACGTCAACGCATCAGCATTTTTGTCAATACCATCTTGATCAACACCTTCATAACGAGCACGAAAGTCAACGCTGACTTTAGAGTCGCTTAATGCTTGCGTAATGCTTTTACCATGAGCCGTTTCACCTGCAAAAGCAGCAGGAGTAGTTAACATAGCGGCACTAAGTAAAGATAAAGTGAATTTGCCTAAATTTTTTTTCATAATAATATCCTAATGTCATGTTTTTATAAAAATGAGTAATGTTGCTTTTATTATTATTATTGGTAATTCTGTCTTTTCTAATGTGACAATTTTTGCACTGGCACAAAAAACAAAGTTTGATTTAAATCAAACTGTTAATTTTTGTTGCTCACTATGAAGTTAATAGCGTCGATTACTTGATTTGCATCAAGTTTTGTTACGACTTTAGTCTAAGTTACCATAGTGTAAGACTATTTAATTGAATTTGCATTTTTTTACATTGTGAGCCATTTTTAATATAGCCCGTATATTTAATGGTAGGAGAGTAAAGTGCCGGAAGAAAGACGTAAATTAGAAGCTAAGATTGAAAAATTATTGAAAGAACTAACGGTAGCTCAACAATGCTCTTTAAGTGAAATTAGCAGTTTTGGTTATACCCTATCTTTCGTGAGATCAACTGCAGAAGGGAAGCTTGCGGTTGTACAACTAGAAAATGGCGCTATCACTATAGATGATGAAGGAGAAATTGATCATCATCCGCATATCAAAATTCGCCATTAAAAATTACTGACTTATTAACTGATTTGTAAATTTATAGACTATTAATGAAGCGCATTGTCTTACATACCATGGAAAACTGAAGTTATTGCTAAACTGAAAAACGTTATTTAGATGAGCAGAACATAGTTTATTCTTTATGCAGTGTGAAAACAGCATAAGCTCAATAACGTTATTCTTTTATTTATTCCCCTTAACCGTTCTTATCAAATACTTGCCTTTGCACCAGAGCAAACCAATCCTCATTCATAATGCACCTCTTTGGTGCTTCTTTTGTTTTTGTTGAAAAAAAATAACAGCTAGTTCATTGATATATAAGTTTAAAATCTTTTGGCATATGAATTGTATTATCTCAAATAAGTTAAAAAATTATTATAACGATAGTGAGAGATAACAATGAAAATAATAAACGCAATTATTAAGCCGTTTAAACTCGATGATGTCAGAGAAGCGATATCAG
>Ga0114909_1000895_pt1 | contig 18907 bp, 16 predicted proteins | sample MalvireepMed_906_FD_87290 | JGI IMG/M metagenome (GOLD analysis project Ga0114909, IMG submission 87290) | Marine viral communities from the Global Malaspina Expedition - Malaspina viral metaG DeepMed_906 | ecosystem: Environmental > Aquatic > Marine > Oceanic | place: Mediterranean Sea...
ACAATCCGGTGGCGGAAATGACCGGATGATGGGTCGCGTTGGAGTGAGTCATCGCGACCGGTTAGGCCTCGCGCAGCGCGCGGGCAAGACCGACGTCATGGGGGCCGTCATCCAGCCGAAAGCGCAGCAACGGGGTCAATCGGGAGAAAACTGGTGGCAGGGCTTGAATCGAACTTCGCAAATAACGTTTTGAAATCAATCTAATACTCAGAGGCGGCGTAAACGCTCCCCCACACTCTCCCCCACATTTTTGTTCATATAAGCCTTGTTCGATTCAGCTTTTCGCTAATTAAGCTGAATATTTCGGGCTTTCGCAACGCACTCACACGCGATTTTCGGGGTCGGTCGACACCTATCCCACTACACTTACAGACACTGCTCCCACCCGTCGAGCACCTGGCCGCAAGTTCAGCCCGACAACTCAATTCAGCCCCCTCCCCAGTTCTTGGTATTGACGTCCAACGCTCACACTGACTCAACGAGTCCAATGAGTAGACATTGCGGACGAAATTCGATCGACAGGTGCAACCAATCCAGCACCTTGCTAGGTGTCGAATGATGAAGACCGACCTCGATCATCTGCCACCGCAAAAGCAGCGCGAGATTGAACGCGTGATGCAGCTGATCTTCGAGGAGTTCGATGACGCCTTCGCGCTCGCCAAGCACGAGTGGAAGAAGGCCGGACGTATCCTCAAGGTTATCCTCTACGGAAGTTATGCGCGCGGCACCTGGGTCGACGAGCCGCATACGGCCAAAGGCTACCAGTCGGACTACGACTTGCTAATTATCGTGAATGACAAGCGGCTGGTCGACCGGGTCAAATACTGGTCCAAGCTCGATGATCGGCTGATACGTGAATACGGTGTGACAAAGGCGCTCAAGACGCCGGTCAATTTTATCGTCCACACCTTGCAGGAGGTGAACGATGGCCTCGCCCACGGGCGCTATTTCTTCATGGATGTGAAGGAGGACGGTGTTGCTCTATATCAGTCCGACGACACTGAACTCCACACGCCCAAGCCAAAGACCCCCACACAAGCGCTGGCGATGGCACAGGAGTATTTCGACGAGTGGTATCCAAGTGCCTTGGTCTACCTAAACACAGCTCGCGGGTTGATGACCGAAGGCCGGAAAAAGGAACCGGCCTTCATACTGCATCAGTCATGCGAGAGACTGTACCATACGGTGCTCTTGGTCTGCACCTTCTACACTCCGCACGTTCATAACCTCGGCTTCCTGCGCACGCAGGCCGAACGCATCGACCGCCGCCTCACCAACGTGTGGCCGCGCCAAACAAAGCGCGATCGAGCGCGCTTTGAGAAGCTCAAAGAGGCCTATGTCAAAGCGCGCTACTCAAAGCACTACCGGATCACGAAGGACGAACTCGAATGGCTGGGCGAGCAGGTCGAGGAGCTAGGCCGATTTGTCCACGAGGTGTGCACCGAGCGCCTTGAAAAGCTCAAAGCTGAAGCAAGGGCGCGACCAGATAAGCAGTAGTAACCGCAAATTTGGTGGCGGCTTTTCTGTCTCGAATGTCGACAACAGCCTTTCCGCTAACGACCCTATTTGCGGACCTTCCGGCAGCGGATATAGTTGTTTGATGCCTAAAGCCTCGTCGCCCCTTCCTCCCCAAGAGCCAACTTTGCTGGAAGAGCATGAAGCAGAGTTTATCCGGGAAACGATCAAGCGCTTTTATGGCGAAGGAGCGGTTGTACGAAATTACGGCCCTGACCCGGATCGGTTGGAGCTTCACGTCGAGGCGGATGTTGGCCGGGACATGAGACTTTATGACTGCCTAGGTGTTTTGTTCACTCGAATTGAGCGTCCATCTGTTTCTTTGGAAGTGACAAAGCGCGGAAGCAAAATTCATGGCCCAGCCAAGATCGCTTATCGTCAGGGCGTGATTATCTAACGACCGCTTCCCACCCTTTCTCGGACCTTCGCGCATGGCGCGGCGATCGTTAGGAGCCGTCAGGCGGCTTCCGTGCTTTTTGGGCTGAAACCGGACTAGCCGGTAACGACCCGATTGTTGCCATTGCGCCTGTATGCCGAGACCGGCTATTTCGACATAGTATGACCACCGAAACGATTGCGGATTTTGCCACTGACGGCGCTCAGCTTTTCAAGGGTGCACTCAAGCTCAGCATGCGCGAATTGGAGGCGGCGCTTTCCACTCTTCCGCAGGACGAGGCGGGCCTCCGGCTTCACGGGAACGACGCGCTCAAGCCGCTGTTCGCAGTCGATGGATGCATTGGTTCTGTTGCGGCTTCGGTATTAGGAGATGCTGTAAGACCGGTGCGCGCTATCCTGTTCAACAAATCGCCGGAAACCAACTGGTCACTTGGGTGGCATCAGGACAGAACCATTTGCGTGACGCAGAAGCGTGAGGCTCCCGGCTTCGGCCCATGGACTGTCAAGCGCGGTATGACTCATGTGGCTCCACCATTCGACTTGTTGACCCGAATGGTGACAGTTCGGGCGCACCTTGACGATGTGCCTGCCACGCATGCACCTTTGCTCATTGCGCCCGGATCGCACAAGCGGGGCCGGGTCGCAGTTAGCGAAATCGATAAGGTCGTTGAGCATTGCGGCACCGCCACGTGCGTTGCCGAGGCTGGAGATGTCTGGCTCTACGCTACGCCAATCCTTCATGCGTCGGAGCCAGCTTTGGTTCCGAAGAGCAGGCGAGTGCTTCAAGTAGATTTCGCCGCTGAAAGCCTTCCCTTTGGCCTCGAATGGCTCGGAGTCTAAGGACCGCTTCCCACCCATAATCAGACCTTCGCGCATGGCGCGGCGATCGTTAGGAGCCGTCAGGCGGCTTCCGTGCTTTTTGGGCTGAAACCGGACTAGCCGGTAACGACCCCATTGCGGACATTGGAGTTCGATAAGAAGGCAGTATATGTGGCTCGAATGACCTACATCAATCCGCGCAAACTGGTGGGCCTTACCGCTTTCTTCCTGCTTCTGCTCTTGGGGGCGGGCGTGAGCTATATCGAAGGAATCTCACAAGACGATTGGGACCCCCTTTGGCGATTGGCATACATCGCTTCCATATGCGTAGCCTTCGTCGTCGCGCTTTACGACAGAAAGAACGTTCCCGAGAAAACTTGGGACTTCAATCCAAAACGTGGAGTTCTTTATTTCGCTCTCGGCTGGGTCATTTTTCCTCTTATGATTGGAGCGGACGCGCTACTCGGAACGGACTTTTCGGTAGTCCGGATAGTGATGGGCACGTTTATGATGTCAATTTTAATTGGCGTGATTGGCACGTTCACTGAGAACGTAGGCATCTGAGCCGCAAAGTCCGCTTTCCACCCAATCTACGACGTAGCGGCGTCCAGTTCGCAACGCCGAGAGCAGACGCGAACACGATCTGACTTGCTGCTCTTCTCGCTTGCGAATGGGCTGACAGTCATGCCCGCGAGCGACTCTTCTGCACGTTCGTGACCGCCCTGATCTTTCGAAGATGGGTCGTTACTGGTGCAGTCGGCAGTGCGCTCGACTAGTCTCGGTAAGCACGCTTTGGGACTTTCAATCATCTTGGCTCCGGTTTCAGCTGCGCGTCGTGGCTGCAAGCTTTGGCCTCTCGCACTCGCAGATTGAGTGCACGATTGCCGCGCTGTCTCTGCACGCTGAGTGCAGGCTCTTTGCAGCCCCAACTCAGTCCGCTTGCACTGAATCCGTGATTGACATATCTGTCCGCAAACGTCTGATTTGGATAGTGAAAATGATTGCAAGATAAAAGCCGCGCCGTCGGTCGGGCTGCAGGTGGTTGGTTTCGTTGAGCAATTTGCGACGGCGCCCAGAACAGCCGTGCGGCGGTCTTCGGAAAATCCTGTTTCTTTTCAAGCTAGATGGCGACGGCGCTTGCTCGAATGGTGATACACACGGTCGCGATTTGCCCAAACGCGCTAGTCTGAAATTGTCCATACGGATGTGTGCAGATGCATTCCGCTCAGCCAATCTCGCGTATCTGCGCACTGGCGTTTGATCGGCTACCACAGCGTAGAATCGTCATGTAGCGCAATCAGGCCCGGTCGACCGATAATCGGTCTCGATGGCGGGCCTGACCTGCTCCCCCTCCATGTTCCCAGGTCGGTCCGTCATCACCTGAAAGATGAAAGGACCGACCGGCATGTCGACATCAGGCGCAAGCGACCAGCGAGCTAGCAAAAAAGGTCAGTCCGACATCGGGCCGATTGCGATGCGCGTGCCCGAGGCCTGTCGCTATCTCGGCATCGGACGCAGCACGCTCTACGTGCTCATCGGCAAAGGCGAGATCGAGTTCATCAAGCTTGGGAGTTCGACGCTTGTCCTGACTGAGAGTCTGAGGGCCCTGGTCGAGCGCAGGCGCGAAACAAAAAACGAAGATGATAGGACCGAAACTTAATGATGATCTTAGACACAATTGGCAGGATTGATGTTGCCGCGCATCCAAGCTTCGATCGCAAAGCAAGCCGGTAACCAGTTCTCGTCGATTGCTTTTCCTGCCTGCGCAAAAAACTGGTGGCTGAATGTGGTCTGGCAAAGATTTAAACTACCAAGTCGTCTGAAATGCGTCTGGCGTTCGGAAGGGCGCGCGGATAGGAATAACCAAGAGAAGGATATCGGGCGAGCTTATGTCTTTTGACGGACCATCCTTTATTCGTCACGTCGCTGAGCGCCTAGTTCATGAATTTCAGTTTTCGCAAGGCGCGGGAACCCCCGGCCTTATCGGAGCAGCGAAGGAAAATCCTGCGCGCATTCAACTAGAGCGTTTGATGCCAGGCGGGGTGGCAGTTGGTAGCGGGATTGTTGTCGACAGCTTCGGCGGCTTGAGCCGGCAGCAAGACATCGTGATCTACGAGAAACTGTGCCCTGTTTTCACGCACAACGATGCGGTCGAAGCAACCTACTATCCAGTTGAGGGAGTCATCGCTGTTGGTGAAGTTAAGAGCGGCCTAGGAAAGAGTGAGATCACTGACTCCGCCGCGAAGAGTGCATCAGTTAAGGCGCTTCGCAGACATGCGGAAGCATCAAATGACGGACTCGGACCTCCAGCCGTATCCTTCAGAAATTATGGTAGCGGGACAAGTTTCGCGGGAACTCCATCAGAGCAGTTCGATCAGAGAAGAAAATCTCTCGATCAGATTTTCACTTTCGTTCTGTGTCAGCGCTTCGCTGCAAGTGCAAAGACCACACTCAACAACTTTGCCATAGAATGTCGAGCCATTGGGGCGCCACTCGCGCCCAATATGGTCACATCCCTAGAGGGAGGCAGCATCTATCCCTTCAACTCGCGATCTGGTTCAATAACGCGTTCGATGATGGACGGAGACGGTGCGATACTCTCACTTGATCCGTACGATGGCTTTGCCCACCTTCTCAAGATGCTCCGACTATTCGTCATGAGCGGGCGAACGGTAGATCGAAAGCACTATGAACGCTATTTTCAACCAATCGGACAAAACTCGCCAACCTTCGCGATCAGTGAGAAGGTGAAATTCTAGAAAAATCAAAGATCGTCTGTCTCGATGAACTTTTTGCGTTTCTTGCTCTAAACGGCTTCAATAAGGCCGCCCGCTGGACCGGAAAGCCTAGCTCTTGGCAACAACAGCTTCCCTTGAGTAACAGGATAGAGTCCAATTCGTAGCGGTCGACTGGCGAATATCTCTAGCTTGAATGCTCCAGCGTTTTGTGAGGATAGATGGCATCTGCGTTGCAACTTGAAAAAGCGCTCGAAAAGTTCGCAGCAGGCTTCGAAGTAGACTTCAAAGGGACAGAGGTGCCAGCGGCAAGGCTCGCCAAAACAATACGAGAAGCTGCAAACTCTTCCGAGACGTCGGATGTTCTAACGATAATCAACGCAAAAATTGCGGGCAATTTGAACCTGAATGCCTTGGGTCACAGAGGGCCATCGCTCTCCCTCCAGATCATACAGTGCGAGTTGACCGGCGGTTTCCAGGGTCGCGGCAGCTCATGGCGGAGGTTGCTATTTGCGAAATCGACGATGCATTTCGTGGAGCTTCCGAAATCAAATCTAGACGACCTCCTAATAGAAGAGTGCCGAGTGCACAGTTATCTTGAAGCGCGCGAAATTGAGATCACCTCCACACTCTCTTTGAACGGTACGCACTTTGGAGACGGATCGCGCGAAATCCCTGTCCAATTCAAAGAGGCTCATATTGGTCGCAGTATTCGAGCTACAAACATCTACTGCACAGGGACTCTCGCTGTTGCGGGTGCAACCATTGGCGGTGAAGTTAGCTTGGCGGGCAGCGTCTTGGGCGACTCGAACCAGCAAGGGGGTGATGCACTAGTCTTGACCGGTGCTTCGATCAGAGGGCCGTTGGAGCTATGCAGCAGCGGAGATCGAGCATTCCAGGCACACGGACCACTAAAAATGCCCTCCTGCAGAATGAGCGCATTTGCTGTGCTTGGTGCGAAGCTTGATGGCGAAGGCGGGCCAGCATTAATCGCTGATGGCGTCGAGATCTCCGGATCGCTTCTTCTAGGAAGCACGGAAGACGTTGATCTGGAAGTTAACGGTACACTGCGTTTCATTTTGGCCCGGATCGGAGAACAATTTCAGTTTTCTGACGGGGTCATAGATTCGGAGACGCCACGCTGTCTCGTGCTCGACAGCGCCAGAATCGACGGCGATATTCTGATCGGTCACATTGATGGCTGCGTGACATTCAAGCGAGCCATTTGTCTCGACAGCGTCCAGTGTGACGGCAGGCTGATTGTCTGGAATGTTGAGGCGGACGCGACAGACTTTGAAGATGGCATTGCCATATCTATACGTGGGTCCCGAATTCGTGGTTCGCTCAAGCTCTATTCGACAGAGATCAAGGGTAGCCTGAACATTGATCAGTCCGCAGTCGGCGACCTTAGCCTGCGCGAATTCAGTGCCAGGCGCGTCAAACCGTCGCCAGATCTTTCAGCATTACCTGAAAGATATGCGCACGAAGATGACGCACTGGTTTCAGCCCTTTACACCAATCTCGGGGCAGACCTTTTTTGTGATGAATGTCACCTCGACGGAGGTGATATGCGTCTCGTCGGAGCAACAATCAGCGGCGTTTTGCGCATCTCTCGCACGACGATACAGAGCACAGGCCGCCTGGCATTCGTAGCCCAAGGTGCGCGAATTGATGGAGGAGCGATAGTAGCAGGTTCTGCAGACGCTCCCGTTCAATTTGGTGGCGGCGTTAGCTTCTTGAGCGCCACAATTGGGTCTTCGATCAGCTTTGTTGACACACTGATCGGAAGTGATGAACGAGAAGGTGAACTATCGCTCGATAGCGCTCGAGTGAGCGGCGACGTCCTCCTTCATAGGTCAATCGTTCACGGAAGATGTGGCCTGAGTTCTTCCGTTGTCGACGGCGACATTCGTTTCGAGGGAGCGCGACTGGTTCGTCAGAACAAAACTGTGTTCTACGCCAACGGTGTGAAATGCTCTGGGAGGATCAGCTTTTCTTCAAGCAAGCCGGGCTCCTCAGAAGGCCAAGACTGCTTGATAGACGGTCTCGCATTTCTGGAGGGAGCAAAGGCCGGGTCAATGCGCTGGGCCGGATTAGAACTAGCGAGTGCCTCAAGCCTCTATGCAACGGGGATGACAATCGACGGCAGTTTAGAAGCACTATCCCTGGATGCATGTGATGACACAACAATTAGTCTCGAAGGCACGACCGCCGCGAGTCTGAGCGATACATTGGGCGACGAGACGGACGGTTGGGGAGCTGGAAACGCCGCGCTTGCCATAAACGGTTTTCGATATGATCGCCTAATTGCGCCATCGGGCAAAGTCAGGAACCTTCCGATTGACATCCGGCACTGGCGCGGCAAATGGCTCTCCCGGCGTTCAGACCTAAGCTCCACTCAGGCGGCTCGACATTTAGCTCGCATCCTTCACGAACAGGGTTTGCACGAAGGCAGTCGCCTGGTGCTGATCGATGCCTTTTCAGAAGAAGGGAAGAACGCATCGAGGCCGGCGCTAGTTGGATTGCATGCGCTGTTCGGTTGGCTCTTTGGCCATGGATTCAGTGGCGGACGCGCCTTACTGACGGTCCTTTCATTCTGGCTCTTGGGCACGACCGGAGCTCTTTATTTGCAAGGATCTCAATTGCTTGTTCAGGCCGAAAATCCAGACCGCTACTGCTCAAATATTGACCCTTCACTATTTGCCGCAGATGTATTGCTACCCGTCATCGACCTTGGCCAAGAGGAGAATTGTCAGTTGGCAACATCGTCAACAGACTTACGGGATGCCAAGCTAAATGTGGAGTGGTTCGGGCGAGACTATATCATGTTCAGCAAGGTCGGCATTGCCGCCTACGCGCTTGCGCTCTATCGCTTGAGCGGTTGGATTCTCTTCTCGTTGGCGCTGGCAACATGGTCGGGAATATTCAAACGTAGTGGACGAAGCCCATGAACACACGCCCGCAGCAACGATTTGCGTCTTCGAAGCCTCTCAAGGATCATTCTCAATAGCAAAGCTTCTATTTCTAAATTTCAGACAGCAATTTGTTGGCGAACAGGCTCTCGTTTCCGATCGGTGATTGCCAAACCGCCGTATCCAGATAACTTCAAGTTTCGAGTATCGAGAACTGCAGATATTGAACGACTCTATGTTCAACTCCTGAGAGTTCTTTCGCTAATTCAGACAATAGTCCCCCAAATTCCGCAAGATCAGGCTGCGATCCGTCTTCCAAGCTCCCTTTGAGAGGGATGCCGAAATCGACCAACAGATAAAGTCCATGCCTCACTCGCTTGTCACCAATCAGGTACTGATCGACGAGTTGGCTCTTTAACTTGTTCAGAAGGACGTTCCGATTCCAGCGATGGGCCAGTTTGATCTCCACAACCAAGACGGCATTGTCACCACCTCTCAATTCAATCCTGAGATCAGTTCGTTTCTCTCCTCGCGTTACGGTCTCTTGGGTTATTGACGCCCAACCAAGCAACCTCCTGTCGAGTTCATATCCAAGCCACGCTCTAAAGTCGCTTTCGCTAGTCATATTGTTAAACAATGCCCGCCTGTCGAATTCCGATTCATTGAGCGCAGCGCAAATCCCTGCAATCTCTGCAACAACATGTGCGAGCAACCCATCTCCGTTCGATGGTGGAAGCAAACCAAGGCGGGCAAAGCGTGACACCTCCTCGACCGTCCATGGCTTAGGTTTCTTCGCCTCCCGGGCATGGCTTGCAAGCCATCGCTCTGCCCACTCTGGGTAGGAAGGCAATATCCTCGTTCCGATGAATTCTACTAACGCGTCTCGACCCGCCGGGCTGTAGTCTGAACCAAGATAGCTCTCCACTACACGCCTAACCTCTTCCATCTGTCGCCTAGGAGTGACGGTTTGCATTCCTTCGCGTGAGGGTTCGTCTTCTGCGAGAGGCGCGATGTCGTGCACCAGATTGGCGAGCCGCAGCCGCAACGCACTAGGCAAAGGAACAATTGTTACTTTGTCGTGGTTGCTGCGACTGCCCAAGAGCGTACCCAACGTAGACAACGCTTCGTACTCGCAAGTCTCATCTCCGTGCCAGGGACCCTCCAGCCAATCGCAAAGGCACTCGATGGCGGCGACATCCTGCTGCCCCCATACCTCCAGCCATGCCAGTCCTCTGCGCCATTGCCCTTCATGGAATGCCTCGCGAGTTGCGCGTCTGGCGAGAGAACTTAGCCTCGGAACAAGACTTGGCTCGGATTGGACGGTCGCGGCCAATGGCCGGATATCCACTCTGGACATAGTCGCGTTGTTTTCCGCCCATTCAAGTAGCGCTGGAGCCAATATCGACTGTTGTGTCGCCGAAAATTTTTGTAGTTTCCAAAGCGGCGTGTTGGAATGCTGTAGCTCCAACCGAGCGCGCTTCGCTAGCTCCTCGGTCACTACCGAAGCGGCAACTTCTTCCCAGAGGTCTGGGTGCGCTTCTGGCAAAGATGTCGCCCAAGCAGGGCTTTCGTCACTATCCCAGAGATCTTGCTGGATGGCCGCTTTTCGGACTGACAGAGGAAGCTTCTGAAAGAAATCTCGATCTTCTTCAAAGAGCCACCGGAATCCTGCGTCGTTTAAAGCGACGATTTCATGTCGATATGCAATGTCTGGCGAAATCTGACTGGCCCATCTGCATGCAGCCTTGATAAGTGCGCGCCCCCAGATTTGTCCTTTATGTTCAAGCAACTCTTTCCCACTGAACTTATCGTCTCGGTCTCCAAAGATGTAGTGAATTGCCAGGAAGGGTCTCTTTCCTTGCGAGAAGCTTCCCCAGTTTCGAGCAAGGCTCCAATCCCAAGCCATTTTTTCGCGGACGTCACGGTAAGCGAACCGGATTTTATGCCTGACATGAGACCAATCGCCATAGGTGTAACGATACCGAAGTCTTCTGATCCGGCTGAAGGGCCTCCAGCGAAGCGCTTTGAGAGTTGGCCAGTCCACACCAGATCCTTGCCGAAATGCAGCATTGCCAAGCTTGAAGGAAATTTGTCGCTGGTGACTTCTACTAAGTGGTCCGACCCAGCGCATCAGTAAGTCTGCCCAGACTTGACGAACTGCTGAATCTGAACTGGCGTATTCCCGCAGACAAAATTCGATGTCTGAGGACAGGTTTTCGGGAGAGTCTTTCCACGCTCCGCTAAGCATTTCATGCAGTCCGACAAGCGGATGATGTCTCTGATCTGAATTTACAGCGGCACAAATAAGACGCTGGCGTACGTCCTGTGATTTATGGAGTGCTTTTGCAATTCGGTCCCATTCCTCTTTGTCCCGATCAAGCCGCGAGTATCGGCTGGCGGTGAAACACCACCCTATGCTTTCCACGCGAATTTCTTCCGGCACTTCGACTATGAGCCGCGCGATAGCCGAGCACAGTCCGTCAAATAGAAGATTGGCGCGGCTAGTCTGTTGCGGAGGTCGATGGCCAAAGTAGGAGGTTGGTCGGTGACTCCAGCATAGCGACTCAAGTCCTTCTATCAGTTTCGGCAAATCCGCCGATCCGGCGCGCTTAGCAAGAGCAACAAAGATCTCTCCGTCCCGCGCAAACTCGCGACCTCTTACCTGCGCCAGAATACGCAACATGGTGTCGATCGAGATTGCGTACGGATAGCCAGCGCCAATCAAGTGAATCCGCGCGTCGTCTTCCCTTTGAGAAAGATGATCCGAATGCTTCTTGCCAAGATGTGGAGCGCCCCACGCCAGCATGGCTTCGCACGTCTGCTGCAAGTGGATCTCAGTTCCGCATGCAACTAGTGCTCGAACCGCATAAATCTTGATCTCGGAGGGCGTGAAGCCATCGCCACAGACATGTGACAACCAGTCAGCTGCGCTGGCGTACTTGCCCTGTCGCACGATCTGAAGAAGGTGGATTTTTGCCTCGCGCGCCAAGCCTGAGTTCGTCAGCAAATCAACAGCAACTTTTTCGAGTTCGGCATCCGCAAAGCGTGCCAGCGCGGTATTGGGAAAGTAGAAACTGCTCGGCAGATTTTTGTACGTTTCCGTAACGTGTCTAGTCAGCGCTTCTATCCGATCTCCCACCGCCAGCGCCTGAGGATCGCCCTCTTCAAGCAAGAACTCTGGAGCGGTGCTCGTTAGCCATCTAAGAACCCGCGGGTCGAGCGCAGCAAGCCAAGCGAGCATTGGTCCAAATGGCTGAGCAACAAAGGCTAAGCCAAATGACTCGGAGCCAAATGTTTTTGTCACTCTTGTGGTCGGAAGATGGTCCCGCATCGAATCCACAAACTGCGCTGCTAGCATGGCCTCAATCTCCGGACGATAAAACCTTACGGTTCCGCGACCGGCTGGTGTAAAAAGCGGCGTCGCGAGCATCTGGCGGAGTTGAAGCGGTGTTGCGGAAACAGGACCTTTTTCAATAAGTGAGCGCACATCTAGCGCGCCTTGCACCGGAGCGTCAAAACTGATGTCGCGAACCTGAGCAACAGTGGCAGCAAAAGCGAGAAATTGAGCTACCTTAAGCGAATCCGTTGGCAACATGTCAGTTCTGCTTCGGCTGTCAGGCCGATCAGCCAATCGACGACGAACAGAAGCATCGAAGACGGCAGATCTTGAAGAAAGTTGCGAGGCTAACTTCGCGGGATCGTCGTTTCCAAAGTATGTGGTTGCGAGATGAACTGCGTCCATCGGTGTGCGAACCTCGTCCCAGAGCTGATACTCGTCGAGGGCTTCTAGAAAACCGCCGGTTTCCCCCTGTGCAGCAGTGAGCAATGTGACTTGCTCCCGGTCCAAAGCTGCAAAGCTCAGATTACGAAGAAGCTTTGGATCGTCCCGTTGAAGGCCTTGTGGCTGGATCGCATCGGCGAGACGCGAAGCGAATGATCTTAGGTGTACCTGCTCAGTTTCGCTGTACCATTCGCTTCCTCGGCAAGACACTATGAGCTTGGCTCTCCCCAGCCGCGATCCTATTTCGCGCTCGATCGCATTTAGGGCGTCTCGAAGCGGCTCGGATTTTTCTCCCTTGGGAAGCTTTGCTTCATCCACCGAATCGAGAAAGAACACAGCGGGCGCGCTGCTCTCTTTCCACGCACGAAAAGATGTAGCCTGATCCGATGTCTCGAAGGCGTCCTCTATTGCTCCGTTGCAGAGCCGCTCGACCCGAAAATAAAATGCAGGACGACCCTCACGTACGAGGCGATCTACCTGAGCCCGAAACTCATATGATTTTCCCGAACCGGCCTCCGCCAATAATGCAATCACATGATGGGAAAGAAGCCAGTCCCAATCTCGTTTCTCTTGTCGGCTTGCGAGTATCTCAGCCCACATATCGTCCGCATCGGGGACGCCAAGTCGGTCAAACGGAACAAACCGTCGACCAACTTCCACATAGTCATCTGGAGCGAGGGCATTAGCCATTAGGGAGTGATGCTGACTTGTGGCGACATGCAAACTATTCAAGTCCTTCTCGCGACCGTGGCAACTCATTGCAGCTTCAGAGAAGTTGTCGCAAGTCTGACCGTCATCAAGGTCGGTGAGTTCTCTACCATCGATCGGCCCTGCTTGACTAAGCCTTGGAATTCCGATGCCGCCGTGCTCGGATTAGTTCTTGACGGGCTGCCCTTTGGGCGACCTGCTCTATCCGCTGCGCGGACCGGGCCTGTAGTCCCGGCCCATTCGGGTGACGATCAGGAGCAGTTTGAAGCAGAGCGGGAGTTTCTGGAGGACGCGCTCCTGAGGGCGCGGCGTCTTGGAGCTAACCCGCAGGCACTCTTGCCTCTCTCATTGCCGTACGCCCGCTGGCGCACTGATCGCGCGCGCAGGGCGTCCGGCGGCTTTGCGCCGTCGTAAGGGTGACGTTTCTTGTGCGGATCGCTGCCGCGATCCTTGCGCGGGAACGCCAAGGGCTTCGCCCTCTCGTTCCCGAAACCGCAAATAGACGCCCCCGGGTGGCGGGCTGACGCCCGCTGGCCCGCGCCAGGGCATCGATTTGCGGTTTTCCCTCCCCCTCCCATCCTCGCCGGAAGGCAGGCGGCATGGCAGAGCCATGCGCGCCAGCGGTAGCGGTGACCTGATAGTGGGGCGCGGCGCGCTATTCGCTCGCGTCGAGCGCTTCCTTCACAGTCACTGTACCGGAGCAGTAGGCTCCCCATGCATCCATTAGCTTCACGCGCAAACCGGGATCCTCCTTGGTGCCGAGATAGGTGGTGCGGCGATACGCCGCCTGCACAGCGTCTGGCGTTTTATGTGCCAGCGCCGCCTCGACCACCGCGTTCGGGAAGCCTGCGTTCGCCGCCCAGTCGGTGAAGGCCGAGCGGAAGCCGTGGACGTGGAAGGGCTCCTGCATGTCGCGCAGCACCTTGAGCAGCGTCATGTCGGACATCGCTTTGCCCGTTGCTCCAGAGAAGACGACTTCGGCCCCTTCGACCTTGAAGGCATCCGCCTTTGCGAGCACTCCGAGTGCAGCTTCGGATAGCGGGACCACATGTGCCTTGCTGCGCTTCATGTGCCCTGCCGGGATCGTCCAGAGGCGCTCCTCCAGATCGAATTCCTCCCATGTCGCGAGTCGGACCTCCTGCGAGCGGGTGCCGGTCAGGATCAGGAGATCGAGCGCGAAACGCCCGAACGATGGCTTACGCCTCAGGGCAGTCAGAAACGCTGGAATGGCAGCATAGGGCATCGCCTTGCGATTCTGGGTTTTCTTGATCTGCCGTGGCAAACCCCTTCCCGCTTTCAGGCTACTGTTGCCTGATGGCGCTTCGGTCGACCGCCAGCCCTTGGCGTGTGCATAGTCCAGTACCGCGCAAATCCGGTTGCGTACCTGGCGGGCGGTTTCCGGGATTTCCTGCCAGATCGGTGTGAGTACGTCGATGATGTCGGCTGCGGTGACGCTGCCAGTCGGCATATCCCCCAGCTTGGGAAAGGCGTAGTTCTCCAGACTGGCCAGCCATTGGCGCGTGTAAACAGCACTCTTCCAGCCGGCCTCGTTTTCGGAGTGATACTGTGTGGCGGCTTCGCGAAAGGTCACCTTGGCGGCAGCCTCGTCCTTGCGCTCCGTGAGAACGTCGCGCTTTTCGACCTTCACGGCTTTGCGCAGTTCATTCGCTTTTTCGCGTGCTTCCGCCAGCGTGACCAGTTTGGCGCTCCCAATCCCGATGTCTCGTCGCTTGCCGTCTTGCTGGAGTCGAATCACCCATGACGCTGACCCGGTTTTCCCAACTTTGAGAAAAAGTCCGTCGCCATCCTGATACGTGCCGGGATTCGCCAAAGCGGCCTTTACCGCCACTGCAGTGAGCTTGCCCATTTCCTTCCCCACATTTCCGCAGGCCGTTCCGGAAAGTACAAGTGTGGGGAAGCGTCCATTCTTCCCCACACCTTCCCCACACTAGACCTCGGATGCGGGTGGATCGCGATGGCTGTGTGGGGACGGAATAGAGGCAATATACCGCAGAAATCCTAGGGTTTCCATGGATTTCTGGGGATGCAGAAAGATACTGAAAGAAAGGGCGGTGGTGGACAGGGCTGGATTCGAACCAGCGTACGCTTGCGCGGGCAGATTTACAGTCTGCTGCCTTTAACCACTCGGCCACCTGTCCACACGGGCCATTTCACTGAGGAAATCGAGGGATCGGATAGTCCGACCCCGTGCCGAGAGGCGCCCCTTTGGCGAAGCGGCGCTTGCCTGTCAATGCCCTCGCTGGCACAGGCCCATGCAAAGTTACAGACAGGACGTATTCGATGGCTAAAGGCGAACGCAAACGTGCACTCAGGGGCCGTGCGGGCCGAATGAAGGGCGGCCGGGGCAGCGGCCGCGCGGGATCGGGGCAGGTGCGCCTGTGGGGCCGGCACGCGGTGGAAGCCGCGCTCAAGAACCCCGACCGGGTGCACCGCAAGCTGTGGGCGACGCGCGATGCGATCGATACGCTCGATGGCGAATTGCCGGCGGATTTCCCGCTCGAATACGCCGAAGCGACCGATCTGGCGCGGCTGGTGGCCAAGGATGCCCCGCACCAGGGACTCGTGCTCGAATGCGCGCCGCTGGAAGACATGCATCTCGACGAGGTCCTGGACGGAGACCCGGCGCGCCCGATCGTGGTGCTCGACCAGGTCACCGATCCGCACAATGTCGGCGCCATCATGCGTTCCGCGGCCGCATTCGGCGCCGCCGCGCTTGTCACACAGGATCGCCATGCCCCGCCCGAAGGCGGCGTGATCGGCAAATCGGCCTCCGGCGCACTCGAAGTGCTGCCCTGGGTCCGCGTCGTCAATCTGGCACGCGCGCTCGAGCAGATCGCCGAGGCGGGATACTGGCGCATCGGTCTGACCGGCACTGCCGATGCGACGCTGGGCGAAACGCTGGCCGCAGGCCCCATCGCGCTGGTGCTCGGGGCCGAAGGCGAAGGCATGCGGCAGAATATCGAATCGCATTGCGACGTGCTCGCGAAACTGCCGATCGGAGACCAGATCGAGAGCCTCAACGTGTCCAACGCGGGAGCGATAGCGCTCTACGCGGTCGCCACGCGCTAGCCCACTTCAACACGGGGGAACCGACATGAACCGCATCCTTATCGCACTGTCCGCATCGTTCGCGCTCGGGGGATGCCTGTTGTCGCCGGGGACGTTCAGCAGCGAACTGCACCTGTATTCCGACGAAAGGTTCTCCTTCGCTTATGACGGCGAGATCGAGATGCTCGCCCTCAGCCAGCTGGCACAGATGAGCCGGGCGAGCGAAGAGCGCTTCGAAGCCGAATGCTATGACGAGGATTACGAGGTCCGCGAGTGCAGCGAGGCCGAGATCGCTGCGCAGCGCGCGGAATGGGAAGAGACTGCCGGCGAACGCGCGGCAGAGCGCGTACGCGAAGCGGAAATGCTGCGCCAGTTCGTCGGCAGTATCGATCCGTCCGACCCCCAGGCCGCGCAAGAGATCGCTACGCGGCTGGAACGCCAGCGGGGCTGGGAAAAGTTCGAGTATCGGGGTGACGGCCTCTTTGATGTGAGCTTCGTCACTGCCGGGACACTGACGCACGATTTCGTCTTTCCCACGGTCGAAGGGATGCCGGGGGCCAATGCCTTCGTGAGCATCAACCTGCGCGACGGCGGCGAAGTGCGCGTCGATGCCCCCGCCTTTGCTGCAGGCAAGGAAGAACCGTCCTGGGGCACGGCGTCTTTCGCCGCCCTTGCTGCCATGGCACAGGCCGAGGAAAGCGGCGAAGCCCCGCGAATTGTCGTGCCCCAGGGCACATTCACGATCGTCACCGATGGACGGATCCTGGCGAACAACACCGATGAAGGCCCCAAGCCGCACGCACGCGGGCAGTCGCTGAGGTGGAATGTAGGGCCGTCGAAGCAGCAGCCGCCCACCGCGCTGGTGGCATTCGACTGAACGATACGAAAACGCCGCGCCTCCCGGGATGGAAAGCGCGGCGCAGTTCGGTTCCATCCGCGCGTCAAGCGCGCGGATGCGGAAATCGTGCTTAGTTCACGGCGTCCTTGAGGCCCTTGCCGGCCTTGAACTTGGGCTGGTTCGAAGCCTTGATCGTCATCGGCTCGCCAGTGCGCGGGTTACGACCGGTCGAGGCCTTGCGCTTGGCGACCGAAAACGTGCCAAAGCCCACCAGGCGCACTTCGTCGCCGCTCGACAGCGACTTGGTGATGGCGTCGAAAACGCCTTCGACCGCGCTCGAAGCGTCGCTCTTGGAAAGGCCGCTGGAGTCGGAGACTGCGGTGATCAGGTCGTTCTTGTTCATTCTGGGAAACCCCCTTGTTTTGTCTTCGGGTGGGAATGGCTGAATCGCCTCGGCGAAGACGAAGGAATTGAGAGTTTTTTGGGCGCGCTGTCAAAGGCATTTTTGGCTGAAAACAGCGGATTTCAGGGCAAGACAGCGGAAAACTAGGGTGAACCGCGAATTCACCAATCAATCTGGCGAGTGGTCACGCGACATGGTCCGCGAAACCGAGTCCGCGGACCATGCGAGTCGCTGCAATGCAGCACATCAATTGTTAATGCGCAGTCTGTGATGCCACTCTTTGTGCGTGGTCGGGCTGGGCTGCGAGATCGTCGGCTTCGGTCCATTCGATCGGGTCCGGCACGCTACACAGCGCATGCGCGAGCACTTCGTCGACATGGGCCACGGGAACGATTTCCAACCCGTCCTTCACATTCGCGGGGATTTCCGCGAGGTCCTTGACGTTTTCCTCGGGGATCAGGACTTTGCCGATCCCGCCGCGCAGTGCGGCGAGGAGCTTTTCCTTCAACCCGCCGATGGCGAGAACGCGGCCCCGCAGCGTGACCTCGCCGGTCATGGCGACATCGGGCCGTACCGAGATCCCCGACAGCGTCGAGACGATCGAGGTGACCATCCCCACGCCAGCGCTGGGGCCATCCTTCGGCACTGCCCCTTCGGGCAAGTGAATGTGGATGTTGCGGCGCTGGAACAGGCTCGGCTTGATCCCGTAATGCGGCGCGCGCGCCTTCACGAAACTGAACGCCGCGGCGACGCTTTCATTCATCACTTCGCCGAGCTTGCCGGTGGTCTTGATCTCGCCCTTGCCCGGCGTGGTGACGCTTTCGATCGTCAGCAGTTCGCCGCCGACCTCGGTCCAGGCGAGCCCGGTCACGGCACCGACCTGAGGTTCTTCCTCGCTCATGCCGTGCTTGAACTTGCGCACCCCGGCAAACTCGCTGAGGTTGTCAGGCGTAATCGTGACGCTTTCGACCTCGTTTTCGAGGATCTTGCGCAGGCTCTTGCGAGCCAGCCGGGCGAGTTCCCGCTCCAGCGTGCGCACGCCCGCCTCGCGGGTGTAATAGCGGATCAGGTCGCGCAAACCTTCTTCGGTCAGCTCGAATTCGCCTTCCTTGAGGCCATGTTCCTCGATCTGCTTGGCAAGCAGGTGGCGCTGGGCGATCTCGACCTTTTCGTCCTCGGTATAGCCTTCGAGCCGGATGATCTCCATCCGGTCGAGCAGGGGCTGCGGCAGGTTCAGGCTGTTCGCCGTCGTCACGAACATGATGTCCGACAGGTCGAGGTCGAGTTCCAGATAGTGGTCCTGGAACTTGCTGTTCTGTTCGGGGTCGAGCACTTCGAGCAGCGCCGAAGCGGGATCGCCGCGGAAGTCCTGGCCCAGCTTGTCGATCTCGTCGAGCAGGAACAGCGGGTTGATCTTGCCCGCCTTCTTGAGGTTGGTGACGATCTTGCCCGGGAGCGAGCCGATATAGGTGCGCCGGTGCCCGCGGATTTCCGCTTCGTCGCGCACGCCGCCGAGCGATTGGCGCACGAATTCGCGTCCCGTCGCCTTGGCGATGCTCTTGCCGAGCGAGGTCTTGCCGACGCCCGGCGGGCCGACGAGACACAGGATCGGCCCCTTCAGCTTGCGCGTGCGCGCCTGCACCGCGAGAAACTCGATGAATCGCTCCTTGACCTTCTCGAGCTCGTAGTGATCGGCCTCGAGCACCTGCTGCGCCTTGCCGATGTCTTTCT
>Ga0114909_1000905_pt1 | contig 18779 bp, 14 predicted proteins | sample MalvireepMed_906_FD_87290 | JGI IMG/M metagenome (GOLD analysis project Ga0114909, IMG submission 87290) | Marine viral communities from the Global Malaspina Expedition - Malaspina viral metaG DeepMed_906 | ecosystem: Environmental > Aquatic > Marine > Oceanic | place: Mediterranean Sea...
ATAAAATATCACTGACTTACAATTAACAATAATAGGTAACACTATGAATAAATTAGCTACATTATCACTTTTAGCCTTAACCTTAAGCTCAGCCACTCTTGCTGTTAATACCGCTCAAGTGCACAACAAAATTGCTCAATCAGATGCACCCGCCAATGCTAATGTTTATATTATTTCGCCTACCGATGGTGCTGTTGTATCGGAAACTTTTACCGTTACGTTTGGTTTAAAAGGCATGGGGGTTTCTCCTGCAGGATTAGAGAAAAAACACACAGGTCATCACCACTTACTTATTGATAAAAAAGAACTACCTGCATTTGATAAACCTATGGGCGGTGATGTAAAACACTTTGGTGGTGGCCAAACACAAACGACGCTTACGTTACCCAAAGGTGAACATACATTGCAGTTGATATTAGGTGATCACCATCATGTGCCACATAAGCCTGCTGTGATCTCTAAAAAGATCACTGTTACGGTGAAATAAAAAAAGAAGGAAAGGTTCGTCGTGCTGTAAGGTCAACCCCAAAAGGCATGACGAAATTTTCAACAAGCCCCTATATTTCTCCAACAAAGGGGCTGAAAACTAGCATCACGGATATCAGCCATATTAATATGTGCGCTTTATGGTATTTTTATCAATAATTAATTCACCGCAATAGCTTTAGCATTTGGCCGACGAGGATCAGCAGCGCCATAAAAAATACCATCCCTCAACATAATGCTTTGTAAACTACCAAGCGAAGATGAAAATTCTACTTCATAGCCTTTTTTAATTAATAGCTCAATTGAATCCGCAGCGGTACCTTGCTCTACATAAAGTATATCTGGTTGCCATTGATGATGAATTCTAGGTAAGTTGGTCGCCGTACTAAGGTTCATATCAAACCATAAAACATTCACTAATTGTTGAAAAACTGAGGTGATAATTTTGCTGCCCCCTGGAGTTCCTGTAGCTAAGAAAGGTAAGCCATCTTTTAAAACAATAGTAGGTGTCATTGAGCTTAATGGCCTTTTATTCGCGGCGATTGCGTTAGCTTTTCCACCTATTAAACCATAACTATTTGGACTTCCTGCTTTGGCAGAAAAATCATCCATCGTATTGTTCATCAACAAGCCAGTACCAGGAATAGTAATCCCGCTGCCATAATAATGATTAAGTGTGTAAGTATTACTTACTGTATTACCTTGAATGTCCATTACTGAATAATGTGTTGTATCAGGACTTTCATAAGCACTCGGCTCTCCTGCAGAAATTTCTTTTGCAGGTGTAACCTTGCTCACAGTAATATTACTGGCTAGCTGTTTTGCATAAGGTTTACTTATTAAGCCAGATACAGGTACTGAAACAAAGTCAGGATCGCCTAAAAATTGACTGCGGTCAGCATACGCACGTTTAAAAACTTCTGCTTGATAGTGCATCATCATAGCACTACCTTGGGCAATATCATTAATAGGAAGCTGCTCGAACATACTCAACATTTGCACTAAATGTACTCCACCAGAACTTGGCGGCGGCATAGTCAAAATTTCATAGCCATTAAAGTAGCCCTTTATTGGGGCAACTTCTTTTACTTGATAGTTAACCATATCAGTTAAGGTGATCAAGCCATTACCTGTCTTCATTGCTGAGACTATTTTTTGTGCTATCTCTCCTTGATAAAAAGCTTGGCTGCCATGCTCACTTAGATCATTTAATGTTTTAGCAAGGTCTGGTTGCTTTAGCACATCGCCAGCTTGGTATAGTTGGCAGTTACCTTTAAAAAATACTCGACAGCTTTCGGCATTCTTTTGTAATAGCTCGGCTGATTTAGCTAAAATTCTCACCATATCATCAGTTACGGTAAAACCTTGCTGGGCTATTGCTAGTGCTGGTGCTATGACCTCATTTAATGGCATGGTGCCGTAATGTTCCAATGCATAACTCAAACCTGCAACTGTGCCTGGCACCCCAGCTGCCGCCAAAGTTTCTAATGATTCTCCGGCTTCAACTTGCCCTTGTTCATTGAGAAACATATCATCAAAGGCTGCCATCGGGGCAGTTTCACGGTAGTCGATAGCGATGGTTTTATTTTGCTGTTTTAAGTGCACTAGCATAAAGCCACCACCGGCTAAATTGCCAGCGCGAGGTAGAACAACAGCAAGGGCATAACCCACCGCAACCGCAGCATCTATAGCATTGCCACCTCGACGCAAGATATCAGCACCAATTTCGCTAGCTAGTTCACTTTGACTAACCACCATGCCTTTTCGGCCAACAACAGGGTGATGAATATCATGATAACTAACCACTGTATCAAGTTCAGTGAGCACGGGTCGCTGAGGCATTTTGGCTTCGAGTAAACTACCCTGTTTTTGCTCGCAACCAACAAGTATGAAAAGACTTGTAATGGTAAGTGCGAGTAACGTACGTGAAAAATAAATTGTCATAACAGCTTAAAATAAATTATTGAACATGAAAGGTATTGATATAAGTTTGGGTATGTTGAGCAATACTGGCATTATATGCTTTTTGCAGTGAGGGTAGCACCACAGCATCAGCTTCGCCTGTTAACTCATTCATAAATACTTTTTTCGCCTCAGTTGCTAACACCAAAACATTATCGTAGTTGTTATGACAAAAAGCAGCTAAATAACCTTTACCATAAAAGATATCATTTTCTGCTGCTGTTACTTCAACGCCATTCACTTGCATTGCCTGAAGTTGTGCTAACCACGCATCAATAACAGGTCGCCATTTATCACTTTTTACTGACGTGGTGCCTAAGTTTAATACGGGTAAGTCTTGACGCTCATGGCGCTTAAAATTATAAGAGTGGTTATCATAGACAATACATTGTCCAAAGTCGGCTTGTAACGCCTCAACTATTGCTGCGACTATTCGATAAAACTGTGCATGCTTGCTCTTGCTCACTGTAATAGCTTCAACACTGAGTGGTTGCTGCCAAACGTCAACTCCCCACGCAGTTTCATAAACACACTCATCAGTATTTCGATTTAAGTCATACTCATAGCGCGAATCATGAGCAATTAAAGTGATCGCTTGCTCACTTATAAAACTACCCGTATGTGGGTCTTCTTCATAGTAACGCTGGCTTTCATCTAACAAACAATTACCTAAAAGCTCTGCTCTTAACTGACTACCATTATGGATTGCCGCAGACATGGCTGGTGTATATTTTTCAATTTTTAAAGTGAAAGCACCACTTTCAACTTTCGCAGTAAAACATTCACGTTGAGCAATTTTATTGATAATTTCTTGTTCAGATAAAGATAACATATGCAACTTCCGTCCTTTGTATTTATAAAGCTAAGTTTAACTTAACACCGTTGTTCCTTTAATGCTGTTGTTAAAGCGTAACGAATTCTTTTACCTAGGTCTACTTGCCATTAAAGCACCAAAACTGAACAAACCGTCTAGCTAACGTCATTGAAATCTTGATAAATAATCTGTTATGTTACTACCTATAACTTCGTAGGCGTTGAAATATAAAAACCCTTATGCAATAGCAAGGAAAGTAGTATGAATAACTTAAAACTCATTTTACCCTTAATTTTTACTTTTGTTATTTCTGCTTGCTCGAGTATAAGCACATCACAACACGCCAAAACGGAAAACCAACCATTAAAGCTACCGATTAACTACAATTTATTTCCCGCAGCAAAAGAAGAACCACTGGATGAGCAAGACCTTTTTTTTCTTACGCTGGAACAACAAAAAGAATTCACCTTACTTTTTAATAATAAAATAGCCGAGGGGTATAAACCTCATAAAGCGCTAAGTCAGGTACTTAGTGAGAAGTTGGCGAACTTTACTTATTATGGAGAAACTTATGATGCAACGACGGCAATGCGTCTAAATAAAGGGAATTGTATGAGTTTAGCCATTCTAACAACGGCTTATGCAAAACTCATCGGGCTGGATTTTTCCTATAGAAAAGTAAGTACCTTACCTGTCTATACTCAAAAAAATGATATTATTTTATCGTCTTCCCATGTACAAACATTGATTTACGATCCTGAATTTGTCACAGATGATAATTATATTTACTTCTCCACTCCTGCTGTAGTCATTGATTATTTTCCAAGTAAAAATAACCGTAAAGGAAAAAAGTTTTCTTATGAAACTTTTTTAGCCATGTATTATAAAAATATTGCTGCGGATGCCCTTGCGAATCAAAATTTACAAAAATCATTTAGATATGCAAATACAGCCTACAAACTTGATAGTGAAAATGTTGCAACCATTAACTTATTAGCAGTTATTCATCGAAGAGCCGGCGATATAGAAACGGCTGAAGCAATATATAAAGCAGGCCTAAAAAAAGAGGACATCAGCATATATCTATTAAGTAATTATATCATGTTGCTTAAAGCTCAACAGCGTATGGAGGAGGTTGATATCCTACAGAATGAACTGAATAAATTAGATGACCCAAATCCATACCAGTGGCTAGGAGAGGCTTATGCTGCCCAAAAAGTTGGCAACACCAAGCAAGCTGAAATTTACTTCAGAAAAGCGCTAAAGAATGCGCCTTACTTAAACCAAGCCTATATGGGACTTTATAAAATTTATGCAGAGCAACAGAAATTAAATAAGGCCCAAGCAATGCTAATTAAAGCATTAGAGTGGACCTATGAGCTTGATGAAAGAAAATTATATAAATATAAGCTCTATAACATTAAAGAAAATATAGCGTTAAATATATAAAGTACTCGTTACAGCGTAACAAATTCCTCAGCTGAGGTTGGGTGAATGGCGATGGTATTGTCAAAATCTTGCTTAGTCGCCCCCATTTTCATCGCTACCGCAAAACCTTGCAGTAGCTCATCACTACCAAACCCTATACTATGCAAGCCAATCACTTTTTCGTCCTTGCCTAGACAAATAAGTTTCATGCGTGTTGGATCGCGATAATCCTCTGTTATTGCTTGATATAAGGCGGTAAATTGCGAATTGTAGACAGTAATATTATCTTCGCCATATTGCTCAATAGCTTCTTTTTCCGTTAACCCGACAGTGCCAATAACTGGGTGGCTAAATACCACGGTGGCAATGCCTGAATAATCCAAATGTTCGTCAGGTTTGTTATTAAATAAACGCTCACATAAACGTCGGCCGGCAGCAACAGCAACAGGTGTTAATTGTGCTCGTCCAGTATTGTCACCCACAGCATAAATGCCTTCAACATTAGTGTTTTGATATTTATCCGTGGTTATAAAGCCACGCTCATCTAGCTCAACACCTGCCGCCTCGAGGTTGATATTATCTGTGGCTGGCTCTCGGCCAATTGCCCAAACTAGGGTATCTACAGGCGCTAGTTTTTCACCATTAGTTAAGTGCACCACTAAACGGCCATCGCTTAGTTTTTCAATGCGTTCAGGGGTACTGTTATTATGCAAAGTAGGGCCATGTTTAGCCATTTGCTCAACTAAGGTATTTGACAACATATCATCAAAAGCGCGCAGTGGCTTTTCATTACGTACTAATAAATGTGTTTGTGTGCCTAAGGCATAAAATACACCTGCTAACTCAACAGCAATATAGCCGGCGCCAATAACAGCAACACTTTCAGGTTGCTCTGTTAGCGCAAAAAAACCATCTGAATCGATACCAAACTCCGCACCTTCAATCGCTGGAATTGATGGGCGACCACCTGTAGCAATAGTAATGTGATCTGCGGTATAAAGCTCACCATTTACTTCAACAGTATTTTTATCGACAAAACGAGCAAAACCGTGAATAACATTGACCTTGTTAGCTTCAAAACCTCGCTGATAAGCCGCATGAATACGCTCAATATACGCTTCGCGATTAGCTATAAGTTTTGCCCAGTCAAACTTTTTGACACCTTCAGTTAAATAAGCACTAAAACCGTAATCTTGTGCATACTTCAAGGCGTCAGAAATTTGCCCTGCATACCACATGGCTTTTTTAGGTACGCAACCGACATTAACACAGGTGCCACCAATAGCTTTGGCTTCAATTACTGCGGATTTTTTACCTAATTTAGCCGCACGATTTGCTGAAGCGATACCGCCACTGCCAGCACCAATGGCTAGATAATCAAAATGTTGTGTCATGAAAGAGCTCACTTTATGAATACGATAATTAGCTATTATATATGCTCAATATACGCTTATTTCAAGCTGCACTTTGTAATTGTTCACCGCAATAACGTATTAATTTCAATTTATTATTAAGCTTGCACCTTGAAATGAAGCGACTTCGCCATTAAATCTACTAACATAATTCATTGCCTTTAAGCATCAACATGAACAACCCATTATTAGCATCAACTGACTTACCAGCCTTTTCCAAAATAAAACCTGAACACGTCAAACCTGCGGTAGAGCAAGCTATTGCTGACTGTAAAAAGGTAATCAGTGAAGTTTTAAGCAAAAATAATAACTTTACTTGGGCAAATTTAGTCATGCCTATTGATGAAGTTGATGATGTGTTATCCAAACTGTGGTCACCTGTTTCGCACATGAACTCGGTAGTCAGTAGTGATGAATTACGTGAGGCTTATGAGTCATGCTTACCGTTATTATCTGAATACGGCACGTTTGTTGGCCAACACCAAGGGTTGTATCAAGCTTACCAAAGCCTAAAAGACAGTCCTGAATTTGGTAGCTTAGATACTGCTCAACAAAAAGTAATCACAAATGCGTTACGTGACTTTAAGCTTTCAGGCATCACATTACATGATGATGATAAAAAGCGTTATGGTGAGATTGTCACCCGTTTATCAGAGCTGAGCTCGGGCTTTAGCAATAATGTATTAGATGCCACTCACGCTTTTAGTGTCACCATTGAAGACAAACAAGAGTTGCAGGGTTTACCTGATAGCGCTCTAGCCGCAGCTAAAGCACTTGCTGAGTCAAAAAATAAACAAGGCTATACCTTTACTTTAGACATCCCAAGTTATTTGCCAGTGATGATGTATTGCGATAATACTGGTTTACGTGAACAACTGTACACCGCTTTTGTTACCCGTGCTTCCGATAAAGGGCCAAATGCCACTGAATTTGATAATAGCGCTATTATGAATGAGTTGCTTAGTTTGCGTCATGAACTTGCCAACTTACTTGATTTTGATAATTACGCTCAACATTCATTGGCAACCAAAATGGCTAGCAATACCAATGAAGTGATGGCTTTTTTAGAAAACCTAGCCATAAAGTCTCAGCAGCAAGGCAAGCAAGATTTTAAAGAGTTGACAGATTTTGCCGCCAGTGAGTTTGCCCAAAACAGCCTGCAAGCATGGGATCTTGCCTACTACAGTGAAAAATTAAAGCAAAGTCGTTATACCATTTCAGATGAAGAACTACGCCCGTATTTCCCCAAAGATAAAGTTGTTGCGGGTTTATTTGAAGTCGTAAATCGTTTATTTGGCTTAAACATAAAACAACGTGAAGGTGTCGATGTTTGGCATGATGATGTCAATTTTTATGACGTTTTTGATAAAGATGGACAACAACGCGGCAGTTTTTATTTAGACCTCTATGCACGTGAGAAAAAACGTGGTGGTGCTTGGATGGATGACTGTGTTGGCAGGCTGCAAAAGTCGGATGGCACTATCCAACTTCCGGTTGCTTACCTAACTTGCAACTTTAATGGCCCTGTAGGCGATAATCCGGCCTTATTTACACATGATGAAGTGGTAACCTTATTTCATGAATTTGGCCACGGTATTCACCACATGCTTAGCCAAATAAATGCCAGCAGTGTTGCCGGTATTAACGGCGTGCCTTGGGACGCCGTAGAGTTGCCAAGTCAGTTTTTAGAAAACTGGTGTTGGCAAGATGAGGCTTTAGCTTTTATCTCTGGCCATTTTGAGACAGGAGAGTCATTGCCACAAGAGTTACTTAACAAAATGTTAGCGGCCAAGAACTTTCAATCAGCAATGCAAATGTTACGTCAGTTAGAATTCAGTATCTTTGACTTTACTATGCATGAAAGCTACAAACCAATGGCTGCCAATAACGAGCAGCACATTCAGCAAGTACTCGATAATGTACGCCAGCAATATTCTGTAGTACAAGCACCTGAGTTTAATCGTTTTCAACATGGTTTTAGCCATATTTTTGGTGGCGGTTACTCTGCTGGCTATTACAGTTATAAATGGGCAGAAGTGCTATCAGCTGATGCTTTTTCATTGTTTGAAGAACAAGGCATATTCAATCAAGAAACGGGACAATCTTTCTTGAAAAATGTTTTAGAAAAAGGTGGCAGTGAAGAGCCAAGCGAGTTATTCAAGAATTTCAGAGGTAGAGCACCAGAAATTGATGCTTTGTTACGCCACTGTGGCATTAATGCTTAAGTGGGAGTGCAACAAATGAATACCGAAAAGTTTGAAAATTTATACCGGCGGGCAGCTAAGCGTAAGGGCGGATCTTCCGCTCTTGAATTACTGCTCGGCAAAAAAATAATTGGTAAGACCCTTTCTGACGATGAAGCAGCACAGCAAAATATAGCAGGGCTTAGTGACGACCGTATTTTAGCGGCCTTTACTAAGCAAATTTTTAAATCCGGCTTTGTTTGGCGTGTGGTTGAAAACAAGTGGCCAGACTTTGAAGAGCACTTTTTCAATTTTAACCTCGAAAAAGTACTGATGATGCCAGAGGAGATGCTTGAGCGAAAAGCTGCAGATCCAAAAATAATTCGTAACTTTACCAAAGTAAAAACCATTAAAGCGAATGCACAAATGATGTTCGACATCAGCATAGATAAAAACATCAGCTTCGCACAGTTTATCAGTGACTGGCCTAGCACTGACATTATTGGTTTATGGGCATTTTTGAAGAAAAATGGTCAACGTCTGGGCGGTAATACTGGTCCTTATGCCCTGCGCCTATTAGGTAAAGACACCTTTATTTTAAGCAGTGATGTAGAAGCTTATTTACGGACGCAAAAAATAATTGATGGCGGCCTACAAAGTAAAAAAAGTTTAACCGCTATTCAGAACTACTTTAATGAACTGCAAAATGAAAGCGGTTATAGCTTAACGCAATTAAGTCGCTTAATTGCGTTTGCTAGTGGTGATAATTATGTGCAGGTTAGTGAGTAAAATTTAAACCTAGAGACAATCCACAAAGAAAAGATTAACATACTGAAAACCTGTAAATAGTCTCCATGGAAGATAACCGTGCTATTCAACTCTGCTATATTCATTTTTCTTTTTTTACCTACAAGTTTATTGCTATTTTATTATTTAGCTAAACGTTTCGGTAACGAAATAGCAATAGCAGGGTTAGTTGTCTGCTCATTATTTTTTTATGGTTGGTGGAATCCTAACTACTTAATTTTATTGACTGTTTCAATGGTGCTCAATTATCAACTCGGTAGTCGCCTTGGAGATAATAAGAATAAGAAATTACTCACTGTAGGTATCTCACTCAACCTAGCCGCTATAGCCTATTTTAAATATGCTGGTTTTATTGTTTTTAACTTAAATGTAATAACGGGAGAGAATTGGAGTCTTGGCAACATAATTCTTCCTCTAGCCATTTCTTTTTTTACTTTTCAGCAAATAGCTTATTTAGTTGACTCCTACAAAGGCATCACCAAAGAATATAGCTTTCTTCATTACGCTTTGTTTGTATCATTTTTTCCACAGCTAATTGCTGGGCCTATTGTGCATCACAAGGACATGTTGCCTCAATTTACAAGCATCAAACGTTATCAAGTGGATAGTACTAACTTTAAAATTGGTTTAACTATTTTTGCCATTGGTTTATTCAAAAAAACGGTATTAGCTGATGGAATTGCTATTTATGCAAACCCTGTTTTTACTTTGGCAGACGCTGGCGGTAATGTTGATTTATTTATGGCTTGGGGCGGAGCACTTGCCTATACCTTCCAGTTATATTTTGATTTTTCTGGTTACTCTGACATGGCAATAGGTTTAGCTAGATTGTTTGGGATTATCTTGCCACTTAACTTTTACTCCCCTTATAAAGCCGCCAATATCTCTGAATTTTGGCGTCGATGGCACATCACACTCTCTCACTTTTTACGGGATTATGTTTATATTGCCCTTGGCGGTAATCGCAACGGTAAAATAAAACGTTATAGCAACTTGTTTATTACAATGTTGCTTGGTGGTTTATGGCATGGTGCTGGTTGGAATTTTATTATTTGGGGTGCATTACACGGGTCTTATTTGATGATTAACCTTGGCTGGCAAGCAATAAATTTTAGGTATTCATTGTTTATCACTGAAAGTAAACTCTATATTTTTAGCGCCTGGCTTATCACTTTCATCGCTGTAATTATCGGATGGGTCTTTTTTAGAGCGGTAACTTTAGATGGTGCACTGATAATAATTAAAGGTATGGTTGGCTTGAACGGCATTGAAATGCCTAATGCCATCCTTGCTCGCATAGGATCTTTTGGCAGTACATTGCAAACATGGGGAATTACACCATCAAATGGCGGTAAAACATTTGTCATGACTTGGTTGTGGAATAGTGTACTGTTAGCCTTTGTACTAACACTACCTAATGTTCAAGATTTATTCTTTAAAAAGCAAGGCACGTTAAGTAGATTCAACTTTGAAAATAAAAACACCTTTTGGCCTATCAGGGCATTTATTTTAGGTTTTACTTGGTCTGATACCCGTCGGTGGGCACTGTTTTCAGGTGCTTGTTTAGCGTTAGGTATGCTAACCCTATCCCAAGTTAGTGAATTTTTATACTTCCAATTCTAGGCTTTGTTACAACAATGAAATATATAAATACATACTTCACTAGTTTCGCGATAGTCATTTTTTCTATCGCTATATTTAACTGGTTCATCGACCCTTTTGGCATGCATTGGTCACCACAGGTAGACGGGATAAACCAAGTAAAGCCTGAAGCTGGCAAACGCTCACGGATAACTAAGGCATACCAAGCAAATAGAGTTAAGCCGCAGATATTAATTGTCGGCAACTCGCGTGTCGAAATGGGTTTAGATCCCAAAAACAAGGTTTTTTCAGGAAAAACTGTTTACAACCAAGGCATGCCGGGCGCTAGCATCGCGATGCAAGTCGATTACGCCATTGATGCAATAACTAAAAACGATACTATAAATCAGTTGATTGTCGGTGTAGATTTTCTCGACTTTTTATTAAGTGAACAACAAGTGCTTAATTTTAAAGCTAAGAAAAATAACGACATTCAAGCTAGGTATGATTTCAGACTCTCCTCAAAAGACAAAGATAATCTTTCTAGCATTGCTCGCTTTAAAGAAAAATCAGCCATGATATTTTCTCTCGATGCTTTTAACGCTAGTATAAGTACTATTTTCCAACAAAAAACTATGGTAAGCAGTACCAGCTCTCTTGGTTTTAATAGTGCTTTATCTTATGTCGCCATTATGAATAGTGAGGGAATAAAGCCACTGTTCAAACAAAAGCTTTCTGAGATTTCAACTCGATTAACAAGTAAAGCGTGGGCGATAAAAGCAAAGGAAGCGACTCCTTATTCACCTGTATTCATTCATTTAGGTCGATTAATTAAAGTAGCGAAGCAAAGTAAAATCAAAGTAAGCTTTTTCATTAACCCTTATCATTTCAGTTATCTACATACCTTAGCAGATAACAACCAATGGCATAATTTTCAGACCTGGAAGGAGACTCTAGTTCATTACCTTAATAATACACAAGGCGAAGAGTTTATTTTATGGGACTTTAGCGGTACAAGCGACTTTGTCAATGAAGCCGTACCGTTAGCTAACCCTAAACAACAAATGCAATGGTTTTGGGAGCCTGCTCATTATCGTAAAGAATTAGGAGACATACTTTTAGCGATTGTGCTTTTAGGGCAAGCTGATAATAGTGTTGATTTTGGTGTAAAGCTAACGGTAGAGAATATTGCAGAGCTTCTCAAAAAAAATAAAGCGCATTTACAAAGTCATTCTCCACAGTGGGAAAAATTACAAAAAAAATTGTCGATAAACCAATATGGCCATTAGTTATAATAAAAGGCTAATAACCAGATAATTTGTTCGCTCTTTAATGCCTATAATAACGCCCAAAAAAAATTATTTATACAACAGAAATACTAACTGCCTACTAAGTACCGGCTTTTTCGTCCTAGTATTTTTTGTATTATTACAATTATTCCAACGCATGACATCAATACGGCAATAACGACAACAGGGTAAAAAAGTAAGCTACCTGCCACTTTATCTCCCAACAATTTTACCATCAGAATTTTACTTCCTGTCAATACATAGGAGTGAATAAAAAAAACACCAAAACTTGCATTAGCAATGGTATGAATGACTTTGTAGTCAGCTTTTTCACCAAGCTGAATAAGTAAACCAAGAAAAAACACTGACATAGTTATTTTTTGTAAATAGTTCACATATGTCATCGTACCCTTCATATAGTAAAACTCAAAGGCAGCTAAAAACAAAATAAATATTGCAAATACAACTAATAGCGGCGGTTTTTTTAAAATGTCATTAATTTTATCTTTATAATGACTACAAAACATACCTAACAAATACACAGAAAAGAAATGAACAAAGCTTTGGAGAGGCAACCCACGACTAACAAAACAGGAGAGTACAATTGTAGCAGGCAAAACCCAATAAAAATGTTTGTTTTTATCTGCAAAGACCAAAAGTGGTGCCACAAGATAGAACAGCGTTATCATCGGAACAAACCACAATGGCGCTAAGTGCAAGCCTGTAATATAAAAATAAAAGGCCTGTAACCATTGAGGGTTATCATAAAACCCTTGCCATACTGTCTCTCTAGTCATAAAGAAAATAAAGATAGTAATCGCAGGAATTGAAACTAAGAAGTAAGGCAAAATCACATTTTTTAACTTAGCTACAAAATATTTTTTTGTTTGATATTTAGCAGCTAAGTGCTGAAACAAGTAACCGGCAATAAATACAAAGAGCACTGATCCGTTACTTATCAAAATACGTAACAATCGCTCTGTTGCAGCACTCTCTTCAGACCAAGCAAAAAAATCAATTGAATGCCCTGCAACAATAAACAATATTGCTAACGCTCTAAAAGAGTGAATATAACCTAAAAACACAATGCCTCCTTGCAGAAAATTAACGTTAAATATAAATTATGCTCGACCATATTTATCTTCAAAACGCACAATATCATCTTCACCTAAATAACTACCTGATTGTACCTCAATCATTTCTAAAGGTAACTTTCCTGGGTTCTCTAAAGCATGCACAGCCCCCACAGGAATATAGGCTGACTGATTTTCCGTTAACAATACTGTTTTTTCATCTATTGTCACTTTGGCTGTACCTGATACGATGATCCAATGCTCAGCTCTATGATGGTGCATTTGCACAGATAATTTAGCGCCTGATTTAACGGTAATTCGTTTCACTTGGAAACGTTCACCCATATCAATACTGTCATATTTACCCCATGGACGATAAACCTCTCGGTGTAGCACTGCTTCTGAACGCTTATCAGCTTTTAACTGTGCAACAATGTTTTTAACATCTTGCACTTTGTCTTTATTGGCAACAAGCACTGCGTCAGGTGTATCAATAACCACTAAGTTATCAACACCAACAGTTGCAATAAGTTTATTTTGACTATGTAGGTAGCTATTTGTAGTTTGCTGAGCAATCACATCGCCTTTTAAGACGTTTTTATCATCATTTTGCTGACACACATCCCACAAAGCAGAATAAGATCCTACATCACTCCATCCTGCATCAAGAGGGATTACTACAGCAGCATCTGTTTTCTCCATTACAGCATAATCGATTGACTCACTTGCACAACTGAGAAAAGCCTTTTTATTAGGGCGTAAAAAATCTAAATCTTGTTCAACATCAGTCATTGCTTGTTGGCAGTTATCAAGAATATCAGCGCGATACTTGGCTAGTTCTTCTAGATAACGCGATGCTTTAAATAAGAACATGCCGCTGTTCCACAAATAATCTCCCGAGGCCAAATACTCATCGGCTACATTTTGTTTAGGTTTTTCAACAAATTGTGCAACATCAAAAGTGCCTGAGCTTTGTTCATTACCCTTTTTAATATAACCGTAACCAGTCTCAGCATGTGTTGGCACAATACCAAAGGTAACAAGTTTTCCTTGCTGAGCAACAATACAGGCTTGTTCAACCGCTTGATGAAAAGCTTCACTATCTTGAATAACATGATCTGCGGCTAAGACTAATAACAGGGCGTCTTTATCTCTTGCTAAAGCGTTAATTGCAGCTAAGGCAACAGCAGGAGCAGTATTTCTTCCTTCAGGTTCAAGTAAAATGGTACCTTGGTTTTGTGATAATTGTCTCACTTGCTCGGCAACTAAAAAGCGATGTTCTTCATTACAAATAAAAACTGATTCCTTACAGTTTTTAGGTAACCGCAACAAGGTATCTTGCAACATACTGGTATCATTGACTAATGGCAAAAACTGCTTAGGGAAAAGTGCTCGCGAAAGAGGCCAAAGGCGTGTGCCACTGCCACCGCACATTATTGCTGGATAAATGAGTGCAGCAGAGGTAGTTGTAGAAGAAGTGGTTGTAGAGCTCATATTTATTCCGTTGATGAGGTTAAGGTTTCATAGGTGATAATGTCGCTATAATAAGCGATACAGTGGCAGAGTAAAACCTATTTTACTATTCATTAACAAGTAGAAGAACAATCAGCTTATGACTTTTTAGGTTCCCACTAACGAGTAACCTTGCCTTCTAATGTTACTCTGTATTTTCGCCATGATGTTTTTAGAATTTTATGCAGAAACTCTTTAAATTTATCACCCAAAAGAGTTTTAACTAACCCTTCAAAATAATATCTTAACTTGTAGCTCCAAATAAGGCGCCTGAGTATTCTCTCTATTTCAACTTTCCCAGCCAATTTCGCAAAGTACATCAAGTCGTGAATAAAAGGTAGGCTCGCCTGCCCCGATATCGATAGCTTTTTTAATCCTGAGGCATCTGTTAAAGTAGCTAGCGCTTTACTATTCAAGTCAAAAATAGCTAATGCCGCGCGAGTTCGTATGCACTTGGAGCAATGTCCGCAGTTATAGGAAATATTATCCCAACACACTTGAAGGTTATCTAACAACTCGGTGGAGTTAGCAATTAGCTTAATCTTCTCACTACGAGACACGTCAGCTCCATCATGAAACACAGCCCTATTTTCGATACTCCACAAAGGGTCAGAAATAGGATGAGACCCCCAAGGAAATAAATTATCATAAGTAAAACTTGAAGGGATATAACTTTTTTCAAAACCTAAAGTAATTGCAATACCAGCTAAGGTTAAGCCGTGCTGGAAGTTTTGGCTGATTTTTCGTTTTAATATAAACTGGCGAATATTAGTATCTACATCTATCAACTCAAGGTTAAACTTATTAGCCAGCTTTTTGTTTTTTTCAACTAATAATGGCCACTGCTCAACCTTACTAATAGTATCAAACCCTGAAACAGTAATTAAAGCAGATAGTTCCTTCTGGTGCTTACACAAAGTATAAGCACCATCAACCCCGCCGGAGTAAAAACTCGCAATTTTGCTATTACCACTGCTTAAGACAAGTTTTCCACCATTTATTGATATTTTGCTTAAACCTGAATTCCAACAGCAATAAATACTTTGTAACTCATTAAGTTGTTTCAATAAAGTAGGTGAAATAGCAATGTCATCACTTAATTCAATCGGCAGATTACTGATCATAGCTTCGAGTAGTGCCACAGCAATAAAAACATCTCCCCTTACTTCTAGTTCAAGGCTGCTAGGAAAGTCAAACCATACAGGATCACCATCAACTATAGCCGACAGTCGTTGCCGTTCTTTATTGAGAGCCAATTGAATTCCATGAATTTTTATGGCTTTTCTCATAATAAACTATCCTTTAATTCCGACGCTGCTAGCGCTAATAAATATGATGGGATTTTCGCATATGCTGCACCATCCTTATCTGGTTGCACATTAACTTCTATAATTACTGGCCCTTTATTTGTCATACAGACATCCAATCCTGCAAAACGAGTGTAAGGTAATTTACGTAGCGTTTCGCATGAACAAGAAATAATATCCTGCCAACCTGATAAAACAACACCTTCAAGTTGAACGTGATTATCACAATGTTCTGTCAGTTCATCACGATATGACGTTGAGGTTAACAACCCTTTAGCTAACATACCCGTGGTGATATCAATTGGGCACATAATACCGCCGCCATCACCATTGTCAGTCAGGGAACCCTTTCTGCCAACACGAAAATAGGCTCCTATAACATTGATATTTTGAGCTGTCTGCAAAACCCAAATACGCACAGTATTAACACTGGTATAATTAAATTTCGCATAGTCTTGGCATTGCTCTATATAAGACTCAAACAATAAGCCCTTATCATTAAAGAGTTCACCATAACCACTAAGTAGTTGATTTAAGCTTTTACCTCCTTTTCCCATAAGGCCCTGTATTATGACGTCGGAATTCCTACTCTCTGTTCTTTGTATTTCGCCGACAAAAAACCCCTTCCCACCATAACCTTCGAGTAATTTTGCACAAATTTTGTTACCTTGATGGTTTAATAATAAATTTGCTAACTCTGAAATGTTAGTTAAGGCATTTCCGTCACTATCAAACCCCTCTACAGGGTGATAAAAACCAATAAATTTAGCTGTTGGAATATTAGCCAGTGTTAATAAAGCTTTTTCATCTAGTTTATTCTGAGTGACTTTTCGATAAGCTCTGGGGTTTAAAATGTCTAAAGCTTCATGGTATTTAGCATGGCTTATATGTTGACACTTTTCTTGCCACCGCATATTTTTATCTGCCATGCCTGCCAATATATAATAATTTGGGCCTATACCATTTTTGATATACAGGCATACCATCTCAATAATGATACTAATAGCGTTGCGATGATGCCTTTTAGCTTCTAACAGGATATAAGAATAGATTGAAGTTAATCGTTGGAATATATAATACTTTTTCTTTCGCATACCCCTTCCCCTTGAGGTTAAGTACATACAAAACTAGACTTTATAAATAATTAACTTTCTATTTATATTTAAAAAAATCAACAACTACATTGCTTTAAGTTTTCTAAATAACTCCAAAACCCCACTAACTTCTGCTTCAAATGTTATTTGTGATATGTTTTCACCATCTAAAAATCTTGGTAATTCATATGGGTTAGTTTTTTCATCACAAAAACCAGGCTTGCATGTAGTCGCAGTTTTAACACTCAATCGTTTTAAATAGTTAAAACACTGCTCATTATACTCCCCTGAAGGATAGCAATGATGTTCAGGTGTGTTATGAATTATATTTTCTATTTGTTTTTTGTTTTCTTCAATTTCGTACGTATAAGTTTCAAAATCATTAAATGGTGTTTTGTGAGTGTGCGTGTGCAACTGTATATCAGCACCTTGTTCTTTTAGCTCACGAACACCTTGAGTATCCATTAAAGTAAGTGCTTTAAGGTCTATAACCTTATTAAAATCGTATTTAAGAATATCTGAGATTAATAATAGTAACTCGGTATCATTTCCTTTTGCTTTATATTTTATAATTTCATCGATAGTTTTTTTATTATTTTCACTCGAGATAATAGCGTTAATAATCATTTTACCGTCTAGTTCCAACTTAAGTAACTTACCAATGTTTTTGGTTAATATGTAATCTAGTGCAATATGAAAAATGGGTTCATTATCTAAAACATTTTCTGTTGTAAGGTAAACAGTATAGGGTAATGATCTTCCTTGTAGACAAGGCGCTGCTATTGTTCGAGTTGAATCCCACCCATCATCAATTGTAATGATAACGTTATTATTAAAGTTGGACTGCAATGAATAATTTTCAAGCGGCACTACATTACAATACTTAACCAAATAATCTAACCTTTTGATAAAGGTGTTTTTTTTCATAAAAAGCTTATCTCTAAACGTTGTTTCGTCTACAGTTTCAAACCCATGATATGCAAGGATTAGGGTTTTATCTTTGACAAGCTTCCGGCAAATCCAAAAAACACCAAGTGCTTTAAGAAAATACAATAAAAACAATTTAATCATTCGTTTTCCAAAAAAATAAAATAGTGTGGTTGCATTTGATTATGCAGTCAAATTCAAAACGTTTGGCAATATTGATATTTAAAAAATTAGTTACTAACACTAAAACCTCTACCCCTGAAGTATAGGGCTTACTTGGAAGAGATAGAATAACAACGCTACCTCTTCTTTATTATTCTATCTCTTCAGCCCACTTGATTAACGCTTCTCTAGGCCAAATCAACAAATAGATCATTGGCTTATACTGTCCTGAATCAAAAAGCTCCCGACGTGATCTAGATTTTGATAACGCATTCCCAGAATCATCTGGACCTCCTGCAAATATTTTTGCTCCATTCTTGATAGGTAAATCTCTTAAGTATGCCAAACGAGGACTGATTTCTTTAATTTTGGGGTCAAAAAACCAGCTACTTCTTATAACTCCTTTAATATGGCTATTTTCTTTTAACATATTAGCAAGTTGTTTGTAGCTCTGTTCCCACCCCTGTTCAGAAAAATTGCTCAATATTGGAGTATGTGTATGTACATAGTAATATGACTTTCTTTCATTATAAAACAAAAACTTAATGAATTTTAAGGTACTCATAACATTCAATGATATACCTTGCCTTATACCAAAACCTGAGTAATATTCGCAGATACCAGCGTACAGAGGGAAAATTTGCAGCCGAGTAATACCTAACTCTTTAAAAAATATATCGTCACTATTAAATGTACTATCATCAACGCTAGTAAATAAATGAACTCTGTTAATAAATTGTTG
>Ga0114909_1000911_pt1 | contig 18659 bp, 13 predicted proteins | sample MalvireepMed_906_FD_87290 | JGI IMG/M metagenome (GOLD analysis project Ga0114909, IMG submission 87290) | Marine viral communities from the Global Malaspina Expedition - Malaspina viral metaG DeepMed_906 | ecosystem: Environmental > Aquatic > Marine > Oceanic | place: Mediterranean Sea...
AACTATGGCCGTATTAGAGGACTAGCTCTTAAAGATGAAAGTTCACTTTGGGTCTCAGGGAATATCCAAGAAACCAAAGGCATATGGGTATTTACTTTAGATGATAATAAATCATCTAAAGTATTTGAAAGCTTTCTTGGCGGCGTCCCTGCTTTACTTAGCAGTCAACTAGGGGCGGAGAAATTAGTGTATACAAATTTCTCAAGGACAACCAATTTGAACGCTGTAGGGATACAAGATTTAAAAAAACTAACTGATATCAATAGTTCAATGGTTGATATGAATGCGGTTTATTCAACGGATTTAAAAGCGCTATATTTCGTTTCTAATCGCAGTGGACTTTATGATGTGTGGCGTTATAAAGATCATGCAACCGAAAGAATGACCAACATTAAAGCTAATATGATTGAACGTCCCATCTTAAATAGGCAACAAGATAAAATAGCGTATTTATCGAGATTGGATTCACAAACAGAATTAATGCTCTTTGATGTAATAAATAAAGTAGAGTTGAAGCGCATAATATTACCTAATAAAGCTTTATTACTTAGTTGGTCAAATGACCAAGAGTCTATATATTTTAATCGTTTTGAAGACGGTCAATATAATGTTTACAGCTTAAATATCGCCACGTCGAATAGTCGTAAAATCCTTTTAAATGCTGGCGGAATCGTTCAAGAGAGTAAAGATGGTAAGTCGTTGTTTTATGGTGATAGATTGCAGCAACAATTAATGCAAAAAATGCCATCAGGTGAAACCAAAGTAATATTTAAGGTACCAGATGATGAAAAAGGCTTAATTTCTCATGGTTTAAAGGTGATTGATGAAGGTCTTTATTATGCTTCGAAAAAACAAAATACTTACTCACTGAAGCATTATTCATTTACGACTAAATTGCATACTGAGTATATGGAGTTACCTAATAATGCATATGTCACTGATATTGTAAAAGGCGAATCTGTTGGTGTTATCTATGATAACCACGTAATCGAAAATGCAAATTTGATCCAATTAACAAAATAATCAAAATAAGATTATCTATATAAATTAACTGTTGATGTCAGCAAAACTTGCTCGGCTAAGCTTTGCTAAAGCAACTGGATTTAGAGCAACCTCTAAGCCACGTTTACCACCACTGATATAAACAAGATTATAATTTTTCGCACTGTTATCAATAATGGTTTGCAGTGGCTTTTTCTGTCCTAAGGGGCTAACACCTCCTAGAATATAACCTGTGCTATTTTCTACTTGTTTTGCTTCGGCCATTTTTACTTTTTTAACGTTTAATGCTTTTGCTAAAGCTTTCAAATTAAGTTTACTACTGACCGGAACGAGTGCAACGGCAAGTTGCTTATTTTCAGTAGTTACCACAAGGGTTTTATAAACTTGTTCGGCATTAAGATCTAACTTTTCGACTACTTCTAAGCCATAAGCGGTTGAAGTAAGATCATGTTGATAATGAAGGATTTCATGGGCTATTTTTTGTTGTTTTAGTTTTTGTATCGCGGGCGTCATTATTTATTATCTGCCATGAGAAAATTTTCTTCGGCTATTGATGTTTTAGTGATGGTTTATTATCACTAATAGCGTAGAATTATCAACCTATAGTCGTTTGTTTCATTAATTTATCCCAAGCCTATTATTTATCTATGAGAATTATCCATACCTCTGACTGGCATCTTGGTCAGTATTTCTATGGCAAAAGCCGCGCTGCTGAGCATCAACAATTTTTAAATTGGTTAATAGTTCAAGCGAAAGAGCGTCAGGTTGATGTCATTATTGTCGCAGGTGATATTTTTGATACTTCTACGCCACCAAGTTATGCCCGTGAAATGTACTTTGATTTTATTGCCAAATTACATCAAACAAATTGTCAACTTATTATATTAGCCGGCAATCATGACTCAGTGGCTATGCTTGCTGAATCGCAAGCAGTATTAGCCAACTTATCTACTCGCGTAGTTACTCAGGTTATACCGGTAGCGATTGATGAAAGCGAGTTGCAAGATAAAGAAAGCGCTGCAACTAAAGCAATTGCTCAGCAAGTTTTTCCTATTATCAATGTAAAAGGACAAGCAACGGCAATTATTTGCGCTATCCCTTTTGTTCGTCCTCGTGATGTTATTAAAAGCCGTGCAGGGCAATCAGCAAAGGATAAACAACAAAGCTTGCAACAAGCAATAAGTGATCATTATCAATCACTTTATCAATATGCACTCGAATTAGCTGAACGCTTAGCAAAAGACTTGCAGTTACCACAAGGTGAACAATTGCCTATTATTGCTACCGGCCATTTAACAGCCCTTGGTGTATCGTTATCTGACAGCAAAAGTGACTCAGTACGCGATATCTATATTGGTTCATTAGAGGCTTTTCCAGCGAGTGCTTTTCCTCCTGCTGATTATATTGCCCTTGGCCATATCCATCGAGCACAAAAAATAGCAAAGTCAGAGCATATTCGTTACTGTGGATCACCCATTCCACTGAGTTTCGATGAAGCTAAACAAGATAAGCGAGTTTTACTCGTTGAGTTTTGCTCAGGTAAGTTTAAGCAGGTTATTGATATTATCGTGCCATGCTTTCAACCTTTATACATGGTAAAAACTTCTGTTGATGACCTTGAAGAAAACTTGAAGCAAACACTGATTGAATTTAAACACTTTAAAGAGCAGCAAGCCCAATCAATATTACCTGATGTTATGCCATTAGAGAGTAATGCTTGGCTTGATATCGAAATAGATAATGGCGAACACTTAAGCGACTTATCACAACGGGTAAGTGAGCTTGTTATCGACATGCCTTTCGAAGTGCTGTTGGTACGTCGTTGCAAAAAGGCGCGTATGCGCCAACAAGCACAACTAGCACAGCAAGATAACAGCACGTTGAGTGAATTATCCTTAATGGATGTTTTTGATTCTCGATTGTCACAACTTGATTGGCAAACTGATGAAGAAGTTGCACGTAAAACACGTTTAAAGCAAATGTTTACTGAGCTATCGGTAGAAGTAGTCGATAAAGCATCCACAGAAGCTGCTATCAAGCAAAGCTTTGATAAGGTGGATAAAGACACTGCGGCAGTTGCAGGCAGTAATGAACTGGCGGTTACTATTGCATCGGCTGAGCAACAAAATTTATGAGAATTTTAAGTTTGCGTTTTGAGAATATCAACTCTCTCAAAGGTCGTTGGAAATTAGATTTTAGTGAATCGCCTTTTGATAATAATGGTTTATTTGCTATTACCGGCCCAACTGGTGCGGGCAAAACGACTATTCTAGACGCTATTTGTTTAGCGCTATATCATCAAACGCCACGCCTTAATCAACAAAAAGGGTTAGGGATATCTAAAAAACAAAACCCTTTAATGACACGTCATACTAGTCACTGTATGGCTGAAGTTGAGTTTGAAGTAAAAGGCCAGGGTTATCGTGCTTTTTGGAGTCAAAAACGTGCTCGAAATAAACTCGATGGAAACTTACTAGAGCCCGTTGCAGAGCTAGCTAAGCTTGATGGCACTATAGTGTCAGATAAACTTAAAACAGTGCGCACAGATATTAGCGATCTAACGGGACTTAATTTTTCACGTTTTACTAAATCAATGATGCTTTCACAAGGTGAGTTTGCTGCTTTTTTGAATGCACCTGCCAACGAACGAGCACAGTTACTTGAGCAATTGACGGGGACAGAGGTATACGGCGATATTTCTAAGCAAGTCTTTGATAACCATCGCAGCGCAAGTGATGAATTAAAACTGCTACAAGCGCAAAGTCTAGGTGTTACTTTGCTCGACGAAGAGCAAGTAAACGCACTTGAGTTGCAACTTAAAGAGACAATTTGTCAAGAAGAACAGCTGAACAAGCAATTACTACATGCACAGCAAGTTAAAAGCTGGTGCTTAAATTTCGCGGCGAATGAGCAAGAACAACAACTAGCAAAGGAGCAGTTAACGACTGCAGAAACAAAAGAGCAGCAAGTCAGGAGCGAACTTGTGTTACTCAGTCAGTCAACATTGGTTGAGCCACTACGCGTGCCTTTTGAAAAAATGCGCCATTATCGAGATCAGTATCAGCAAACCTTAAAAGAATCCTCTAATCAAAACGAACAATTAGCGGTAATAGAGCAAAAGCTTTTAGCGAGTGAAGCAGCATTAACTCAGTTACAACATCGCCAATCAAAGGAAGAAGCTGAACGAACAGTTGTAGAGCAAGTTTTACAAGAAAAGCTACAGCCGCTTGAACATGCAATCAGTCACCAAAAATCGGCATTGCAAGTTATTAAAAAGACTATTGCCTCTCAAAGTGATGAGCTTAACGCTAATTCTGCAGCGCTAGTAACAGCAGAGAATATACAGCAAAAAGCTTTGCAAACAGTTACAGAGCAACAAGAGTATTTAGCTAAGTATCAGCTATTACAGCAACTGCCAGAAAAGCTACCTTTATGGCAAAACCAATATCAACAACTCTCTCAATTACAAGGTAATAAGCAGCACTTATTAACCGAGCAAAACAAAGTTGAACAAACTTTGTTAGCGCTAGCTGCAAACCAAAACAACCAGCAGAAGAAAATTGCAAACAGTGAAGTACAATTACAGCAACTGAATAACCAGAAGCAAATGATTTTTGGTCAAGTTTTACAGCAACTGCATAAGAGTCAAACGGCACAACTTATCTGGACTCAATGTGTTGGAAGTAATGAAGAGTTAAGTAGTGAAAAATTAACTAGTGAAGAATTAATTAATGCAGAGCTAACTAGTGCAGAAGTAGAAAATGCAAGGTTAACTAATGTCGTAAATCAAGAAATAGTTGATAGCCAAAATCAACATTTAGCATTAAAACAAGCAGTGCAATTAGCACAACGTTTTCAAGTACTCGCTGAAGAGCAACAATCACTGGCTAATCAACAGACCGCAGATAATCAGAAACTAGCTATTACAGAACAAGAATTAGTACAGTTACGACAGCACTATAGTAGTAATAGTCAACAGAAAAAAGATGTAGAAGCCTTACTTGCCCAGCAACAAGCCATTATGGCACTTAGCGAGCACAGAGCGAAACTGCAACCAGAAGAAGCTTGTCCTTTGTGTGGCTCTGTTGAGCACCCGGCAATAATTGCATATCAAGCACTTGATAGTAATGAGTATCAACAACGCTTAGATTTACTTAATGAGGAATTATCGGAATTAGAAAGGCAAGGTAAAGCGCTTAACAAGGTACAAGTTCAGTTAACGGAGCGGTTATCTCTACAGCAAAATAGACTGCAAGTCATTAAGAGTGAACAGCAAAGTGTAGAGCAAAGCTGGCAGTTGTTAAACGTTGACGAATCAACTAAGCGTGAAGTTACTCAAGAGCAAGTTGAACAGAAATTTTCATTAAACAATAACAAAGCTGAGCAAGTATTACTTCAGCGATTAAATGAAGTTTTTAATCAACTTGAAGAGTTGATGGTGATACAAAAATTCTTGCAAGAAAATGAGCGAGAACAACAACAGAACATTGAACAAATAGCTCTTTGCGAGAAAGAGTTATCTAGTTATATAAATCAATTAAATTTACTACAAGCACAAGTTAATGCTCAACGTGAAGTACAGGTAAGTATTGCCACTAAAATAGCGCAAGAACAACAGGGCATTGTAACGTTAAACTCACAACTATTAGCTGATATTCAATCGACAGAAATTACCGATAAAATAGCACTGCCACAGACTTTCGAAGCAGAACTAAATCATTCAGAATGTAAAGTTATTTGCATAGATGAAAGTTGGCTTACTCTTGTACAGCATCAAGCCCAAGAGTATCAACAAATATTTAATGCTAACCAAGTCGCTCAAGAACAGTTAACGAGTCAAGAACATAAGCTTGGTTTATTAAAGCAACAAGCAGAGCAGCAGCAGGCATTATATGAACAAGCCAGCATACAATTAAGTCAACAGGAAAACGAAATATCCAACCAAGAATTGTTACGCGTTACTATCTTTAGTGACTTGGGAGTGATGGATAGTAAGTTGCAAGACACTGTTTTATTGAAAGAAAACATAAAGATGGCGCGAGAGGCTAATGATAAAGCACTTGAAGAATTAAAAAATCATTATCAGCAAGACCTAGCAACGCAGCAGGAAGTTAAAGGTCAAATAAATACCGTAAATCTGCAGTTAGAAAGCACGAAAAAGCAAAATGATAGCGCCAACACTGAGTGGCAGACATTGTTATCTGCTAGTGAATTTAGTAACGAGAATCAAGTGTTATCAGCACTGCTTAGTCCGGAAAAAAAGCAAGAACTCAGTCAACTTGCCACCGAAATAAGTGATTGCAAAAAACAAGCGAAAGTATTGCTTGAACAAGCGGTAAAGGTTGCGCAAAAACTAGATCTGCAAAAAGCTGAAATGAGTGCGAAGGGGACTGTCGATTTTAGCCAAGACACCATCGCTGAAAACCTTGCAAACTTGTCTGAGTCATTGAAGCATTGCCAGCAAAAAACAGGTCAATTCCGTCAACAAATTAGTCATGACAAAACCAATAAAATACAGCAACAAGCGTTGCTTGAAAATATCAAGCAAGCACAACATGCTTTAGATGATCTTAGTCATTTAAACGCGTTAATTGGCTCAGCCGATGGCGCTAAGTTTAGACGTTTCGCACAAAGCTTAACTCTGGCTAATCTAGTGCACTTAGCTAACACGCAACTAGAGCGATTATTTGGTCGTTATCAATTGCAATGCCAACAATCAGACTCACTAGCATTAGAAGTACTTGATACATGGCAAGGGGACAGTGCTAGAGACATCAAGACATTATCAGGCGGGGAGAGCTTTTTAATTAGTTTAGCGCTCGCTTTGGCATTATCAGATTTGGTCAGTAGTAAAACCAGTATTGACTCACTATTTCTAGATGAGGGTTTTGGTACACTTGATAATGACACGTTAGAGATAGCTCTTGATGCTTTAGATAATCTCAATGCCAGTGGTAAAATGATTGGTGTCATAAGCCATGTTGATGCATTGAAAGAGCGGATTGCCGTGCAAATTAAGGTAAAAAAGCTCAGTGGTTTAGGTATTAGTCGGTTAGATAAGCAATTTGAATTTGTTGCCGCTGAATAAAATCACGAAAAATTAAGCAAAGTTAAGAAAAAATACCCATATAACGGCCAGTTGAAAATTGATAGAGGAGAAGTGACTAAGTGGCAACTTGGATTTATTTCACATTACTTGCAGCAACTATGCAGGCAGTACGAACGGCAGGACAAAAACAGTTATCAGGTAAGCTCAATTCAATGGCGACTACAGGTGTGCGTTACATCTATGCTTTACCCTTTGCATGGCTGTATCTAACGTGGCTACTTGAATATAGAGAAGTGGCAGTACCTGAATTGAATAATGATTTTTTACAATACGCGTTAATTGCCTGTGTTATGCAAATCATAGGTACAGCTTGTCTGGTGGCAGCTTTTCGTTATAAAAATTTTGCTGTTGCAACAAGTTTGGCTAAAACAGAAGCCATTCAAGTAGCTATTGTGGGTGCATTAATATTTTCAGCACCTTTAACTGGTTTAGGCTGGTTTAGTGTCATTGTCGGCGTAGTTGGTGTTTTTCTCGTCTCTAAAGTAAAGTTTAGTGCAAGGGCATTATTTGCTGATAAAGACGCGTTAAGTGGTGTTGGCTTTGGCTTGGCTGCAGGCCTGGGCCTGGCGATAACCACTTTGTTAATACGTGAGTCAAGTTTAGCGTTGAATACTGATTTAATGGTGAGTGCCGCGGTAACCTTAGTTTTTATGATCACTGTGCAATCAGCAATTTCAATCGTTTATGTTTATCTGCAAGACAAAACACAGCTATCACTGATGCTAAAGTATTGGCGTTTATGCTTATTTGTTGGCATTACTAGTGTACTTGGCTCAATTGGTTGGTTTACTGGAGCAAGTTACCAAAACGCAGCCTTTGTTAAAGCTTTAGGACAAGTTGAGTTTTTCATTACACTTGCGCTGACATATCGTGTTTTCAAAGAAACAGTGACCTTAAAGGAATATTTAGGCATGTTTCTTATAGTACTGAGCGTCGTAATTTTACTGCTTTGGGCGTGATAATCGAAGAAAAAATTGTTACACTGCGGGTAATTTACCTACCCTAGCAGTACTTCACTGTAAAACGAATAGAGAATAAAGATGAAAATAGCTGAAAAAACCGTTGCTCACTTCCACTATGTATTAAAAGATGAAGCAGGAGCTGAGTTAGAATCATCGCAAGGCCATGAGCCATTAGTTTATTTACACGGCGCTAACAATACGTTGGCAGGTCTAGAAAATGCCTTAGCGGGTAAAGAAGCGGGTGATAAATTTTCGGTTACCTTACAACCCGAAGAAGCTTATGGCGAATATCAAGAAGGGCTAGAGCAGCGAGTTCCTGTTAAACACCTTCATGGTTTAGTGAGCAAAAGTGCTAAATGGAAAAAAGGCATGACTGCGGTTGTACAGACTGAACAAGGACAACGTCAAGTTACTGTCGTAATAGTTGGTAAGTTCAGGGTAACGTTAGATATTAACCCACCACTTGCTGGTAAAGTATTAACTTTTGATGTTGACGTTGTCGATGTACGTGCAGCAACTGATGAAGAAGTTGAACATGGCCATGTACATGGCGCTGGTGGTTGCGGACACGAGCATTAAAATCCGAGTATTAAAACCGGAGTATTAAAACCCAAGCATTAAAATCCGAGTATTAGAACCGGAGTATTAAAACCCAAGCATTAAAAGAGTGTTATCTCAATTAAGAGTTAACACTATAAAGCTATAAACTTTCTATGATAGAAATTTATAGCTTTTTTGTTTATTAGGCTTTGAAAAAACTAGTTTGGCAAAATGTTCAGGGCGGTGATAATCGGGTTCGTTAACATCGATGTTATGCCAAACTGCATATTGTTGATCAGTGCGGCCACCGCACCGATAAAAATTAGCATACCATGCCTCTTGGTTAACTTTTTCACCTGTTAACTGTTCAATGGCGATAAAAGGCAAAGCAATTTCAACAGACCATTGTTTATCATTTTTATCTTCAAACTTTACAGGACTTTTAATACTCGTTGTTCGGGTAATAAGACTAGCCGTTTCTAAGCTGACAAACTGCCTATTTTCACGACTTTTACCATAAGCAAGGTGCAGGGTGCCGCAGCAATTGACTTCTAAATTAACATAACTACTGCCCAATATACCGCTGGGACTAAAGAAGAATTCGACACAAGAATCTTCACAAATTAGCATATGGTTAAGTTCAGTTTGTTTGGCGAAACTATATTTGTCTTGAGCAATGATTTGCATAAATAATACATTGCTATTTGCCGCTAATTTTATTTGAGTGTTTTGTTTACTACCTGATGTATACCAAGGGTAATTGTCAATGTTCAGCTGTTGTATTTCTTGCCAGTTGGGTTGATTGTTGTTGATTTTTACTACGTTATATTGCATTTATTACTCTCTTATTTTTGAGCGCAATGATCAATTTTAATCACATTGATATGAGCAGAGTCTTTCATCTGCCATTGAATGTTTAAATCATACAAGCTCATTCCATAAATTTTATCATCGGTTTTACTTTGCTTGTATGCTGGACGAGGGTCTTGCGCTAATACTTGCTCAATAAATAAAGCTAACTCATGATACTTGTCTTGGTATTGTGCTAGATCAGTTTGTGCTTGATCAGTAAAGTTTATGGTCATGTTATTATCAGGCTCCTTTTGGGCGAAACCTGCACTAGCATGCGTGACAGCATCCGAGTAGGGCACATAAGGCTTGATATCAATAATGGGGGTACCATGCAACAAGTCTAAACCTGAAATATGTAAAATAGTTTGTTGCTTGCCTTTATTGGACAGTTGCTCAACACCGTCGAGCTTAACGACTGACATACCTATGGGGTTAGGGCGAAAAGTTGAACGAGAGGCGAGAACCCCTGTTTTTTTATTACCACCTAAACGTGGCGGCCTAACTAATGGTTTCCAGCCTTGCTCTTGAGTCGCATTAAAGACAAACAATAACCATAGGTGACTAAACTGTTCAATATCTCGGATAAGCTCAGGATTATTTGCATCCCCCGTTAAAAGAACTCTTCCTTTGGCGGCACTGACTAAATTGGGTTGCCTCGGTATAGCAAACTTCTCTTTATAGGGAGAGTCTATTGTAGCAATGCTTTCAAACTCAAAATGCTCAATGTTAGTCATTGCTGATATCTGCGTTGGCTGACTTGTTATCGTTTACATTGGTTTCAATTTGATATGCCTTGGCATAACAAACTACTTGTGCAATACAATGCTTAGTCTCTATATCAACACAGCTAGTGAAAACTACGCCATTTGCCCCTTGTTTAAAAGCAAGTTGCCTGGCTTGGGTGCGTGCGTTTATTATGTCTGGGGCAGCTAAGTGTGCTTTCATTTGGCAATCTTCACCTTCAACTAACCCGAGGTAGTGATGAGCTTCAGTTATTTCCTGCTCATTTTGATAAATTTTTACCTTGCTTGCACTAAAATATTCTTTGGTATTCTCAGTGCTAATATCACTGTCAAAGGTATAGTTACCACTACAACTGGCCAGTATGGGCAGTGCAATTAATAGGGCGATTATTTGTTTGCTCATATTAGTTTCCTTGCTGATATTCTATTGAGAGATAGCCAAAATAGATTCAGGTTTTTTTCCTGCTATCCAATAATGAAATAATTGTTCAATTGCATGGTTCTTTTGCTTCATAAGTATCCAATTACGCATGAAAATTTCAAAGGCATTGTCATTAGTATTGATGGCAAAAGCCATCGATAGTTCTGGTCTTGCTGGTTTAGGCACGATAACCGTGTATTCAGGGTTGATCAGTGTCCATGCCGATGCTGTTGCTGCGCCAAAGAGCATGGCATCAATATGCTGATATTTTTCTTTAAAAAATAGTCGTGGTGTTGAAATCTCCCAAACGGTGGCTTTTTTAAAGTAACGTCTGACAATATTTTCACTGTAAAATATCTCAGGGATCCCTATGATTAAATCATCTCGTTCAAAGATAGCCTGCCAGTCGCTAAATTCTTTACGACGATCCTCTTTAACAAGAAAGGCCATAGATTGGCTCGAATAAGGCACAGTTAAGGTGTATTCTCGCATATTTTGGGGTGTAACAGGCATTCCTGTAGTCATATCTAAATAACCTGAAGAAAGTAACTCTTTCGCTTGATTATGAAAGATACGAACGAACTCTACCGATACACCGAGATCATCTGCTAACAAATTAATAATCTCAATATCAAACCCGACAAGTTTACCTTGGTGATTATGAAAGGCGTACGGCAAATCATCTCGAAAATAGCCGACACGAATGAAACCACGTTGGCTAATTCTATCTAATACACTTGTCTTGTTTGCCATGTTAGCGAAGCTAGCGTCAGGCTCAGTTAAGACCTTAGTTTCAACATCAAGTACAATGAAATCTCTTTCTATAAATTTACTATACCCCTGATACTGGTAACTTATTGCGTCGAAAGTATAACGTAACGACACAAATGCTAGGATTGAAATTACTGGTAGCAACAGTAGATAGCGACTAAAGGAAGCTAACTTAAATGTGAAATTGTTCATCATGCTAGTGGCAATGAGCAATACCAAGCAAACGGCAAAGATGACACTTAATAGGGCATTAAGGCGACCAATAACAATGTTTTCAGCGACAAGAAATAAATCAAAAAGTGAACCTGGCACATTAAACAATTCTAGAAGGCTCGGGATAGCAATTGTGGTTGAGCCAAATAGTTGCGGTATACCAGCCAGTAATAATTGTATGTAATCGCTGCTATTCACTTGTGAACCAGAAAACCAAGCGGCAAATAAAGTGAATAACAACGCCAATAGTTTTCCCCCTACGGGTAAACTAAAGCAGATTGGCACAATAATACTAGGCATGTTACTCGCATCTTGCTTTAATGCTTTACTGCCATTGCCTACGGCAGAATTTTGCTCGATGAGTTGTTTGACTTTTTCAACAATAATAGGGATGACAATAAAAAAACTGCCTGTCGCAAAAGCGGTGATCATAGCTTGACGTGAACTAGCCAGAATTTGGCGGTAGCTAAAAGGAGTTATTGTTGCAACAATGGCGGGTAATACAATAAATGTCAGCAATATTACTAAGACAACGGCGGTTACTATGTAAACCTGTAATCCATCGAGTTGCTCACTGTTTACGGTTGCTGCTGCTCGCTCTGCAATACAGAAAATACCTATAGGGGCAAAACGCATAACCATATTACTGACATTGACAACGGCATTGTTTAAACCATTCAAAACCGATAAGGTCGATTTTTTAGCTTTTACTTGCATTAAACCAATGCCGACAAAGATGCTAAATAGCACAACGCTAGGTATCAAACCATTGGCTAAGGCATAGAAAGGATTCGTTGGAATAAACAAGGAAATGAAATCAAATTCTGGTGTTGTACTAATGGTATTAAGACTGTAAAAATCAGCACTTTGCCAATTAGGAAAAGCAATTGGGGCAAGCAATATAAAGGTCAATACAACGGCTAGCAATGTCATTAAAATCACTAAACTGATTTTTAATGTATTTCGGACTTTCGTTGGTGATAAGCTCCCAATACCAACAATAAGAGATAAAGCAATATAGGGGAGTGCGGTCATCTGCAGTAACATGACAAAAGCATTAGCAAGCGCATCGACACCGACATAGACCGTTGAAGTTAATGACCCTATGATCAAGCCAATAACCATAGCCAAGATGATACGAACGGATAACGATACTTTAGCTATTAACTGACTCACTTTACTTATCAATGTAGTTATTACCTATTTATTAATTCGCTATACTTTAACGAAAGAGATTACGCTATTTTATAATGTGAAGTTAAATCTTTATGTTAAATAATGTTCGATTCAACTGTTTACTTACCGCTACCAATATAATCAAAGAAAAGCAATGAGGCTAAATTTTCTGTTCTTTGGCTACAAGGTTCGTTATATCTTTATGTTATTAAGAAAAGTTAACATTATGTACTTTAAAATTAAAAAAAAAGGTACCTCTGTAAGTGATACCTTTTCTTATTGTTAAAGTGAATTAGCTAAGCTATTCGCTGAACGAGTTATTTAACTCTCATACCCGGTTTTGCACCGTCATCAGGGTTTAGTATCCATAAGTCAGAGCCACCCGGTCCTGCGGCTAAAACCATGCCTTCTGACATGCCAAAACGCATTTTACGTGGTGCTAAGTTAGCAACCATTACCGTATGTTTACCAATAAGATCTTCAGGCTGATAAGCAGATTTAATGCCAGCAAATACTTGACGTGTTTCCTTACCTTCATCATCAAGACCCAAGGTTAACTTAAGCAACTTATCCGCTTTTTCAACATGCTCAGCATTGATGATTTTAGCAATACGCAAATCAATTTTTGCAAAATCATCAAATTGAATTTCTTCGCTGATAGGATCTTCTGCTAAAGGGTTTGCTAGAGCTGCGCTATTATCAACCACTTTAGCTGATTTGCTTTTCTTGCTCTTTTTCTTTTCTTCTTTAGGTGTAGCACCTGCTAAGCTATCTTTTGAAGCTTCAGTCATAGCATTAACTTTGTCCATATCAACACGCTGTAACAATGCTTTAAACTTGTTAATCTTGTGATCGGTTAATAAAGTCTTATGGCCTTCCCAGATCAATTCATCATTTAAAAAAGTTGCTGTGCTATCTGCAAGTACAGGTAAAACTGGCTTTAAATAAATCATCAAGGTACGGAACATATTAATACCTAACGAACAAATATCTTGTACTTCTTGCTGCTTTGTTTCGTCTTTGACTAACTGCCATGGTTCTTTCACGGCAATATATTCGTTTACTTTATCAGCAAGTGCCATTATTTCACGCATGCCTCGACCAAAATCACGAGATTCATAATGAGCAGCAATACTATCACCAGCAGCCATCACTTCATCAGCAAGTGCTTGATCATCGATATTGCTTGAGAGCACGCCATCAAAGCGTTTAGTGATAAAACTGGCACAACGTGAAGCGATATTAACAACTTTACCTACTAAATCTGAGTTTACACGTTGAGCGAAATCTTCAAGGTTAAGATCTAAATCATCAATACGATTAGTTAATTTAGCCGCGTAGTAATAACGTAGATATTCTGGGTTCAAATGCTCTAAATATGTTCGGCCTTTAATGAAAGTCCCTTTAGATTTTGACATTTTTGCGCCATTCACAGTGACAAAACCGTGGGCATAAACACTGGTAGGCTTGCGGTAACCTGCACCTTCAAGTACTGCCGGCCAGAAAAGACTGTGGAAGTAAATAATGTCTTTACCGATAAAGTGATAAAGTTCAGCGTCTGAGTTTTCATTCCAAAAACTATCAAAATCAATGCTGCTGTCTTTATTACATAAGTTTTTAAAGCTACCCATGTAACCAATCGGTGCATCTAACCAAACATAGAAAAACTTACCCGGAGCATTGGGGATTTCAAAACCAAAATAGGGGGCGTCACGGCTAATATCCCACTGTTTTAAACCTTGCTCGAACCATTCACTTAATTTGTTCGCCATTTCTTCTTGTAATGCACCACTACGGATCCACTCTTTTAACATACCTTCAAAGGCAGGTAAGTCGAAGAAATAATGCTCTGAGTCTTTTAATATTGGGGTAGCACCTGAAACAACTGAGCGCGGATTAATGACTTCAGTTGGTGAGTATGTTGCTCCACAATTATCACAGCTATCACCATTTTCATCTTCTGATTTACATTTTGGGCAAGTGCCTTTAACAAAACGATCCGGTAAAAACATACCTTTTTCTGGGTCGTAAAGTTGTGAAATTGTGCGAGTTTTAATATGACCCTTAGTGTGCAATTTATTATAAATGTCACTTGCTAAGGTTTGATTTTCGTCACAATGTGTCGAATGATAATTATCAAAGCTGATATGAAAGTCTGCAAAGTCAGCCATGTGCTCTTCACGAACACCATTGATCATTTCTTCTGGTGTTATGCCAAGCTCTTGTGCTTTAAGCATAATAGGCGTGCCATGTGCATCATCGGCACAGACGAAATAAGTTTCATGACCACGCATACGTTGAAATCGTACCCAAATATCAGTTTGAATATGTTCAAGTAAATGACCCAAATGAATCGAGCCATTGGCGTAAGGTAGCGCACAAGTCACTAAGATTTTGCGTTTTTTTGGCAAAGAGTTGGCTAAAGTTGTTTCAGACATGAAAAATAGTTGTTTTTTGATGGTAATAATGACGGCAATAGTACAGAATTTAGTGATGTTTTTCATTAGTTGAATGCAACTAATTACTAATTATTTATTTTTTACTTTTTCTAAAGGCTCTCCTCTCACATGTTCGGTAAATTCTTTTCAAAACAAGCAAACAAAAAAACAAGCAGACAATCAAATGATCAAGTTGATAATCAGCAAAATGAAGTCTTAAACTTCTCAGATACAGAGCAGCTTATTATCGATACCTTAGCAAGCTACGTTTCGACTACGTTTCCACAAGGCATTATGGTTGTTTGCCAACACTTTTCACTAACACAGCAAAGTAAGAAATCTGAGCTAACGGTGAGTTTAACCATGCCATTTCCATGTCAGGGAGAATTGAATGAATTAGCGGTAAGTTTATCTGTGGCAGTTAATAGAAATATTTGTTTTGACATCAGCTTAAAGGTTAATGCGGTTCGTCAGTCAGAATTAACGGGCACGGCTGGAAATATTGCTAATATTATTGCTGTTGCTTCGGGCAAAGGAGGGGTTGGTAAGTCAACTACTACGGTTAATTTAGCCTATGCATTAATGGCTGAAGGTGCCAAGGTAGGCATCTTAGATGCAGATATATACGGACCATCTATTCCTACCATGTTAGGTATTGCTAATGAAAAACCTAGTTCAATTGATGGAAAATTAATGACACCGCTTAATGCTAAGGGACTGAGTGCAATGTCGATAGGTTTCTTAATAGAAGCCAGTGATGCAACGGTATGGCGTGGTCCAATGGCTAGTGGCGCCTTTAACCAGTTATTGAATGAAACCGCTTGGCCTGAATTAGATTATTTACTAATAGATATGCCACCTGGGACAGGTGATATACAACTGACATTGGCGCAAAAGGTACCGGTTGCGGCAGCTGTTATTGTTACCACCCCACAAGATATAGCTCTTGTAGACGCCGTCAAGGGCATTACTATGTTTGATAAAGTTAAAGTACCTGTTTTAGGTATTATCGAAAATATGAGTTACCACCTGTGTGAAAACTGTGGTCATCAAAGTCATATTTTTGGTAAGGCGGGCGGCAAAGAGATGGCACTCGCTCAAAATACGCAATTGCTAGGGCAATTACCTCTTGATATTGCTATTCGTGAAGATGCCGATATGGGGCAATCAGACATTGTTGAAAATAGCACTGGTGAAATAGCTATACATTACCGTAAAATAGCGCGTAATATAGCGGCGCAATTGTTTTTACAATGTGACAATGCTAGTCAACTTAATGCTACGGTTGAGTATACGGATTAAATACGGAATAAAAGTAATTATGAGATTATGTGATAAAGATATAGAGCAATACCTTGATGAAGACAAAATCATCATAGTACCAAAACCTGATAGCTCTATGATCTCAGGTGTTAGTGTTGATATTCGTTTAGGTAATGAATTTAGAGTGTTCCAAGACCATACCTTACCCTACATTGATTTAAGTGCACCAAAGGTCGAAGTACAGCAAGCAATGAATTCCATCATGAGTGACGAGATCTTTATTGAAGATGGTGAAGCATTCTTTTTACATCCAGGTGAGTTAGCATTAGCGGTAACGTATGAGTCAGTCACCTTGCCAGATAACATTGTTGGTTGGTTAGATGGTCGTTCTTCTTTAGCACGACTTGGATTGATGGTACATGTAACCGCTCACCGTATTGACCCTGGCTGGTCAGGCCAAATTGTTTTAGAGTTTTTTAATAGTGGTAAATTGCCTTTAGCACTGCGACCAAAAATGAAAATTGCGGCGTTGAATTTTGAAACAATGTCATCAAGTGCAACACGTCCATATAACAAACGTGAAGATGCTAAATATAAAGATCAAAAAGGTGCGGTGGCAAGTAGAATTAGCCAAGACGATACTGTTGATTAAGTGGTAATCTTGTACAAAAAAAAGGCGCTATTTAGCGCCTTTTTTGGTTCTTTGCTTTGCTGATAAATTTTATCTTCAAGAAACTTGATTATGTTGGTTAACACAATTTTCTAGCGCGTTGATCAGCTTTTCATTATCATGATGGTGCGAAATTTTATTATGTGCTAAGTCTTGGCAAAAGATATTCACTCTTTTAGAACTTATGGTTTTATCTTGACATATAACGCTGTCAATCGGCATGCAGCCAATGTTGTTTTCTATCCAAGTTAGTTTTTCATCAAGTGACAATTTGGCCGCAGGGCTTTGCTCTGCAACAATGTTATCAATAAACACGCAGTGCCCCTTGCGATGTTTAATGGCATTACTAATATCGCGAACTAATAATGGAGGAACTATACTGGTCAGAAAACTTCCAGGGCCAAGGATAATTAAATCAGCATTATTAATGGCTTCGATACAGGCAGGTATAGCCTTTACCAGTGGCGCTAACATCAAATCTTTTGGCATAACGGGCATTTCATCAACAGATAATTCACCCAAGCGGCAACGACCTTCAGCATAGAATGCCATTAAATCAGTTGGTGTCTCTGACATAGGCAATACTTGTGTTTTAACGCGAAGTATTCTGCGGACTAACTTAATTGAATCAAGTGGACTTGATTGGACTTGTCCTAAACCATAGAGGATAAGATTGCCTAGATTGTGTCCAGAGAGCTCGTCACTACCATCAAAACGAAAATTGAATAACTGGCTGCCAATAGAGTTTTGATCAACTAATTGAGTCAGACAGTTACGTAAATCACCCCATGCAATGGTGCTACTACGTTTTCTTAAACGGCCAGTAGAACCGCCATTATCAGTTGTGGTTACAATACCTGTAAGTTTATTACCCATAAAGGAGAGGGTAGAGAGGACTCTTCCTAAGCCATGTCCGCCGCCTATTGCGACTATATTAAGCTTTTTAAGCTGCATAATTAATGACTGCACTTGTTTACTGCTTGAACTAATGGCGTAAACAATACAGTTAAATGGCAAAAAGATAAAGGGATACCGCTAAAGTAGGCAGCAAGCTTTACTTGCTTTAATGTGCGCTCAATAATATTTACTGAGCATTATAAAAGTAAAAAATTAACGCATGTGTCTCGTCCTTTAATATGCTCGATCAGAGAAGGAGAATTAACGTTTATGATTGGCCTAGCCCAAAGGTTGTAATTCTTATGGAGCATTAATATGTTATTAGACATAGACGAAATAGGTAAAATTTTACAATTGCTTAGTGAAAATCTTATAATAAACAAGCAAGTTGCTTGTTAAGTAATCATTCAACACATTCCTGTATAAAAAATTCAAATAAGTGTTGACAGTTTCATGGTCGCTGCTTAGAATGCGCCTCGTTTTCAGCAAGTGTTAGGTCCACAGGTTGAAGACGAAAATTTAATTGCTATTAGGCCAGTGATTAAATTACTCGAATACTTCGGGGCTATAGCTCAGCTGGGAGAGCGCTTCGCTGGCAGCGA
>Ga0114909_1000931_pt1 | contig 18331 bp, 16 predicted proteins | sample MalvireepMed_906_FD_87290 | JGI IMG/M metagenome (GOLD analysis project Ga0114909, IMG submission 87290) | Marine viral communities from the Global Malaspina Expedition - Malaspina viral metaG DeepMed_906 | ecosystem: Environmental > Aquatic > Marine > Oceanic | place: Mediterranean Sea...
ATCGATATCGGGGAAAAGTTCTTCGAAACCTACGGCATCAGGACCGTAGCGGGCCGGGTGTTCAGCCCCGAATTTGGCCGCGACGATGCGACCGAAACCGAGAGCGAAGGCAACTTCAACATCGTCATCAACCGCAACGCCGTGCCGGTACTCGGCTTCGATTCCCCCGAAGACGCGATCGGGAAGGTCGTGGGCGGAGACCGACCGCGCACCATCGTCGGCGTGGTCGACAATGTTCGCTACACCTCGGCCCGCGCCGAGATCGGGCCGACCTTCTACGTCTACAAGAGCGAGCTGCCCGATTTCGCTATCGCCACGCTGCGGTTTACCGGCGATCCGCGTCCCGTGAAGGAGGCGGTGCGCGCGGCGTGGCAGGAAAGTGCAGGAGCCCTCCCGCTGGGGATGGAAACCACCGACGAAAGGCTCGAGACCTTTTACGAGGACGACGAACGTACCGCTCGCCTGTTCGCCATCGGCGCAGGACTGGCGGTGCTGATCGGGATGGTCGGGCTGTGGGGCCTCGCCTCCTTCAACACCGCGCGCCGGGTGAAGGAGATCGGCATCCGTAAATCGCTGGGCGCTTCGGCAACCGATATCGTCAAGCTGCTGGTCGGCCAGTTCATGCGTCCCGTGCTGATCGCGAACCTGATCGCATGGCCGCTCGCCTATTTTGCGATGCGCACCTGGCTGGCAGGCTTCGATGACCGGATCGCCCTCTCTCCGCTGTTTTTCATCGGGGCCAGTCTGGTCGCGATCGCGATCGCGGTGCTCACCGTCCTCGGCCAGTCGCTTCGCGCGAGCCGTACCGCTCCGGCATGGGCGCTGCGCCATGACTAGAGGCATCATGACAAGAGCCGCGCTGCTCGGTGGAGCGGCGCTGCTCGGCGCAGCTCCCGCCCAGGCCGACACGCTGCGCGATGCGATTGCGGCAGCCTATGCCACCAATCCCACGCTGGCCGAGGCGCAGGCCCGGCAGGAAGCCCTGGAGGAGGCCCCCGAACAGGCGCGGGCCGAGGGTCGGCCCTCGCTCTCCGCAGTTGCCGGCGCAGGCTACGACGATCTCGGCCGCGGGAGCGCGGGTAGCGCCGATCTGCAAGCGGCCATGCCGATCTGGACCGGCGGCCGCGTATCCTCAGCCGTCCGAGCATCATCGGCAGATGTCGCGGCGGGCGCACAGGTGGTGCGCGACAATGAGGCGGCGGTGCTCGAGCAGGTGGTCGCGGCCTATGCCGACCTGCTGTTCGCACAGGAAGCGGTCGAGGTCGCCCGGATCGGGATCGAGCGGCTCGACCGGCAGATAGGCGAGGCACAATCGCGTTTCGATCTGGGCGAAGCAACGCGGACCGACGTTGCCCAGTTGCAGGCCCAGCGATCGAGCGTCGTCGCCAATCTCGCCGATGCCGAGGCCGCTCTTGCAAGCGCGCGCGCAGCCTATCGCGCGGTGGTGGGAGAGGAACCGGGCGCGCTGGAGGACGAAGTGCCCCCACCCGCAATGCTCCCCGCCGACCTCGCCGATGCGCGCGCCGCTGCCGAACTCGCCAATCCCCGTCTGCTCGAACGTCTCCGCATCGTCGATGCCTCCAGAGCCAGGATCGACCGCGCTCGAGCAGACGGCGCACCAAGCATCGAGCTTGCGGGCGCCTATGGCCGCGGCGTGGAAGACGCGGGAGGCCGCTTGCGGGATTACGACAGTGCCGCGAGCGTCGGTGTCACCTTGCGCATTCCCTTGCTGACTGGCGGGCTGGTGGCATCGAGAGTGCGCGAGGCTGAAGCGACCGCGCGCGCCGATCGTTACGCCGTCCAGGCAGAGCTGCGCGAAACCATGCGTTCGGTCGAGACCGCCTGGGCCACCCTTCAAGCCGCAAAGCAACGCGAAACGGCCAGCCGCGACGGGTTGGAAGCCGCACAGATCGCGCTCGACGGGGTGCGCGCGGAATACGAATTCGGCCTGCGCTCGACGATCGACATTCTGCTTGCCGAACAGAGCTATCGCTCGGCCCAGCTCGCCCTCGCCCGGGCGCGCAGCGACGTGCTGATGGCGCAGGCCGCACTGCTCAGGGCAACCGGCCATCTCGATCGTGCGGCCTTTCTGGATGGCCGGGAAGGAGATGGCACGGTCGCGGGGTGAGTACTTACGCGTTTACGCCTTTCATGCCCTCGGCAGTATAGCGTTCGCCCACGAAGGTGCCGGGGGCATAGGCGCTGTCGAGCCGGGCAATGTCATCATCGGACAGGGTCAGGCTGGCGGCCGCGATGTTCTGCTCCAGATAGGTCAGCCGCTTGGTGCCGGGGATCGCGAACACCCCTTTGGCGAGCGCCCATGCCAGCGCGACCTGCGCTGCGGTGGCCTCGCGCTGATCGGCGATGGCGGTCAGGGTGCCGAGCCGCGCGGTGTTGGCTTCCAGCGCATCTTCCGAAAAACGCGGTGTATGGCGTCGGAAATCATCTTCCGAGAGGGCTTCGCGGTCGAGCGCGCCGGAGAGGAGCCCACGGCCGAGCGGGCTGTAAGCGACGAAGGCAATGCCCAGCTCGCGGCAAGTGGGCAGCACCTCGACCTCCATATCGCGCGTGGTCAGCGAATATTCGCTCTGCACCGCCGCAACCGGATGGACAGCATGCGCGCGCCGCAGGGTGTCGGCAGAGACCTCGCTCAGGCCGATGCGCGCGATCTTGCCCGCTGCGACCAGATCGGCGAGCACGCCCATCGTATCCTCGACATTGCGACCGGCCTCCGCGCGGTGGACATAGTAGAGGTCGATCCGCTCCACCCCGAGCCGCTGGAGCGACGCGTCGCAAGCCTGCCGGATATAGTCCGGGCTGTTGTCGATCGTGCGCGCATATTCGCCCGGTGCTTTGCGAATGCCGAACTTGGTGGCGACGAAGGCTTCGGGCCGACCATTCTTCAGGAAGCGCGCGAGCAGTTCCTCGTTATGACCATTGCCGTACATGTCGGCAGTATCGAACATGCGCACGCCAAGCTCGTAGGCGCGATCGAGCACGGTCAGCGACTGCGCGTCGTCGGTCTCGCCATAGAATTCGGACATGCCCATGCAACCCAGGCCAAGCTGCGGGAGTTGCGGGCCTTCGGTGCCGAGGGGAAGTTGGGCGATCATGATGAAGACTCCTGTGATGGTTTCGCTGCCCACCATAGCGCCCGAGCAAATCCGCAAAATTGAATGCGTTTGCACTCCATCTGTGCAAGATCGATCAGATGAAGTGGGATGACCTGCAAGTGCTCGCCGTGCTGGAGCGCGAGGGATCGCTGGCCGCAGCCGCGCGCGGGCTGGGTGTGAACCATGCGACGGTCTCGCGCCGCATCGCCGCGCTGGAAGAGTCTGTGGGCCAGCAGCTCATCCGCCGCCTCGCCCGCTCCACTCCGCTGACCGAGAAGGGCCTCGAAATTGCCGCCATCGCGCAGGAGATGGAACGGGGTGCGCAGAAGATCGAGCGCGCAAGCCATGCAGCGCAAGGAACGCTGACCGGCATGGTGCGCCTGACCGCACCGCCGGTACTGGTGAGCGAAGTCATAATTCCGGCGATGGGCGACCTGCGCACTGCTCATCCCGAGCTATTGATCGCGCTGTCGGCCAATTCGCACCTCGCCTCGCTCGATAGCGGGCAGGCGGACCTCGCAGTGCGCATGGTCGAGCCGCAGGGGCGGCAGAATATCGTCCGTCGCATCGGCGAGGTCCGCTTCGCGCTCTACGCGAGCAGCCCGATCGCGCGGCAGCCGCCGTCGGACTGGCGCTTCATCGCCTTCGACGAGACCCTCGCACATGTGCCGCAGCAGCGCTGGCTGGCAGAATTCGCTGGTGCGCGACCGCTGGATCTGCTCACCGGCGATTTCCACTCCCAGTTCGCAGCCGCGCGTGCCGGGCTCGGCGTCGCCCTGCTGCCCTGCATCATGGGCGACGCATGCGCCGAACTTGAGCGGGTCGCACCGGACCAGCCCGAGCCGCGGCCCGTGTGGCTGGTCATCCATGCCGACCTGCGCCACGCGCCAGCCGTGCGCGCAGTGGCGGACATGCTGGTGGAGGCATTTGGCGCATAGCGCTGCGGCGAAGGCGGCTGGCTGACAAAGCGACGACCGCGCTCTAGGGCACATGGCGGATGAAACCCTTGCGCGCCTTGATTCGGGAATACCGCCACCTTGCGCTCGCGCTGCTGCTGGTGGCGTTTTTTATCCGGGCAATAATCCCCGCGGGTTTCATGGTGTCCACCGCCAGCGACACCGTTCTTTCGGTAACGATCTGTTCCGATGCCTCCGCCGGCCTCAAGCAGATGCAGCTGGTCATCCCGGGCAAGAAGCCGGCCAGCGGGCATTCGGATGGCATGGAGAAGGACCAGCATTGCGCCTTCTCCGGCCTCGCAAAGGCGGCCGGCGGCGCGGGCGACGCCGCACTGCTGGCGCTAGCCTTCGCCTTCATCCTCGTGCTCGGCCTGGCGCCGGTGCGGCACCTTGCGTTTCAGCGAAACTCCTACCTCCGACCGCCGCTGCGCGGCCCTCCGGCAGCGGCCTGACAATCCCAGCCTGACCTGTCGGTTCTGCCGTCGCGCGCCCGGAATGCGCAGCGCGGCCTTTCGGAGTATAGAAAATGCAATTCAAGACGACCCGCCCGCTGGGGCGGACCATCCACGCTGGCTTTGCCGCTGCTGGCGCCGCAGCGCTCATCCTTTCGATCGGAGCGTGCAGCTCGCAATCCCAGCCTGAAGGCGCGGCAAGCGAAAACGCCATCAGCGAGCTCGTCATCACCGCCCCCTGGTCGCGCGAGACCGCGAAGGGCCAGGACGCGGGCGGCGCCTTCATGACCATCGCCAACGAGGGCCGCGGTGCCGACCGGCTGACCGGCGGGTCGACCCCGGTGGCGGGCGATGTGCAGATCCACACGGTCGACATGACCGACGGCGTGATGCGCATGCGCCAGCTGTCCGATGGGCTGGAGATCCCCGCAGGCGACACGGTCACGCTGAAGCCGGGCAGCTTCCACATCATGCTGATGGACCTCAAGCACCCGCTGGAACGGGGCGAAACAGTTCCCCTGACGCTCACCTTCGCGAAGGCCGGGCCGGTCGAGGTGGAACTCATTGTCGAGCCGGTCGGCTCGCAGGGGCCTGATGAGGCGGGAGGGGGCGATGAGTGATCGGTTTCCAGAGCTTGAAGAAGAGCAGACGCCGGAGGAACGCGCGGCGGGTTTGAGAACCTTCCGGATGATCGTCTGGCTGTTCGTGGCGCTCGTCGCCGGGATGGGTCTGTTCGCTCTGTTCGGGCCGGACAGGCAGCCTGCGCCGGATCAACCGGTCGGTTATGCCGACACGGTGGGCGGCGCATTCTCTCTCACCGCCGCGGATGGTTCAACCGTCACCGACCAGACGCTGAAGGGAAAGCCGTTTGCGATCTTCTTCGGTTTCACCCGATGCCCGGACGTGTGCCCGACCACGCTCGCGAGCCTCGCCAAACTGCGCAAGCAGATGGGTGAGGATGGCGACAAGTTCCGGATCGTCTTCGTCTCGGTCGATCCCGGCTACGACAGTCCGGAAGATATCGGGCGCTATGTCGACCTGTTCGGCACGCCGATCATCGGCCTGACCGGCTCGGACGAGGAAATCGCCCGGGTCACCAAGGCCTACCACGCCTTCTACAAGAAGGTGCCGACCGAGGGCGATGACTACACCATCGACCACACGGCCTCGGTCTACCTGATGGATGCCGACGGGAAGCTCCAGTCGATCATCGACTATCACGAGGATCCGAAGACCTCGCTCGCCAAGCTGGAGCGGCTGGTCGACAAGACGTGAACGGGTTCGGCGGTGTCCCGCGACTAGCGCGGAGCGCCGCCGACCGCCTGATACAGACCCACTAGCGTGGTCAGTTCGTCGGCCTTCGCCTGAACCAGTGAGAGTTCGACGCCGAGCAGAGCGCGCTGGGCATCGACCTGCTCGATATAGGGCGTGTATCCCGCGCGGTAGCGGTTGCGCGCATGGCGAAGCGCATCCGCGACCGCGCTCTGCTGGGCCTCCAGCGCCGTCTGCTGTTCGCCGAGATTGGCCAGGATCGCCATGCGATCCTCCACCTCGCGGAAAGCACCAAGCACGGTGGAGCGATAGGCCCAAGCAGCCTGATCGCGCTGCGCAGTCGCTCCGTCGAGCTGGGCCTGCAGCCGCCCGCCCTGGAAGATCGGCGCAAGGATGCTGCCGCCGAGCGACCAGACGCTGATCGGATCGGCAAGCAGGTCGGAGAGGGCCAGCCCCGCGCTCGCCCCCAGATCGATCGACGGCATGAAATCGGCGCGCGCGACGCGCATCTTGGCGTCGGCTGCGGCAATCCGGTATTCCGCCGCCGCGATATCCGGCCTGCGGCGCAGAAGTTCCGAAGGGAGCGTTGCGGGCGGCGCCGGGGCGACCAGTTCGTCCAGCGTCCCGCCTCGTTCGATGCCGCCGGGCAGTTCCCCGGTCAGGACCGACAGCGCATTCTCCTGCCGCGCAATCTGCGCCTTCAACTGCGGGACCAGCTGCGCGGTCGCCTGATATTCGGCCTCCGCCTGCCGCAAGGGCAGCTGCGACGTATAGCCGACCTCGGCACGGTCGCGGGCGAACTTGAGCGCTTCCTGACGCGCCGCCAGCGTATCTTCCAGCACCGCTAGCCGGGCATCCAGCGCGAGCAGCGTGATATAGCCGGTGGCGGTAGCCGCGCTCACTGCGAGGCGAGCGGCTTCCTCAGCCGCAGCGCTCGCCGCGACGCCTGCCTCTGCCGCATCGACGCGCGCGGCGTTCTTACCGAACAGGTCGAGTTCGTAGGAGGCGCGAAAGGTCGGCTGGGCCGCAACCGACTCCTGCGGCCGCCCCAGCGCCGACACCTCGCGCTGCACGCCGCCTTCGACGCCCACGCCAAGCGATGGCAGCAGGTACCCGCGTGAAGCCTGTTCGGTCGCGCGTGCTTCATCCATCCGCGCCGCCGCGATGCGGACATCGGGATTGTTGAGCCGCGCCTGTTCGACAAGGCGCGAGAGCTGGGGATCGCCGAAGCTTTCCCACCAAGCCGCCTCGACCGGAGCGCTCGCACCAAGCTGCGTGCGCCACTCGATCGGCGGCGTCACGGCGGTTCCCACGGGGGCATCCTGCAGACTCGGCGCGCAGGCGGACAGCGCGAGCGCGGATGTGAACAGAAGAGCAAGAGACTTGCGCATGGCGATCACTCCTTCGTGTGAACGGTCGCGACGACCGACATGCCCGGCCCCAGCCGCTCGGCAGCCTTCTGGCCCTTGTCGAGGACGATGCGCACCGCGATGCGCTGCGGCACCTTCACGAAGTTGCCCGCGCCCGTGTCCGGCTTGACGATGCTGAATTCACTGCTGGCGGCAGGCGCGATGCTCTGCACCCGGCCGGTCAGTTCCAGGCCGCCCAACGCATCCACTTCTAGAGTCGCGCGCTGGCCCACTGCCATCTCTGCGGTTTGGGTCTCCTTGAAGTTGGCAACCACCCAAAGCTCGTCGGGAACGATATACATCAGTTGGGTGCCCGCGTTGACGAGCTGGCCCACACGCGCGGTAATCTCGCTCAGGCGGCCCGAACGCGGGGCGCGGATTTCGGTGCGCGACAATTCGATCTCAGCAAGGTCCTTTGATGCCTCGGCACCGGCGACCTGCGCTTCGAGCCCACCGCGACCGACCGTGACCGACCGCACGTTCTCGGCAGCGATAGCCCGCTGGGCCTCTGCCTGCTGCACACCTGCCTGCGCCTGTTGCAAGGCAGCGCGCGCCTGATCGCGTTCACGCAGAGAGACCGATCCTTCGTCGACCAGTTCGGCAATGCGGTTCATGTCCGCCTGCGCCTTCTGCAGCGCGGCGCGCGCGCTCGTCACCGCGGCGGTCTGCAGCTTGAGCTGCGCCTGGGCGGAGCGCAGGCTTTGCGCGCTGTTGGCCAGTGCGGCCTGCTGCGCGGCGGAGTTCGCGGAGCCTTGCAGGACCTTCTGCTGGAAAGGCGCATCGTCGATCCGCGCGAGAAGGTCGCCCTCCTCAACCCGCTGGAAGTCGGTGACGGGCACTTCGGTGAGGTAGCCGGCGACCTGCGGGCTCACCACCGTCGTACGGCCGCGCACATAGGCATTGTTCGTCGTCTCGTCGCCGCCAGCGAATGGCGGAAGATCCCAAGCGTACAAGGCCGCGAAGACCCCAGCGAGGATAACGAAGACGGCAACGATGATGCGCCGCCGCGAAACATTGGGAGACCACCCTTTCCCGGATTCCGCCTCGACGGGCTTGTCTTCGGAAACCTCGGGTTGAGCCTCGCTCTGTGAAGGGGAATTTGTCATTGCTTGGTCCTTGAGAGCATGGCCTCCAGCGAGGCCAGTTCCTTGGCGAGCGGATTGCGCCCGCGAATCTTGTTGATGAGCCACGGCACGAAAATCACGGCGAAGGTCACTGCCGCGAGAGTGCCGACGAGGAAGAACACGTCGTTGAATGCCAGCACCGCCGCCTCGCGCGAGACAGACTGTGAGATGCTGGAGGATGCCACCTGTTGCTGCAGAGCGGGGTCCGACTGCACCGGCGCGACCCGCCGGGCGGCGTTGGACAGGGCCTGCCCAAACTGGATATTGCCGAGCGTCAGAGTGCTACCGGCATCGATCAGGTGCGTCTTGAGGCGTATTGTGTGAAAGGCCGAGAGCAGCGCACTGCCTGCCAGACCGCCCATCGACTGCGACAGCGAGAAGATCGCGATAAAGCTTATGACGAACCTCTGCCCGGCAGCCAGCGCGCGGAGCATGCCTTCCATCATGATAGGGCCCATGGCGAACACCGCGGCGAAAGCGATTGCAGCCTGGGTCCAGTAGAGATCTTGCGGGCGCGACATGACACCTGACCGGGTGTCGGCGAAGGCGGCGATGCAGATGACGAAGACCGCGAACAGGACCGGGCGTGTCAGATCCTTGGGGTCCAGGCGCACCACCGAAAGCACCATGCCGCCGAAGGTCGCGCCGGTCAGCACCCAGAAATAGCCGGTGAGCTGCTGGTTGCCATAGCCCAGCGCGGAGAACATTCCGCTTGCGCCGAAGCCCTGTTCGGCGACCAGCACGCGCACCGTCGCACCGATTGCGGCAAGGCTCAGGATCGCGCGGCTGGACAGCCAGCTGAGGTCGAGCATCGGAGTCTTCCGGTGGGCTTCGATCAGGAAACAGCCCCCGAGGCATAGGATGGCGACCGCCAGCGCATAGCCGAGCCAGGGGGTATCCCACCACTGGATGCGGCCCTGGATCAGGAACGCGCACAAGGCGCTGATGCCGACTATGAAGAGAGCGATGCTGGGAATATCGAGCGGTTCGAACGTCTCCTTGCGCTCGCCCGGGGGAAGCCGCAGCAGGTACACAAGCCCGAAACCGAGAAGCGACAGGGCAAACTGGAACTGGAAGACATGATCCATGTCGTTATCCACCAGCAGCACCGGCGACAGCGCCCTCGTCAGAGGAAACGCGATCTGCGTAAGGCCAAGCGAAATCACCAGGCCCCCAACCCTCATTGCCGCAGGCAGGCCCTGCATGAGGTAGTAGATCGTCAGCGCCGACAATCCTGCGGCCGTAATCCCGGCGACGGCGCGCGCCACCAGTTCGGGGTAATAGCCCGGCCCGATCATCTGCACGAAATTGGCAGCCACAAGCCCTGCCATCGCCCAGCGCACGAAGGGCTGGATACCGAAATGCTGCCGCACCCGGAACAGCAGCATGCTCAAGCACGAATAGGTCGAATAGAATGCGACCGTGAGCCAGCCCGCCTCCACCGGTGTAAGGGCGAATTCGGCTTGGACGGCGCCGGAATTCGCCAGCAGGAAGCCGTTCTGACTGCCACCGAGCAGCCCGATGAAAATACCGATGGCAAGATAGGCTGCACGCCTGGCACCCGGGTGGTCCGGATTGGCGGGCGACCCGGGCAAAATCGGCATCTCGTGCGGCTTGAAACGATAGCCGGCCGCGTGGTCGAAAAGCGGTTGGCGATCAGTCACAGCGCAATCCTCTGTCAATCAGAGTGTCTTCGAGCGCCGCCTCGAACGCCCGGTCGTCCGCAACATTATCGACCAGCTTGGCGAGCCGTTCGCGCCGGGCGACCGTACTCGCCGCTGCATAGATGAAATTGGCGACCCTGAATTGCAGGTGGTGCACATCGCCCTCGCACTCTGCCGCAGCCGCCTGGGCAAGGTCGAAGAAATAGCGGTGCAGGGGCAGGGAAAGTTCGTCGAGCAACCAGTCGTTGCGATCGGAATCGATCGTGATGTCGCGCAGCAGCAGCCGCGGCATATCCGGGTGCGCAAGCTGGTAGTCGATGAAGGCCCTCATCGCGTGGCGCAAACGTTCGCGGGCGGGCTTCGCCTGCGTGTCTGTCATCGCCTGGTGGAGCGCCGCGTGAAGATCCTTCGCCGATTGCGAGACGATCGACTTCCACAAGCCCGCCTTGCCGCCGAAACGATACGCGATCAGCGCGACATCGATGTTCGCGTCCGAGGCAATTTCACGCAGCGAGGTCGCTTCGTAGCCCCGCGTGGCAAAGCGCCGCCGGGCGGCGTCGGCGATCGCCGCGCTCGTATCCGTATCGCTTTTTCTGGGCCGCCCCGGCCCGCGTCGCTTGGTCACTCTACGCTCCTGTCAGGAGCGCGATCTAGGATCCTCCTCGAATATATTCAATAGGCGTTGAATATATTCGAGGAGGCAGCACCTGACGGACCGCAGATCGACCGATCCGACGGATGGTGCGGTGTACGTGCCGTCACATAGCCTCAGTTATCGGGCGACCAGCCGTCCTTGTACCGCTCGAACCAGGCCAGAATGGCGGAGGCCTTCGCGGCGCTCTGCGATGGCCGTGCGGCGATGCTGCCATGGCTGGCGCCAGGCACCTTCACCAGCGCGGTAGGGACGCCGCGCAGCCTGAGCGCGGTATAATACTGCTCGGACTCGCTCACCGGGGTGCGATAATCCTCGCTCCCGACCACCACCAGCGTGGGCGTCTCGACATTGCCGACCAGCGACAGGGGCGAGCGATCCCAGTAGAGCTGCGGGTTCTCCCACGGCTGCGCGCCCAGCCAGTACGAACCGAAGAAAGCTGGCGAGTCCGCCGTCAGCACCTGCGTCGTCCAGTTGATCACCGGCTTCTGCGTCGCTGCAGCCTTGAAGCGGTTGGTCTTGCCGACGATCCAGCTGGTCAGCACACCGCCGCCCGATCCGCCGGTGACGAACAGCGCATCCGGGTCGGCAATGCCCTGCGCGATTGCTTCATCGACGATGCTGATAAGGTCGAAATAGTCGTTGCCGGGATAGGCCTTGTCAATCTCGTTCGCGAAGCCTTCGCCGTAACTCGTCGACCCGCGCGGATTGGCGGACAGCACGGCGTAGCCTGCCGCTGCATAGAGCTGGTTGTCGCTCGCGAAATGCGGGCCGTAGGCGGCGAAGGGGCCTCCGTGAATCTCGAGGATCAGCGGTACGCGCTGCCCCTCGACATAGCCCGGCGGCAGGGTCAGCCAGCCTTCGATCTGTATCCCGTCATAGCTGGACGCGGTGGTGATCTTACGCACCTCGCCCATCGTCTTCACTTCGCGCAAAGACCGGTTCAGGTCGGTCAGGATGCGGGTGTCGCCGCCCCGGGTCAGCCGCAATTCCGCCGGGCGGGTCGGAGGGCCGCCGGTCGAAGCGATCACGTCGTTCTTCGCGACCGAGAAGCTGCCGCCGGTGTATGGCCGGTCGAGCCCGCCGCCCGAAAGCCCGCTCGCAACGTCGCGGATCGAGCCATCGAGGCCAATGCGTGCCACGCGGGTTTCGCCCGATACATCATACTGCGCGTAGATCGCACGCCCGTCCGCGTCCCATTCGATGCCGCTCGGGCTGAAGTCCCAGCCCTCGGTCAGGATCCGGCGGTTGGAGCCATCGGTGTCCATCACGTAGAGATCGTCGTTCTCGTAAGCGCGCAGCGCATCGTCGTAGCCGAGATAGGCGATCCGGCTCCCATCGGGCGAGACGCGGGGGCTGTGGTCGGGCCCGTCCCGATCGGTCAGCTGGGAAATCCCGCCACTGGCAAGATCGACCGCGTAAATCTCGCTCTCGACCGGATCGCTCTGCCAGTCGGCTTCGCGATTGGCGCCGAAATAGATCGTGCTTCCATCGCGCGACCAGGACAGCGGGCCGCCGTCATGCGAAGGGCCGAAGGTCAGCTGGCGCGGCGCACCGCCATCGGCGGGAATGACGAAGATCTTCTCGAACCCGGGCTTGAGATAGCCCGCCCCGTCCGCCCGGTAGGTCAGCAGGTCGTAAATCTGGAGCGGCTCTGCCCATTGGGCTCCTTCCGGCTTGTTCTCCGGCGCGGCGCCAAGCTTGGGCGCATCGTCCTTGACCAGCATGGTGTACGCGATGGAGCGTCCATCGGGCGACCACGCCATGCTCGACGGGCTGGTCGGCAATCCGGTCAGGCGGACCGCTTCGCCGCCATCCATCCATCGCACCCACAGCTGCGCGCTGCCGCCATTGGTCGACACGAAAGCCAGTCGGTCGCCCGAGGGAGACCAGCGCGGCGAGAAGGCATTGCCATCCTGCCCGGCAACCGGCTTTTCCTCGCCGGTGCGGGCGTCGACCAGCCAGATTGCGCTGCGCGTGCTGTCGCTCATCACGTCATTGGACTGGCGCACATAGGCGATCTGCGATCCATCGGGGCTGATTTGGGGGTCGGATGCGGTGGCGAGGTCGAACAGGTCCGCGCCAGTGAAACGGCGGTCCGGCCCCGGGGTGACAGTGCCCTCCGCGGATGCGGACTGCGGCGCCTCGGCTTGAGCAGCGGGTTGGGGCGCTGGCGTGTTCTGGGCGACGAGGGTCGCCGGTGCCAGAGCGACCGCGCTCGCCCCGATGAAAATTGCCAGCAGCTTCATACCAATGCTCTCCCCGGACCCTGAAATGTCTCGCCCACGCTGGGCCAGCGGTAGGCCCCGTGTCAATCAGTCGGCTACCTCCGCCGACCGGCATGGTCTGGTCCGGCTTCGCCAGTTAAGAATATGGGCCCCGGCAACCAGTGCCGCGCCAAGTGTCGTGAGCCCGGTTTCGAGCGCCACAGTATTGGCGAACAGGCCCGAGATCATCAGCCCCAGCCCTGCAAGGCCGAGGGCCAGCCGGGCCCCCGCCCTGCCCGCACCATGCCGCGATTTCATCAGGACATAGCTGGTCAGCGGCACCGCGATGAGCACCATGACGAGATGGAACCCTTCCGGCAGCGAGAGCGCAGTGCTCCAGCTCGGCAGGATGGCGATGGCCAGTGGGAAGACGAGGCAATGGATGAGGCAGGCGGTCGACAGCGTCACGCCGGCACCATCCATCGCGGCGGCGACGCCTCTGCTACGCGGCCTCACGCGCCCGGCTCCGGGTCGATCCGCGGCGTATCGATCGCCAGCAGCAAGCGGCGCTCACCGGTGCCTGCGATGGGCGGTGAACGGTGCAGACAGGGATCGTGCCCCTCCCCGAACTGCCAGCCTTTGACCAGTGCGATATCGCCCGCATCGATATTCCACACCTCCCCGCCCGGCACGTTGGCGCAGGCGAATTGCGTGCCGCGCCCCGCATAGGTGGTGATAAGCCGCAGGTCGGTGAAATCCGCGTGGAGCTTGCGGCAAGAATCATCATCGACCAGTTCAAGCCGCAGACGCACCTCATCGCAGAGCATCAACGCTGCAAGGCGGGTGGCGAGCATGGCGATATCCTCCGCCAGCGCACCGGGCAGATCGCCCAATGCGGCGGCCGCGCGATCGGGCGCACCGCTCGCGCGCCACGTGAACGGATCGCGCGTCAGCAGAGGCCGGTCGCACAGCGGCACCGCTCGGCGCTGCACGACCAGCGGATGTTCCGGTCGCCGTATCGCGCTCCAGTCATCGGTGAAACACGCGTAGTCGGTGGCGTTCGAGGGCGATGGCGGACGAGGGAGAGATGCGGCAACTTGCATGATCGGGCGATTTTCTTTCGGGACTGGTGTTGGCTCGGCATCCGTCGGGATACGCCGAGACGTGCGAGCTGCTAGATGTGATATTATATCATCCATTTCAAGCTGCGATCGTGCTCATTTTCGGTTATGGCGCGTGCCACCGATTCCCTATCCCGCTCACAGGAAGACCCGATGCCCGCGATCCAGACCGCCCCGATCCAGACCGATCGCCGCAAGTTTCTCGCTGGGACCGGCGCCGCATTCGGCGCGCTGCTGGCGAGTGGCTGCACCACGAACAGGATGGTGACGGCAGCCGGCACCGCGAGCTTGCCCGCCTACGGCCCGCTGCAACCCGATCCTGCCGGAATGCTCGATCTGCCCGCCGGATTCTCGTACCGGCTGCTGTCCAGCCTCGGCGAGGCCATGAGTGATGGCGGGACCGTGCCCGACAAGGCAGACGGCATGGGCTGCTTCGCCCTCGGCAATGGTGAGATCGCCCTCGTGCGCAACCACGAACTGGTGCCGGGCGACGGCGCGGGTGGCCCGATCGCCAGGGGCTTCGGCACCCGTAATGGCGAGATCGTACCGGGTGGGACGACCAATATCGTGCTCGACGCAAACACGCTGGAGGTGAAGCGCCAGTTCCGCACGCTGGGCGGCACGATCCGCAATTGCTCGGGCGGGGTCACACCGTGGAACACCTGGCTGACCTGCGAGGAGTCCCCGACCGGCCCCGGCCAGCGCTATGGCGAGGGCCTGGCGCAAAATCACGGCTGGGTATTCGAAGTGCCCGCCAATGCCTCGGGGCTGGTCGATCCCGTCCCGCTGACCGCGATGGGACGCTTCAACCACGAGGCTGCCTGCGTCGATTCGGAGACTGGGATGGTCTATATGACCGAGGACCGCGACGACGGCGTGCTCTACCGCTTTATCCCGAAGGAACGCGGCAAGCTGCGCGCGGGTGGACAGCTGCAGGCCATGGCGATCGACGGCCTCGCCGATACCCGCAACTGGGATGCGCCGGTCATGCCGGTGCAAATGCCGTACGAAGCGCGCTGGATCGATCTCGACGAAGTAGACGCTCCGCTGGACGACCTGCGCATCCGCGCGGTCGCGAAGGGCGCGGCGCTGGTCGCACGCGGCGAAGGTATCCATATGGGCACCGACGACCTGTTCGTGTGCTCGACCAGCGGTGGGCAGAGGGGGCTCGGGCAGATCTTCCGGTTCATCCCCGGTCGTGGACGCGGGCCGGACATGGTGGAACTTTTCTTCGAGAGCGAGAGCAAGGATCAGTTCAATTTCGGCGACAACCTGACCGTTTCGCCCAACGGCCACCTGATCGTGTGCGAAGATCAGTACACCGATGTGGTCGACAACCACTTGCGCGGCATCACGCCCGATGGCCGCGCCTACACGCTTGCACGGCTGACCATGCAGACAGAACTGGCTGGTGCCTGCTTCTCACCCGACGGCAAATGGCTCTTCGTAAACGCCTATTCCCCGACGCGCACCGTCGCGATCACCGGGCCGTGGGATCGGTTCATGACCTGAGGCGGATCACCCGCCGGGGTGAAGGATCACCCTTGCTCGCAGGCCTGCATCGCCTCGCGCGCGAGCCGGGCGAGGACCGGGAACTTCGTCGCCCGCTCCGCCGCCTGCGCGCTGGCGGCATTGCCGCGGATCACCCGGCCCTTGATCCCGTGGAAGATCGCCGCGAGGCGAAAGAAGTTGAACGCGATGTAGAAATCCCAGTTGGGAATGCTCTCGCGCCCGGTCCGTGCGCAATAGGCGGCGACATACTCCGCCTCGCTCGGAATATTGAGGGCGGCCAGATCGGCACCATGCAGCCCTGCCACGATGTCCGGAGGCATCCGGTACATCATCGCGTTATAGGCGAAATCGGCGAGCGGGTGGCCGAGCGTCGACAGCTCCCAGTCGAGCACTGCGAGCACGCGCGGCTCGTCGGGCGCGAAGATCATGTTGTCGCAGCGCAGATCGCCATGGACGATCGCGGTTTCCTCACCCGGCGGGATGTTCTCGGGCAGCCATTCGACCAGCGCGTCCATGTCCGCGTCGCGGCCCGCCTCTTCGTCGGCCAGATATTGCTTCGACCAGCGGGCGATCTGGCGCGCGAAGTAGTTGCCGGGCCTGCCGTAGTCGCCCAGCCCGACCGCCTCGGCATCGACCCCGTGCAGCTGGGCGAGCACGCCGTTCATGGCCGCAAAGTAGTCCGGTCGCGCATCGCGTGGCACATCGGGGAAAGTCGCATCCCAGAAGATGCGCCCTTCGACCATCTCCATCACGAAGAACGGCGTGCCGAGCACGCTCTCGTCCTCGCACAGACCGTGAATTGCGGGAACGGGAAAGCCGGTCTGGCCCAACGCCGCCATAACCCGCGCCTCGCGTTCCACCGCGTGCGCGCCCTTGAGGATTTCGCCCGGAGGCTTGCGCCGCAGCACGTAGCTGCGCGTCGGCGTGGTCAGCCGGTAGGTCGGGTTGGACTGCCCGCCCTTGAACTGGTCCACCTCCAACGGTCCGGCAAACCCGTCGACATGGCCGCGCAGCCATGCCTCCAGCGCCGCACGGTCCAGTTCGTAGCCCGCGCGGACAGCCGTGGTGCCCGTATTCCCCTCTGCTGCGGCGCTCATGCCGACGCGGCGGCCTCGCGGTGGGCCTTCTTGATCTTCTTTGCGAGCGACCATTTGTGCACCTCGGTCGGGCCATCGTAGATCCGGAACGCGCGCAGCTCGCGAAACACCTGCTCGACAATGGTCTGGTCGGTCACTCCGGTGCCGCCCATCACCTGTACGCAGTTGTCGGCCACCCGCATCAGCGCTTCGGACACTGCGACCTTCGCCATCGAGCTTTCGGTGGTGCCCAGATCGCCCGTGTCGAGCACACTGGCGCACCAGTAGATCATCAGTTCGGCCTGCTTGAGGTCGATCTGGTTCTGCGCGAGCATGAAGCCCACGCCTTCGTGATCGATCAGCGGCTTGCCGAAGGCCTGACGGCGGCAGGCATAGTCGCTGGCGATCTCCTGACACCGGATGGCCGCGCCCAGCCAGCGCATGCAGTGCGACAGGCGCGCGGGCGACAGACGCACCTGCGCGTAGCGAAAGCCCTCGCCCGCCGCGCCGAGCATCTGGTCCGCAGGCACGCGCAGATTCTCGATCGTGACGTCCGCGTGGCCGCCGGGCATCGAATTGTCGATCGTGTTGGGCGCGCCCTCGATCCGGATGGCGGGATCAGGCAGGTCGACCAGGAACATGCAGGCCCCGCCGCCTTCGTCCACGCCCTCGGCGCGCGCCATCACGATGCCCACGCCTGCGCCGTCGGCCCCGGTGATAAAGCGCTTGCGCCCGTTCACCACCCAGTGATTGCCGTCCAGCTTGCAGGTGGTCTTCATCATCGAAGGATCGGACCCGGCCCCGCCCCAGTCGGCAGGCTCGGTCATGAAGAACGCGCTTTGCTCGTCGCCCGAAACCAGTCGGGAGAGGAATTTCTCCTTCAGGTGATCGCTGCCGACATGGCCCAGCAGGTACATATTGCCCTCGTCCGGCGCATTGGTGTTGAGCGCCAGCGGGCCGAGCGGGGAGAGGCCCGATTTGATCAGCACATAGGCAGTCTCGACCTGGGTCAGGTGGCTGCCATCGTCCATGATGTGCGGTGTCATCAACCCTGCCTCGCGGGCGAGCGCGCGGATTTCGCGGACCAGTTCGCGGGTCGGCGCGCCGTGATGGTCGCGGCGCGGATCGTGCTCGTACGGCACGATCTTGCTCCGCACGAAGTCCTCCACCCGATCGCCGATGTCCCGGGCGCGTTGCGAAACCTCGATCATTCTCAATCCTTCAGATTATCTCAGTGATGGGTGGACCCGGCTATTCGGCCCAGCGCAGCTCCAGCTGCAGCAAGGAGCCGACATTGCCGCCACGAAACGTCGGCTGCACATCTTCGGCCAGCGAGAAATGCGGCACACGGGCGAGCCATTCTTCCAGCACCACGATCGCTTCCAGCCGGGCGAGCCCCGCTCCCACACAGCGGTGCGGGCCGACCCCCATGGTGGTATGGCGCACCGGCGACAGGCCACGATCGAAGTCGACCTTCTCCGGGTCATCGAAACAGGCCGGGTCGAGATTGTGCAGCACGCTGGGCAGATAGATCAGATCGCCCTCGCGCACTTCCACCCCGTCGACCTCGGTCGTCTCGACGCAGTTGCGGGTGACCGAAACCGTGGGATAGCGCCGCATCAGTTCGTCGACTGCGGCGGGAATGCGCGAGGCATCCTCCCGCAGGTAATCCTGGTCGTCGGGATGGCGCGCGAGGTGCATGATCATGTTGCCCATCATCGCAACCACCGTATCGAGCCCGCCGAACAGCAGATTGCGGCACATCCGCTGTGC
>Ga0114909_1000932_pt1 | contig 18320 bp, 15 predicted proteins | sample MalvireepMed_906_FD_87290 | JGI IMG/M metagenome (GOLD analysis project Ga0114909, IMG submission 87290) | Marine viral communities from the Global Malaspina Expedition - Malaspina viral metaG DeepMed_906 | ecosystem: Environmental > Aquatic > Marine > Oceanic | place: Mediterranean Sea...
ATCATTTCTCTTGAAAAACAAATGGTTCATAGTTATTGGAACAATATTAATGGCTTTAAACAATTTATTCATATACTTGACAAAAAACCAGGCTGGCAAGCTACTATTTTTATGCAACTAAAAGCATTTTTTGAAAAGGTTAATCCTATTTATGTTCATACCCATCATATCGGCCCGTTAATATATGGTGGAATAGCTGCCAGACTCGCCAAAATTCAGAATGTTATACACACAGAGCATGATGCATGGCACTTAGCTGATAATAAGGCCAGGATATTACAAAAGTTAGCCATCAGTTTAGTTCAACCTATTTATGTTGCCGATGCTAATTTTGTTGCTGAGCAAGTTAATCGATTAATGCCGTCATTAACCCCTATCGTCATCACCAATGGCATCGACACCACTAAATTCAAGCCTTCAACAGTGAACAAAAACAGTCTACTCAAGCAGGCTAGCCTACCAACAAAACTAAAATATATCGGTTGTGCGGCAAGATTAGAATCAGTAAAAGCTCATGACGTATTAATTAGAGCTTTAAAGCAACTGCCTAGTGATATCGGCTTATTACTCGCAGGCACTGGCAGTTTGCAAAAGCAATTAGAACAGTTAGCGGTGAGTTTGCATTTAGAGAAAAGGGTTTTTTTCTTAGGTCACATTGACGACATGACCAACTTTTATCCATTAATCGATGTTTTTTGTCTATCTTCAAGTAATGAAGGTTTACCTCTATCTCCAATGGAAGCACAAGCATGTGGCGTGCCCGTAGTATTAACAGATGTTGGCGGCTGCAAAGAAGCTATTTGTGATAAAACCGGCATCATTGTTCAAGCCAATAACCCTGCATTGTTATCGCAAGCTTTATCCCGTTCACTAAGCCAAAACGCGACTCATTCACCTAGAGATTTTATCAAAAAACAGCGCTCTATAGATAGCATGATTAAAAAGTATGTTTCATTAATCCATACCGATTTAAGGGAGAGATTATGTTAGATATTATAATGATATACATTTTTGCTAACGCTATATTTTTAGTTATTTATCACCATGTGCTTTACCCTATTGTACTAAAAGTGGTCAGTAAGAATATAAAAACAACTAAGACGAAAATTAAAAATCGTCGATACCTTTTCAGCGCTGAAGATAAAAAACTTAATAAATTTTCAATTATTATTCCGGCATTTAATGAAGCTAAATATATTGCTGAAAAAATTAGAAACCTCAGCTTTATTGACTACCCAAGTGACAGATATGAATTGATAATATTGTGTGATGGTTGCCAAGATGAAACCTATAGCATTGCCACACAAACACTTTCTGAGCTAGCTTGCCTTGATTTAAAGTGCCAGTTAATAAACTTTAAGGATAACCACGGCAAAGTTGCCGTACTCAAAGCAGGTGTAGCGAGAGCAAACTTTGACAATATTGTTTTTACCGATGTTTCAGCTTTATTGCCAGTAAACAGCTTGCTTATGTTAGATAGCCACTTTAAAAACCCTATTGTGGGTGCTGTATCTGGCGCTTATCAGTTTGTTCAAAAAGGGAGTGCAGGTGAGCAATGTTATTGGCAATATCAATCTACCGTGAAAACAAGAGAAAGTTCTGTTGCCAGTGTTTTAGGCGCTCATGGTGCTTTTTATGCGTTAAGAAAGTCTTGCTATGAAGAAGTTCCAGTAGATACCATTAATGATGATTTTTTAATTCCAATGAATGTCATTAAACAAGGCTACCGAGTGATTTATGAACCTAGAGTTGCAGCGATAGAATTAGAACAAGTCAATTTGGAACAAGATATGAGCAGACGCTTAAGAATTGCCGCCGGTAATTTTCAACAGCTTACTTACTTGCTGCCTTTGTTATCACCAAAATACGGCTGGAATGCGATAAATTTTGCTTCAGGTAAGGCATTAAGGGCTATAACACCTTTTATTCTAGTACTTATATTTGCCAGCAATATTTATCTAATACCTATTAACCACTTTTATTTAGCGCTATTTTTCTGCCAAGTAGTCCTATATAGCATCGTTATATTAATTAACGTACTTCATTTGTCACCTAAGTTGAAAATTGTAAAGTTGATTTGCTATTTAGTTAATGGTTATTGGGTCGCGCTAAAAGGTTCTTTAAAATATATTTTTGGCCTACAAGATAAAATTTGGACAAAAATTTAGGAGGCATTATGAAACAACATAACTTTGTTAGCCCTAACATCGCTGCTTGTAAAAGATTCATTGATTTAGCGATATCGATAAACTGCTTATTGCTGACGCTACCACTATTGCTAGCGATAGCCTTGATCATTAAATCAACTTCACCTGGTCCAATATTTTATTGCCAGTTGAGAGTCGGTAAAGTAAAAGCAAGTAAAGTTACTCTTTTTAAGATGATCAAATTTCGCACCATGGTGAATGATGCTGAGGCGAGTACAGGCGCGGTATGGGCAACAACTAATGACGATAGACTAACCTTTATCGGTAGGTTACTTAGAAAAACTCGCTTAGATGAACTCCCCCAGTTTATTAATGTTATTAAAGGCGAAATGTCACTTATTGGCCCAAGACCAGAGAGGCCTGAAATAGTCATAAGTCTAGAAAAAGAAATCCCCTTTTATTCTGAGCGTACTTACGAAATGACTCCAGGCATTACTGGTTTGGCACAAGTGTATCAAGGTTATGATACTTGTGTTGATGATGTTAGATCTAAAATTGCCTATGACTTTGCATACTCGTTATCACTTACTAAACTACATAGGTGGTTGTTAATGGATTTACAGATTATTTTTAAAACAATAATCATTATGATATTAGGTCGAGGTCAATAATACTTCATCGAAGAAAAGGATATGGTAAAGCCTATGACAGATATTAACGTGACTTGTATTGGTGGAGGTCATGGTTTGGGACACCTATTAGAAGTTATTGATGATTTTAACTTTGTTAATTTAACAGGCATTGTCAGCACAACTGATAACGGTGGTTCAACAGGTCGGTTACGCGAAAGCTGCGAGACAATTTCCTGGGGAGATATTCGTTATTGCTTATCAAAATTAAGCAAAGTGTCATCAACTAAATCATTATTATTTGAGTACCGCTTCGATAAGTTAGGTGACTTATCAGGACATAGTTTAGGGAATTTAATGTTTTGCGCCGTTGATTCGCTCTGCATCAGACCTACAGAAACGGTGCAAGTCATGCGAGAGTACTTAGGTGTTAAAGCAAATATTTTACCTATGTCCGATGAAGTAACACATTTAGTAAGCCACTCTGCTGATCATTGTTATTTTGGTGAGGTTGAGGTTGATGATCACGCAAATCAAGGTATTAATAGGTTGGCTTTAACGCCGGCAGTTGCGCCAAGTAATGAAGTATTGCAGACTTTAAAAGATGCTGACATCCTATTTCTAGGCCCCGGCAGTTTTTATACCAGCACCTTACCAAGCCTGTTAATGGATGCTGTCATTGAGGTTATAAATCAGAACACTAAACTAAAAATATATTTCATTACTAATGTGGAAGATGAGTTTAATAACCAATATGACGAAACTCATTACCAGCTAGAATTTATGAGAACATTAGGGTTAACAAAAAGCATCCACTCTCTGATTCCACGTCACCGAGTTTCTCATTATATTGAGTTATGTAAACCCTATACTGTAGCTGATCTTCCTGCCGATACTTGTGGCAGACATCAACATCAATTTTATCGAGATAAGTTACTTGAACTAATTCAATCATAATCATTCCACTTTTCATAAAGCGATGATTAGGCAAATCGCTATGCTAGTTATTTGTCATTCGCAATTTGCATTTTATTTTGCTTCTCAATGAAAAATAAAATCCCACCACAAAATAACCCACTGAATTATTTAAAGAAAAATATTGGCTCAAACATTGCTCTACTAAAGAGGAAGTCTTATTAAATTAAATTAAATTGTGAGGTTAATCATGTTAAATGAAACTAACAAACTAAATAATGATTTTTTTATTAAACTGCACGGAAATTTTGATGCAGACACCGTCAAAGATATGAAAGATGATATAGAGGCTTATAGCACGTTCAATACGAATATTATATTCGACCTCGAGCAAGTGAAATTTATTGACTCTTCGGGTATTGGCGCAATCGTCTTTTTGTATAAAAGAATGGCAGCTAAAGGCTTCAGTGTTTGTGTAACAGGTTTAACGCAACAACCATTAGAGCTATTTCAAATGTTATTTCTGGATAAGACGATAAACTGTTATCAAAGTATCGATACTTATCTGGAAACAGCGACTACTTTTCAAGTTGCTAGCTAATGATTACCCAACCTGTTTTGTTGTCATTATGCATAGCATTGACGCTGTCTGCTTGCAGTGCATCGACAACATCAAATAACAGTGTAAGCTTGTTTTCAGCTGTAGATGCTAGAGATGATTTAAATGAAACTCAAATGAAAATTTATATTGCCAGTGCTGAGTCTCAATTATTGCTTTTAGAGCAGCAAGAATCCAACCGATGTATATCAGGGCAGCTAAGCATTGCGCAAACCTTTCTTACTAAGGCAACTCGAGAGCATCATGCCAAGATGAACAAAGATGCGTTTATAACATTAGTTGAACTTGATCGACAGGTACGTAAGATTCGCTGCATAAATCAACATATTAAAGGTCAACTAGGTTGTGGTTATGCCAGTAGAAAAGTAGTCCTAAAACGCTGGTATGATGAAGGTGAGTTTGCTCAATGTGGCGCACCTTCAACAGCCAAGGCAAGCATCGAAAATCAGCATATTTTAATCACCGAAACTTTGCATGACTTTAATCAAGATAAAATAAAACCAATATATTACCAATCACTAAACAAGCTGGCGATGTTAATAAAAGCCTATCCGGCTTCGAAGTTACTCATTAGTGGTCATACCGATAGTAAAGGCAGCGCGCCATATAACATACAATTAAGCAAAAGACGAGCTCAAAGCGTTGCCAAGTACTTTATTGAGAAAGGAATTGTAGCGTCACAAATTGTTATAGAAACCAACGGAGAAAAATATATTAGGGAAGTTGAGCAAAGTGATGTTGCAAGGGTATTTAATCGCTACACATCTATTACTTTATTTCTTGATACTAGCGATAAAAATAACAATTAGGAGAGGGACCATGTTTAAATTGTTAATAACCTTTTTAGTGTATTCAGCCGTGATAACTAGCAGTTATGCTCAACCCACAGAAATCATCATCCGTTCAGGAGATGTATTGCAAATTGAAATCCCTGGTGAAATAGACTTTGAAAACACCTTCCAAGTTAAGCGTGATGGTACTTTAAATTTACCTGAAGTAGGCAGAGTTTCAATCATAGGAAAAACACTAAAGCAGGCAAATAAGGATTTAGCGGAGCTTTTAGGCCAAGAATACCGTGCTATTAACAATTTTAAAGTTTACTTAATTGAAAGACGAGTACCCATTCAAGTCTTAGGTTTTATTGAAAATCCAGGAATGATAGATTTGCCTGAAGGTGGCAACGTTCAAATGGCGCTGCAAAAAGCAGGCGGTGCGAGAGCTGGCGCTCAACTCGACAGAATACAACTAAATCGCCACGGTCATATAACAACTTTTGATTACAAAAAATATTTAGACACGGGTGATTTTTCAATATTACCTAAAATACAACCGCTAGATGTCATATTTGTACCTGCCTCCCCCTTAATTGGCAATGTGCAAATGGACTTTGATGCTGCCACTCTATCGGCTAGTGGCGATGGCTCGGAAGCCGAAACAGCGGTTAAAGTTTTTGGCGAAGTACTTAAACCCGGTGTCTTTTCATTTAAAAAAGGAAATACTGTTGTCGATATGCTGATGAGGGCTGGCGGCGTAACAAGATATGCCGGTGTTGAGCATATTAGAGTCATTAATAATGGCACACCACAACTTTTTGATCTAAAAACCTACCTTGATACGGGTGATGCTTCTCATATGCCAAAAATCACCGCAGGTTCGACTTTATTTATTCCCATTCAAGAAGAAGAAATTAAAAGTGGCTTGCGAACTGTTTATGTCATGGGAGAAGTATTTAAACCTGGCGCATATGAAGCGCCTGCAGGTACTGAGTTTTTTGACATTTTGGCTAATGCTGGTGGCCCAACACGGTTTGCCGAATCAAGAAAAATTAGAATCATACGCACAACAGGGCAAGTTGATGGTTTCGACTTACAAGCTTATACCGAAGGGTTAACACAGGTATCTATCCCTAAAGTATCCCCTGGTGACGCCATCTTTGTACCAGAAAAAACGGATATGAATGAAAAGTCATGGCTTAAGATCACGCCAGATAGAGCGATTAGAGTGATAGGTGCGGTCAAAAAACCTGGCCGCTATGAGTGGGGCGACGAGATGACATTCCTTGATATTTTGGCGCATGCTGGTGGACCAACTCAAGACGCTGACATGTCTCAGGTGCGAGTGCTTAAGAAAGGCGAAACAAAACGGATGGCTCCCTTTGATTTAGATAATTTTATTACCGAAGGTGGTGACTTCTCTTTATTACCTAAAGTAGGTGCAGGAGACACTATTATTATCAGTGAACGTCCACGTGATGTCATTGATAATAAGGCTAGATGGTTACGTCAATCACAAGAGTCATCAATTTATATTTTTGGCCAAGTTGGTCAACCGGGCCGTTATGCCTTTAATAATAAACTACACTTTTTAGACATATTGTCAGCAGCGGATGGGCCAAATCAACATGCCGATATTCATCATATTAAAATAACTCACCGCAACAGCTTTCAAAGCAAAGTCACCACGCTTGACTTGGGCTTGTACTTTGAAACCGGCGATGAAACTTTATTGCCTATCGTGAAAGCTGGCGACACTATTTACGTACCGGAAAGAAATAGGCCTTGGATAGATAATAAAAAAGAACAAACTGTACGTATCATCGGCGCAGTCGATAAACCAGGGCGCTATCAATTTAGCGATGATATGACTCTTTTAGACATTTTAGCTGAATCAGGTGGTCCTACCCAAACCGCCTATTTAGAAAAAATCATGGTGGTCAATATTTCTCAGAGCCAATCACAAGAAAATGTCAGTAGAGTGTTTGATTTGGAGGAGTTTATTGAGCATCCAGACTTCAACTCACTCCCCTTAGTACGCGCTGGTGACACAATTTTCGTGCCTGACTTATCTCAAAGCAACTGGAATGTCTTTATGGATAATGTCAAAGACATGGTGAGCATAGTATCACTTGTTGCCATTATCGGAGGGCTTTAATATGCAAGCACTACCTATACATTATGCTGAAGTTGAAGCTATTTATAATCAAACTATCGGCTCAGGTTATAAAACTTTAGCGATTACCTCAGCTAAATCAAATGAAGGAAAAACCACTATTGCACAAGCAATTGTAGAACGTGCGCAGGTGGTTGGCAAAAAAGTACTGTTAGTCGAAATGAATACTTTTAACCCTGTTTTATCTGAACACTTGCGTGCGTCAATGACAGAGCAAGAAAGTGAAAATAAAAATGAAATAATCACCCTTGAAAGTAAAGGGTATAGCCTGCTGCCTGCACCAAAAGATATTCGTGATGTATTGCAATATCGAGAAAGCAACTTATTGCTAGCGACAATAAAAGAATGGTTGAATGATTTTGATTGCGTTATTTTTGATACTTCAGCATTAACCTCTTTGAACCAAAGCAATATACCGGCTGAAATTATTTGTCAGGTTTGTGAAGGCACGCTATTGATTATAGAGGCTGGGCAAACGCCGGCAAGTTTAATTCAAGAAAGTGTAGAAAAGCTAAAACTTAAAAAAGTTAATTTAATTGGCTCAGTATTAAACGACAAAAGTAATCCTTCATTATTGGCTGAATTACAGCGAGAAACCTATCGACTCAACCGAATACTCCCAGGGATAATGGCTAAGCTTAGAAAGCGACTTGCCAATATAGTATTACTCAATATTTCAGTTTAAAAAGCTAAGGTCTGCTATTTGAAGTCTATCTGAGATTTAATCGCATAATGATCTGACCAATCAAATTTATTAATGCGTTGTCGGTAACAAACTCTTGCTGGCTTTGAAACCCATAAGTGGTCAATGGCTATCCCAAAAAGGTTATAACTATAGCGTAAATTAGGCCATGAATTAACGAATATGGTATCCATTCCCTGTCTTAAGGTTTTTATTCTATTTGAGTGCATTGAAAGATTTAAGTCGCCAATCACTAGTGCGTTTTTCACAGGCGAATTGTTAAGTGCATATTTTAATTGGTACAAGGTTTTATTTCGTAGTTGCCATAAACTTTCACTACGAGGAGATGGCGGATGTAAAGAAAGTAGCTGCACTTCTCTTTCTGGCACTTGCCATAAGCTGGTAATCAAAAATGCATTGCTGCCATTGTTATAATATTTAATCATATGAAAGGCATAGCGGCTAAATAATAACTGATCACTGTTAACTTGTAGCCCTTCACTTTCCCCCCGAATAAAGTGAGGATAAAAAGGACTTAGCCTTTCAATAATTTTCTGCTTGGTTTGCTGACTTACCCCTTGCAGAGTGATTAAATGATACCGCTCAGCAACAAGGTGCTCGATTAATTCGCTTAGCCCACTTTCTTGCTCAATATATTTCATATTAAATTGAAAGATATTAATTGGCTCAAGGCATGCCTTATTATTAAGAGTAACCGTAGTATTCAGCAACACGACTAGCACAATATTAATCACAAAATAGCTTAAGATCTGTTGTAGTGAAATAAAGCTACCTAGCACTAACAGTAAAACGGTATAGATAAATAAAATTAGCAATGGGGTAGAAACTAAATTTTCAAGCCACCATGGAGAGTGAACTTGCTTTAATAACAACCAAGCAAGACATGGTAGGAATATAAGTACTAACGCAATAAATAACCTTGTTTCCATTAATGATTACCAATTAAATTTAAAGTTTTACTCTCATCATTAAATCTTAGCTCAAAATATAAAAGCCCCTTATTACTATCTTACTTATTATTTCAGACGAAAATTATTTTCCGGCCTATATCAAGCCAAATAGCTAATTTGCTTTGCAAGCTTAAAACTAAAGTTGCAATTTGCGAATTGAAAATGCGTTTACAGGAGAAAAACACGAGATATCCTCGATATAGGGCACAAATTAAACTGGCTTACTTTATGCAAATTCCAGTTATAACGCATTTTATACTGGGATTAGTATGACATCTGAAATTCTAAAAATAGCATTACTGCTAGACAGTAGAAATTATGGCGGCATAGAAACTCACGTTGTTAACCTTGCTAGAGGGCTTCACAAGTTAGGCCATAGTGTGCAAATTATTTTATTAAATGACTATGGTAAACACCCTGTATTTGAATCTGATGAATTCCTTCGCTCAATACTGCTAAAGCTAGATGGTAGGTTATCTTCATTTTATAAACTAATAAAAACCTCTAACATTAACCTAATTCATACCCATGGTTATAAAGCAGGTGTTATTGGTAGAGTCTCTTGCAAGTTTGCCAATAAAGCCGTTATTTCAACTTTCCATTCGGGAGAAAAGGGTAACTTAAAAATTAGCCTGTACCGCTGGATTGATCGCATGACTGCTCAATCATCCCCTTGCATATGTGTATCAGAGCAAATCAAAAAATCTGCACGTTTAACTGCAGAAGTAATTGAAAATTTTATTGAGTTACCAACTAAAGGCTATAAAACAACAACGCCAGCTAAACAAATCGCTTTCGTTGGTCGTTTAAGTCATGAAAAAGGCCCAGACTTGTTTTTACACTTAGCTGAGCAATTACCACAATACGAATTTTCGATGTACGGTAGCGGCCCTATGTCCAAAGAAGTCAGTCAATGCGCTAGTAACAATGTAACATTGATGGGCCATGTTGACTCCATGAATAAATACTGGTCAAAAATCAGTTTCTTATGCATTACTAGCCGAGAAGAAGGCCTACCTCTAGTTGCCATAGAAGCCTTAGTAAGAGGCATTCCTGTCATCAGCTATGATATTGGCGGCATCTCTTCAGTGGTTATTAATAATCATAACGGCTGGCTCATTCCTCCGTTCAATCATGCCGCGTTTATCGAATCGATTAAACAAGGTCAAGCTCTATCAACGGAGCAGCGCCATAAGATGGCCTCTTTTGCTTATCAGCACATCAAAAATAACTTTTCTAGTGATGTCGTCATCCCAAAAATTTTCAATGTCTACCTTAAGGCTTTAATAGGGGGATATCATGCTAAGTAACCGTTACAAAAGCCTAATAAACCAATCGGCACTCTATGGTCTTAGCATATTTCTAATGAAAGGAATTTCATTAATCATGCTACCCATTTATACCAGCTATCTAATGCCTACAGACTATGGCCGACTTGAGGTACTTGTTGTATTTTCAAATGTTATTTCAATTATATTAGGTTTTGGCTTGGTTGAAGCTCTCTACCGCTTTGTTGGTCTCGCTGATAGTGTTCAGCAAAAGCAACGTCATGCGGCAGAATGTTTATTAGTTGCTGGCATAATAGCTATCATCTCTTATTGTATTTTCCATTTTTACGCCAAGAACTTGCTCACTATATTGCCGGGAGATATTACGGAAAATGAGCTCTATTTATTAGGTGTGGCACTGTCTGTTGGTGGTTTAATAAATATTCCTCTTGCTTGGTTAAGGATCACGGAACGCGCAGGGCTGTTTTTCGCCATTTCGATGTTAAAAGTGTTAATACAAGTTGCCCTTACTTTTTACTGGCTAGTCAATGGCTGGGGTATCACTAGCATTTTAGCCGCCGGCGCAGTTTCAGCTGTAGTCGTTGCACTTATTTTGTGTGCTATTCAACTAAAAGAAACGCAACTCTGCTTCTCAATCAAACACGTTAAAAGCATTTTATCTTATGCAGGTCCCATCTTCATTGGTGGTGTTGCGACCTTTACTTTATCAGGAATGGATAGGTGGTTACTGGCTGAGCACTTTGGAGCAAGTGAAATAGCCGCTTACGCCATAGCAATCAAATTTGCTTTAGTACCAACGCTACTTATTCAGCCTTTTACTTTATGGTGGTTTCCCAAGCGATTCTCTGTGCTTAAAGAGCAAAATGGTAAAGCGTTAAATGCACACTTTGCTGTACTTGGCGCAACCATTTCTGTACTGATTTGTGGAACTCTTGGCTTGCTAGGACCTATTCTTATTCAATGGCTAACACCGGTAGAGTATCACGACGCCATTGGCATACTACCTTGCTTATTGCTTTGTACATTATTGAAAATGTTATCTGACTTATTAAATCTTGGTTGTTTTATAGAAAAAAGTTCTCAACTACAAATGAATATCAACTTGATTTCTTGCGGCATTGGTGGGCTTTTACTCATTATATTAATACCACTATTCATGGTGGCTGGAGCACTCATGGCCTTAATAATAGCGAGTACTATTCGCATGATGCTTTTCTATTATTTCAGCCAAAAGAAATTTTACTTGCCCTACAAGTTTGGCTATTTATATTCAGCAATGAGTGCCGCTTTCATCGCAACCTGGTTTGGCCAAGTAGGTTAATGACTTATGACTATTGCCCCCTTAAATATAGTCAATATGACAGGAATATTGCTGCTGACAATTTTGGCACTTTATTTATTCCCCCACCCAATTGTGCTTATAGCCATCGGCTTACTGCCTTTTGCAATCTGGGGAGTTGTTAATTTTTCATTTTATATAGTGTTAGCTTTTGTCATTTTTTCTTTTTTTCGTATTCACGAAGTTTTTCCCATTTTAGAGCCGTTTAAGTTACCTCTTTTACTGGCATTAGCAGCACTCTTTGTTATTTTTTTAAGAGCAACAATAAGCCAAAACCTCCATCCTTACTGGTGCCCTCAATTTACCTTTTTAATACTATTTTTTATCTTAGTGAGTGTTGCAATTCCCTTTGCTAGTAATGTTGCTGTCGCAAAAAATGCGTGGACAGGCGTCTACAGCAAAATCATATTAATGACTTTTGTGATTGCTTGGATGATGCGCAAGGAAAGTCACTTTATTACCGCAAGCCGATTATTTATTTTCTCTGGTGCCTGTGTTGGTCTCATTGCGCTCTATAACAAATTTAATAATATTGGTTTAGTCGAAGGAACCCGCGTAACAATAGGAAGAGATATAGGCTCCTTGCTTGGGGATCCTAATGATTTGGCATTAGTACTTTTATATCCGATGGCTTTTGCCATTGCTACTTTTCTAGAAAAGTCTTTATCTAAATTTGAACGGCTTTTTAGTTTTGCTACCTTTGCCATTTTACTTTATGCCTTATTAGCCACACAAAGTCGCGGCGGTTTACTCGGTTTCTTAGCGGTAGCCAGCTTATTTGCCTATAACCGTGTTCGCTCAAAACTATTATTAGTGTCAGGAGGCGCCATTGCTGTTGCCATTTTATTTGTTGTAGCTGGCATCAGTGAAAGAGCCTCAGGGGGAGCTGCTGAGGAAGGTATAGATGAGTCAGCAATGGGGCGCCTTTATGCTTGGGAAGCTGCTTGGAACATGGCTTTAGACAATCCTATTTTCGGTGTAGGCATTAGTAACTTTTATTATAACTATTTTTCATATAGCACTCACTGGGATGGATTAAATCACGCGGTGCATTCTACTTGGTTTGGAGTATTAGCCGAGTCAGGCTTTGTTGGCTTAATACTCTTTATTTGTTTAATCACAAGCACGCTGCTCATGGCCTTGAGAATGTTAAAAAACATTAATGTGGATAATCATTCACCAGGAATACGTGTTGCCTTAAATGCAGCGCCAGCAGGGATTATTGGTTTCATTGTATCAGGTACATTTCTGACGCAGGGCTTTATTTGGCCAATTTATTTACAAGTTGCCTTGGTTATTGCCTTAAATCGCTACCTACAATCATTAGAGCAGCGGTAGTTTTTCAAGAACGAGGACATTGTCATGACTGAAGAGAATAAACAAAAGAATGTAAGCAAGCAGCCTATTTTATATGTTCACTATGGTGATAATTGGCTCAGAGGTAGTGAAATAGTGCTACTAGACTTACTTAAAGCTGCAAAAAAAAGTCAATATGTGTCCATTTTGTGGTGTAACAGTGAGGTACTAGCAAAACAAGCTGAAAAACTCGGTGTTAAGGTCATTGTTGATGACTTCGTTTGTCTCGGTTATTGGACTACGCCGAAGTGGAATTTTCTGCAGTTTTTACAATTGTTAATTAAAACGGGCAGATTATTAAAACACTATAACGTTTCCTTGGTGCATTGTAATAATGGTGCACCTTGCCAATGGCTTGCCCTTATCTGTAAATTGAAAGGGATACCATTGTTACTGCATTTACATGCACGTTATATGTATAGAGACAGATTAACCTTATTGTTTCATGCTGCAGATAGCATTGTTGGTGTAAGTAAATCAGTAGTAAATATATTTAAAAAAAATGAATTTCCTCCCCAGCAAGTAGCCGTTATCCCTAATGGTATTGAACCACAACGTGCTTTATCTAAATCACCCAAAGACATTAGAGCTGAACTATCTGCGAATGAACACGATTTTGTTATTTTATATATTGGCTCATTAATTCCACGAAAGTCAGTACATCAACTCATTTATGCACTTCATATATTAAAGAAGAGTTATCAGGTAAAACTTGCCATTGTCGGCAATGGTAGTGAAGCATCAAAACTAACTCAGCTTACAAGTGAGTTAGACTTAAAAGATGATGTCCAATTTTTCTCTGCTAGCGATGAGGTAGCCAGTTATTATTCGAGCAATGCCGACTGCTTTATTTCCGTGCCCTCAGAAGAGGTCTTTGGTCTTACGTTGGCCGAAGCAAGTATTGCTAAATTACCCATAGTTACTTGCAATATTTCAGGTATAAATGAAATTTATTCTGATAAGAAAAATGCATTATTGGTTTCTCCTGATAAGACTGGTGAGCTTGTTGTTGCTATTAAGTCTTTAATTGAAAACCCCTCTTTAAGGAAAAGTATCGCTACAAATGCTCATCATCATATTTTAAAAAACTATTCGCTGGCACGACAATTCGCTGCTTTTAACTCAGCTTATCAAACATTGTTACAACGAAAAAGTGAAGCTAAAGGAAACCAGAATACCTCTCGATATAGCCAACTTTTAATACAGTCGATATTTAATAAATTATGCAAACGTATATCAGCGCTTTTTGTATGGAGAAAGACTCATGAGTAAACGTATATTAATTTATGATCCAGTACCTTTTAAAGGTGGCTCTAAAGAAGTAATGAAGACCATTTTAGCTGAACTCCCTAGCCATATAGAGGTTTGCGTTATATCCAATGATAGTGTCTCATGGCAAAATTGTAATGTTCACTTTATGCCTTTATTTTCTCCTTCGTGTCTTATCAAACAAACGACCGGCATATTATACTTTATCAAGCACTTAATTTATTTAACGTCACTACTTTGCAATATGTGCAAAGTAAGGAGGTTTAATAAAGTCATCGGTATTTCAGGCCCTTGTGTTGATTTTGCTTTATATCTGCTCAGTGAAATAATCACTATAGACATTATTCAACTGATCCAAGGAGATATAGCCGACTCTAAAGTTGCAACTTTTGGCCTCAATCGAGCTAAGCAGATATTTTATTTACCCTCAACTAAAGGCTCAATTTTAAAAGCATTAAAGATGAGTAATACTCTTAGTTGCATCACTAAGAGTAAATTTATGCCTTTTATCAACGGCATTGACCGCTCAACAATCAAAACAAAAACAACGAATAAAAGAGTTGGATTTTTTTGGGCCGCTTCTTTATTAAAATGGAAACGTCTCGAGCTTTTTGTAGCGGCAATGGCAAAGATTAATGACCTGCCAGAGCATGAAGATCAATATTTCGCCAGCATTTGTTATATTAAACCGGTAGTCGGTACTTATTTTGATATATCAAATTATCATGAGATTGATAATATTCACTGGCATGCAGATCCGAGTAATTTGAATGATATTAGAGCCAATTCATCGGTATTTATCTCAACAGCTAAGCAAGAGCCTTTTGGCCTATCCATTTTAGAATCGATGGTTGCCGGATTAGCCGTTGTTATTCCTGCTGATAATGCTTACTGGGATAATAATTTAACTGATGGTTATGATTGTCTGAAGTATACGCCTAATGATATGCATAGTTTAGTTAAAGCGCTCACTCGCTTAATGAGTGATCCTGATTTTTTGATTGAAATCTCCAATCAAGCCCGGGTTTCCGCAAAGCGCTATTCACACCTTAATTGTTATTCTCAAATTCTCAAATGTATTCCTAATTAGCAAAAATCACACTGCAAAATGCAAAATTAAATAACCAACCAAAATAACCACTTGATTTTATTTGCTATTTTAATTGGCTCAATAACTGCAATAACAAAGCTGAATGAACAATAATTAAGAGGTGTTTATTATGTGTGGAATTATAGGAGCAGTTGCAGAGTCCGCAATAAGTCCAGTATTAGATGGTTTAAGCAGGCTGGAATATCGAGGTTACGATTCTTCTGGCATATCAATATTAACCAATAACCAAATTCAAACATTAAAGGTACAAGGTAAACTTGATAACTTAAAACATATATTATCAGAACACCCTTTAGAAGGTAGCTGCGCTATAGGCCATACTCGCTGGGCAACGCATGGTAAGGCCACTGATACAAATGCTCATCCACATCAATGTGGTCAGGTTTCTGTTGTACATAATGGCATTATTGAAAATTACTTATTGCTCAAACAAAAACTACTGCTTTTAGGGCACCACTTTAAAAGTTCGACTGACAGTGAGGTGATTCCCCACTTAATAAACCATTATCTATCTCAGAAAATGACTCAAGAAGAAGCGATTGAACAAGCTATATCTCAGTTACAAGGTAGTTATGCACTTGGTGTTTTAATTAATGGCAGCAAGAGCAACCTTTATGCTATCAAACAAGGAAGTCCTTTAGTTATTTCACAAGGTAAAAATGGTGTTTATATAGCTTCTGATGCTCTAGCCCTTGGCGCTGACAGCGGTAAAATATACTACCCGAAGGATAATGAATTAGTAAAACTTAACGCACACGAAATCACGCTTTGTGGGCAGTCTCTCAATAAAAAGATTCATTACATCAATAACAACAATTGCACAGAAATTGTATCAAAAGGCAAACATAGTTCATTTATGGAAAAGGAAATTTTCGAACAAGTGCCTCTACTTGATAAGCTTTCAGTTGACAGTCAAAGCAAGCGGTATTCAGCCATTAACTTTAATACAATAAGTAAAATGACTATTATTGCTTGTGGCACTTCATATTATGCCGCTTCTGTAGCTAAATTTTGGTTCGAAAAATATGCCAACATACCTGTAGAGATTGACATAGCTTCCGAGTATCGCTACCGCTCACCAATAATTACAAAGAATGAACTGACCATTTTTGTATCACAGTCAGGAGAAACTGCCGATACCTTAGCCGCTCTCAGGTATGCAAAAGACAAAAACGCACAGACATTAGCTTTAGTAAATGCTGTTAACAGTAGTATTGCTCGAGAAGCAGATTTTACCTTTGAAATCTATGCGGGCCCAGAAATTGGCGTTGCTTCAACAAAAGCCTTTACTTGTCAATTAGCAATATTTTATAAAATGTGTCTCGAGGCAGCAAAGCAAAGAGAGTACCTAACAAACAGTGAGTTACAACAGTTACAATCTGATTTTTCTCACCTGCCTAACTCCATTGAGAATATATTAGGCCGTTGTGAAGACATGAATACCTTCGCAAAACAAATAAGCAACTACTCAAATACGCTCTTTCTCGGTCGCGGTATTCTCACGCCGATCGCGCAAGAAGGCGCTTTAAAACTTAAAGAGATTAGCTATATCCATGCAGAAGGTTACGCAGCTGGTGAGTTAAAGCATGGTCCTATCGCGCTACTTGATGAACAAATGCCGGTCATTGTTATCGCACCGAAAGACAGTTTAACAGATAAATTATTATCGAATATTCAAGAAGTACAAGCGCGCAATGCACCTCTATTCATCATTGGCGACAGCTCTATAAGAGAATACGTCAACTTGAAAGAAAATGAGTTTTTCGAACTACCAGCAATACCTGAATCAATACTGCCCATTGTCAGTGTTATCCCATTACAGTTACTGGCATTATTTTGCGCTCAGGCATTAGGAAAAAATGTAGACCAACCCAGAAACTTAGCTAAATCGGTGACAGTAGAATGATTACTTTTAATATATATCACATCAAACAATGGGCTAAAACCAGTGATAATGTGCTAGCTCAACTGATAAAAACATTGTGGCTTAAAAGCAAAGCCATTGAAATGCCGAACATTCCATTTATCTTTAAAGCACTTTATATCATTCATGTAGTGATAAAGCAGATAGTTTCAGATGTTCTGCGCATTTTATATTACACGCCATTGTTTAAGTCTCGACTAAGTAACAAGCCTAAGCAGTTGTACTTGTATGGTGGGTTACCCGTGGTAATTGGTAGCCTAGATATCACCATGGGCAATAAAGTTAGGTTAGCCGCTATGACAACAATAAGTGGACGCGCCGTTGGCAATGTTATCCCACAACTAGTAGTAGGTGATAATGTCGGCATCGCTTGGCGTACGTCTATATCTGTAGGAAGTAAAATAACGATTGGCAATAACGTGAGAATTGCCGGTGACTGCTACCTTGCAGGTTACCCAGGACACCCAGTTAATGCAAAACTACGTGCTTTAGGTAAACCTGATACAGAGTCTCAAATTGGTGATATTACCCTTGATGATGACGTTTGGCTAGCCACCGGTGTTAAGGTAATGCCGGGAGTAACTATAGGTCGTGGCACCATAGTTGCTGCTGGGAGTGTTGTTACTAAAGACTTGCCTAGCTACGTGCTTGCAGCAGGAGCTCCCGCTCGCATTATTAAGTCAATTAAGGAGGAAATTAATGACTAACTCAACATCTCCTGTTAAGAATAGGCCTCTTATTGTATTTGGTGAAGATTGGGGAGCGCATCCAAGTTCAACTCAACATATTGTCGGGGTACTTCGCCAAACGCGATCTGTTATTTGGCTTAACTCTATCGGCCTACGAAAACCCAAATTTACCAGACACGACATAGTGCGACTAATTAACAAAGTTAAGTCATCTATGTTTAGTCGACAACAAACGGATAAAGTTGAAATTGAACATAGCAGTAACTTCATCATAATTAACCCGTTAGTATTTCCCTGTGCAAATAACTGGTTAACTTTAAAGGTCAGTAAAACTATTCTTAAATGGCAACTGAAGAAAGCATGCAGAGAACTTGAATTAACCAAGCCAATTATTTGGGCCTCATTGCCTACTACGGTTGATTATTTAGATC
>Ga0114909_1000936_pt1 | contig 18249 bp, 13 predicted proteins | sample MalvireepMed_906_FD_87290 | JGI IMG/M metagenome (GOLD analysis project Ga0114909, IMG submission 87290) | Marine viral communities from the Global Malaspina Expedition - Malaspina viral metaG DeepMed_906 | ecosystem: Environmental > Aquatic > Marine > Oceanic | place: Mediterranean Sea...
ATGTCACTATTCTGGCTTTTAGCTGAAAAAAAAGACAAAGTAGTCATTTTTATCAGTAAAAAACGGTAATTATAATATAAATGTAAACTGGGCTTTTGTGCTGTTCAATAATGCATATTCACTAAAATATATACACGAAGTCTATTATTTATATTGTTATTACAATAATTTCTTATACTCGTTGTATACCTTTTGTGGTTCGGCTCGCTCTGTGTAATCCTCTTCTAGAAATGCGTATTTAATCTCAAGGTGTTTGTTAATAATATAGGTTGCAGGAATCGGCAGTAAAAAATCATCAAGACAAGTACGTAATTTTAAATCAATGCCCCACTTCATCAAAAGTGCCTTCATGTTAGGGTCAACTTCATACGTTAGGCCGAACTGGTGAGCTAGTTGATAATCTTTATCTACCAATATAGGAAAATCAAGTTGGTTGTCTAATTTGGCTTGCGCTAATAAGCATGGCGTTTCCCCTGACACAGCAATGAAGTTTACTTCGCCAACAATTGAGCTAATGAATTCGTTCCATTGTTGTAGCTCTAACATACAATATGGGCACCAAGCTCCTCTAATAAAGCTGATAATTAACGGTGCCTTAAGCAGTAACTCATCAAGTTGAATAGCATTTTCATTACTGTCATATAGCTGGGCAGGTTTAACTGTGCTGCCAATGATTAAACTATTTTCAACCACTTTTTGCTTTTGAATAAGTGAAACACTTCTACTGAGGGTTTCAAGCACTTCAACAGGAACGGATTTGTTAAAAGAATTTTTGAATGATCTTAGCCGATCGGTCAGTGTAAGCATAATAACGTTCTCAATTAGGTGATGTATTAAGTGTAGAACGTTAGTTTTTATTTAGACAACAATCGCCATCAAATCGTTTTATATTGAAGCGGTTTATTCATTAACTGGCTTCTTAATGAACTGGTTTATTCATTTACTGGGTAAAGGAGCCTGCTAAAAAGTAATAAACCATCTATTTAATATTGATGTTAGTAATCAAGCTTTGTACATGCAGCTATCGGGTGAATGACTGCTTTGGTTATTTTCCCAAATTGATGCTTAAGCAAAGGTGGATTTATATAGCCATTGAACTTTTGTGCTCTCCATTGAGGTAACAAAGCAGAATCAGTGGTGAGATTAACGATTAACCCCGTTGATTTTTGAGCTTTTACTTTGTTCTTATTGTAAGGATTGTCATCAACAACCTCGACAGACAATGATTGAGTAAAACTTTTTTCACGACTTGCGGCTACGATGCAAATACGATTTTCATATGCGCGAGATATTAAGTTATATTCAACCTCACAAGGCTCTTGTATATCGAAAGGGACAAGAAGTAGTTGAATGCCCTGCGATGAGGCTACTTTGACAATTTCAGGTATATAAGCGTCATCAGCTGTTAACATAGCAAGAGTTATTGTTCCTTGCTCTAACGGTAAAGTGATTATATTGACTTCATCACCTAAGGCTGTCCACTGATAACGTTGACAGAAGTGTAATTGTTGCTGGGAAGCTAACAGTCCATTTTCATTTATTACAACTGCCTGATGCTTCCCTTCAATAAGTAAGCTAGTACAAAGGTATTGAAATGGCCTTAAAACAGAGCTGACCTGGGAAATTACCTGCTGACTTAATAATTCTATTTCATTTCTGTAATCAGCGTCGTTGGTCAGGGATTTATCAGCGATAAAGAAAAACTCAGGTAATTGAATGATGTCACTGAGGTTGTTTTCAATATAGTGACAAACATCTTCAATGGCTTGTTCATTAGACTTGTAAGTTGCAAATATTGCGACATTAGTCGTTACGGGAACCTTGTTATTTACGTCGAAATCACTCGCCTGAACATGTTCACTTGCTTGATTGTTTTTTAAATTTTGGTAAAGCTCTGGACGGTGCTGCTCAATAAACGATGAACCATCAGGCCTAAATTTGTTGTTTGAGGTTATGCCAGCTTCACTTAAGTCTATATCTGCGAATACATAACCTTCTTTATTGTGAGCAATTTTTGCTAATATTTTTCCCTCTGGAGAGACAATTTGACTTTGTCCAACGCCATTAAAACATTCTGGTGATATTTGCCCTTGAGCAGAATAAACAAGGCTTTGTTTTGTTAATTCTTTATCAGAAACTAGCGTGCCAATTTTGTTTGAACTAGCTAAAAATACACTGTTTTCACTCGCACGAGCAGGATCATGAAAGCTGCTTTGATCTAAAGCAAATGTACTTGTTGTATTACACAACAGTTGCGCACCTTTTATGGCTAAATCACGGCTGACTTCATAAGTATTACTGTCGTTTCCTATCAGCAAGCCAAGCTTGCCAAAGGGTAAAGTTACAACTTTGGATACTTTGTTTTCCTTGGCAAAAAAGTCATTTTCATGGCCAATAAGCGACTGTTTATCCTGTTGATGGATAAGTACGCCATCAGGTGAAAACACACAAGAAGTTACGCTAATATTGGGTTTAATCGCTGGGGTTTCATCGCTGGCAATAGAATCACTCGAATGACCTCTTTGCAGTGTAATACCGAGCGAAATGTAACAGTTATGCTTTTTAGCTTGCGCAGCTATTTCCTGTAAAAAGTCACCATCAATGGCTAAGGCTTCGCTCCACGCTTGTTGGTGGTCAACATAACAAGCTTGTGAATAATGAAATTGCGTATTACAAAACTCAGGCAATACAATCAATGATGGTTTGCATAACGCAGCATCATTAATCATTCGAATACAGTTAGCGAGGTTTTCTTGAATATTAGAAGAGGTGGCAAACTGAGTGACGGCTACTCGCATGATGACTATTTTCCAGATAACTAAGGGTTGTTTAAATTGAACATTGCCAAAGCATGGCATTTTGACGGTGAGATATTACATGAAAAACCTATCGATAAGCTAATTTAGCTGAAGGTTATTTAATTTAGTGATGAAAAGCTGCTTACTTATCCAAATAGACATCGAAAACAGCTACCATTTGAACGTTTAATATAGAGCAAGTCACCACCATGATTCACCATAATTTGACGTGAAAGACTTAAACCAATACCTGAGCCTTGTTGTTTAGTGGTATAAAATGGTACAAAAATCATATCAATAACATGGTCAGCAACACCTGGGCCGCTATCAACAACATCGACATACAATTGTTGCGAGCTATTTTGGCCCAGTACTAAAGCTATAGTACCGTCGTGACTTTTATCGAGTGACTGTTCAGTTTGCTGAAGTGCGCTCAAGCGTACCGCTTCAATGGCATTTTTAACTAAGTTGATCAATACCTGTTCAATTTGGCCACTATCTAACATCACCAAATACTGACTTTCAACTTGAATATCTAGCTTGATATTATCTGTCGCTAATTGCTGGAGGTACAATACGTGGATTCGCTCTAAGATAGCGCTAATTTGAGTTGCTATTAGGTTAGGTAAAGGTAAGCTGCTGATCTGCCTGAAGCTAGCAATAAATTCACCCAAATACTCTGTGCGTGTAGCTAAGGTTGTTAATGCTAATTGTAAGTCTTGTTTGTTTTCTTCATCATCAAAACTTAAACCTTGAGGCACAAGGCCCTGACAGGTCTGTGCAATAGATGCTAAAGGAGTAATCGTATTGGCGACTTCATGAGTAAGTACTTGTGTTAAACGTTTATAGGCTTGTTGCTCTTTGTTTAGCAATAGCTCATGAATTGACTGTAAGGTGACAATTTTACGCTCCTGCCCTTGGATTTCAGCAATACTCACTTGTAATGTTAAGGTATCCTGCTGTTCACCATTTAACCATTGCACTGTACTTTTCAGGCTCTTTTGCGTAGTTAAAATCAATTTGCCAATGTCATTAAGCTCATTAAGGTGGCCAATGCTTTTTCCAAGTAACCTAGCAACAGCTGGGTTTGATTCAATCACCGTGCCTTTATCATCACAAACCATAACAGCAAGGTTTACATGCACTAATAACGCATTTAAAAAATCACTTTGTTGCTCAGCATTGAACCTAGCCGTTTGCATTTGTTGTTTCACTTCATCAAAATGCTCACGCATAGGGTGCTGCGTACCAAAACCTAAAGTATTATCACCATTTGCAAGTGCTCTAATAACTTGAGTTAATTGCTTATTTTGTCTTTTGAATAAAGAAAATATGCTGACTAGTAATAACAACGTAAGTAAGAGCAACAGCAACCAGATAGCAGATAAACCAATAGTGAGATAAAGATTACTTAACAACACCACAGCAGCGATTAACGCCACAAGGTTCATGCCTAATAACAACTGCGGATGATTGTTTATAACTTTCATATTTTTATCTTTCACTTAAATTTGCGGAATATTTAACAGTAGCGATGATTAAAGATCATATTTTTCTAAACGACGATACATTGCCCCACGCGTTAACCCAAGTGCCTTAGCCGCTTGACTAACATTGCCTTGGTGATGTTTAAGCGCTGCACGTACTGTTTGTTGTTCAACAATTTCTAAATTAAAGGTGTCACAACCTGAGTTATCTTTATAGCCTGTTTGCTGCTTTGTCATTTCAGTGTTGTTATCGATTTTATTTGACGGGTTGTTTTCTATGCCAACCACGGAGCGAATATCGAGCAGCTCAGACTCGCTTAGAATAACGGCTCGTTCGATAGCATGTGCCAATTCTCTAACATTACCTGGCCATGTGTACAGACAAAGAGACTGCATATCATCTGTGGAAATAGTTAATTTACGTTTATACTTTTGGCAAAAGTGTTCAAGGTAATATTGTACCAACAAGGGAATATCATCAACCCTATCACGTAGTGGCGGTAAACGAATCTCAACCGTGTTAATACGATAAAGAAGATCTTGTCTAAAGCGATTTTCAGTGACTGCTTGCGGTAAATTATCATTGGTTGCACAGATAAGTCTTATGTCGACATCTATCGGTTTTGTGCCTCCGACAGCAGTTATTTTTCGGTTTTGTAGAGCCGCTAATAAGGTTGATTGCTGACTTACCGGTAAATTAGCCAGCTCATCTAAAAATAAACTACCACCATGAGCAAGCTCGAAGCGCCCTACTTTATCAACTTTGGCATCAGTAAAGGCACCTTTTTTATGACCAAATAACTCACTTTCAAAAAGATTTTGAGAAACGGATCCCATATCTAAACTAATGAACGCTTGATCGCAGCGTTTGCTAGCTAAATGTATGGCATGGGCGGCTAGCTCTTTACCTGTACCACTTTCACCTGTGATTAAAATATTTGCATCCGTTTTTGCAGCCTTTTCTATGGTTGCAAATACCTGTTGCATAGCGTCACTTTGACCCAAAAATTCAAATTGCTGACCACTAAGCGCTTTATTTAAACCTTGTGTTTGACGGGTAAGTTTACCAACTTGCTGTTTATCCTTAGCATGAGAAAATGCAGCAGCAATTGCCGCCAATAGTTGTTCATTTTTCCAAGGTTTGGCAACAAAATCAGCGGCGCCAGCCTTAATGGCATCAACGGCTAATTGAATGTCACCATAAGCTGTCATTAGCACAACGACTACTGAAGGATCTTGGGCAAGAATTTTCTTTAGCCAATAAAACCCTTCTTGGCCACTGATGGCATCATGATTAAAGTTCATATCAAGCAAAATCACATCAATCTGTTGATTAGTGAGTTGCTTTTCGATATCAAACGGATTGTCGGTTGTTAGAACTGTTTGGTAATGTTGCTTAAGCAGCAGCTGAACGGCAACCAAAATATCAGGGTTATCATCAACAATTAAAATTGAGCCCGTTTGCTTCATTTATCTTATCCATTTTCACTTTTTTTTTAAGTCTACCCTACTTTTAAATAAAGCACCTAACAAAAAAGCGTCCATTAATGGACAGTTCTTCAAATTGAAAGTGTTCTATTAATGGACACTATGCGAATTCTAAAACAAATAAACCTAACTAACTAATTGTTATTTAATGATTTTAATGTTTGGCACAAGTTTTGTAATTAAACTTAAGTATTACAAACAAAGTTGACACCGAATCTAAAACTGAAAAGTAGGATTTAGTTAAATGGGAAAGAGAAATGGATAAAAAAATAACCCGATCACCCTTACATAAGTATTTAAAGCCGAGCTTGCTTGGTTTATCAATTCTTGCAGTTGCTTGCACCGCATACAGCTTTAGCCAATCTGGTGCAGGTGGACGAAGTCACAACTTAGCGATTAGTAATATTACCATCAGCTCAGTCACTCAAGGTGCCTTTATCGATGCGTTAAATTTACGTGGTCAAGTAATCCCTAAAACAACTATTTATCTTGATACGTCAGCAGGCGGTCAGGTTGAACAACGTTTGGTTGAACAAGGAGAGTATGTTGAACAAGGTCAACCCTTAGTGCGCTTGAGCAACACTAATTTACAGCTCGATGTCATGGGCAGAGAAGCACAAGTTACCGAGCAACTGAATTTTTTACGCAATACGCAAATGAATATGGCGACAAGTCAATTGAACTTACGTCGTGACTTACTTGAAATTGAACTTCAGATCAGTCATTTACAACGTCGTTTAAAGCAATCATCAACACTCGTAAACAAAGGTGTTTTGGCCAAAGATAGATTAGAAGAAATCGAAAATGATCTTAATTACTATCAAGCCAGAAAAAAACTCACTATTGAACGTCAAGCACAAGAAAACAGTATACGTAAAGTACAGGTAAAGCAGTTAGAAGACAGTGCCGAAATGTTAGCTAAAAATTTAAAATTTGCGCGAGCGAACTTAGACAACCTAATGATAAAAGCGCCGGTTTCAGGCTACTTGAGTGAACTTAATGTTGATATTGGCGAATCGAAAGAGCGAGGTGCCCGACTTGGACAAATTGATATCCCTAATGAATATAAGTTAGTGATACGTCTCGATGAGTTTTATTTGAATCAAGTACAACGTGGATCAGCTGTAATGGTAGAACTAGAAACAGGTGATATTGAAGCGCAAGTGAGCAAAATTGATAGCCGAGTCAATCAATCACAATTTCAAATTGAAGTAGACCTACCTAAAGGAACAAACGGGATAAAAAGAGGACAAAGCATTGATGTAGATCTGATGCTTGGTGGCAATAAGGACAACGCTTTATTACTAAATCGCGGAGCATTTTTTACAAACAGTGGTGGTAATTGGGCCTATGTTCTCGAAGCTGATGGTACTAGCGCAGTACGTCGCAATATTACTCTTGGTAAAAAGAACCAACACTACTTTGAAGTGTTATCAGGATTGGCTATTGGTGATCGGGTGATTACTTCAAGCTACGGAAATTTCGATAAAGCCCAACAATTACAATTAAATTAAGAGATATCAAAGGAATAATAACAATGATCAATATAAGCAATTTAAGCCGAATCTTTCGAACTAAAGATCTAGAAACCACCGCATTAAGCAATATTAACTTAACGGTAAACGAAGGTGAGTTCGTCGCAATTATGGGGCCATCTGGCTGTGGTAAATCAACTTTATTGTCTATCTTGGGGATGTTGGACTCCCCTTCAACAGGCAGCTTCGAATTTTCGGGGAGTAATATTGCAGATTATAACGAGAAACAACTCGCTAATTTACGTAAAGCCTCTATCGGTTTTGTTTTTCAAAGTTTTAACTTAATTGATGAACTAACCGTTTATGAGAATGTAGAATTACCACTACAGTACCAAAAGATTTCCAAAGCGGAACGTAAAAAACGTGTGGAAGCTATATTAAAACGCGTAGGAATCGATCACCGCGCTTATCATTTACCGCAACAGCTGTCAGGGGGACAACAACAACGCGTTGCCGTTGCCCGTGCGCTGGTTATTAATCCAAAACTCATTTTAGCCGATGAACCGACGGGTAACCTTGATTCAAAAAATGGTGATGAAGTGATGGCCATGTTACGAGAATTAAATAAAGAAGGCACTACGGTCATCATGGTCACTCACTCTGAGAAAGAAGGAAATTATGCTGATAGATTAGTGCGCTTACTTGATGGCCAGGTAATGCTTGATAAAGCAAATCAAGTAATACACTCAGCTGAGGTTGCTTAATATGATCGGTAATTATTTTGTCACCGCATTAAGGTCGATACAAAAAGATAAGCAACATTTCTTTCTTAACTTAATTGGTTTTAGTATCGGCTTGGCGGCCGCTATTTTAATGGCACTATTTGCTCAGCATGAATTGTCATACGACAAGCATCAACCTGATAGTGAACGAGTATACCTTGCCCATACTGATTATACTTCGGTTGGATTACAGCTTATTGCCAGCAGTAATTTCAATAACGCAGAGACTTTAAAAAACCATAGTCAGGTAGAAGATGTTTTTAGATTAGCAGAGGCAAGTTCTGTAACTCAAGGCTTGGATGAGCTAGTACAAGTAGCTGATAACTTTTACCGACTAAGTAATTTTTACGCGGTAAACAATAATATCTTGGAATTTATTCATTTAGAGTCTGTCGTTGGAGATATCAGACAAGCGTTAAGTCAGCCGGATCAATTAGCGATAAGTGAAAGCGAAGCAAAAAGACTTTTTGGTGAAACTCAAGTTGTTGGTCGCAGCTTAAGCCATGAAAATGGGCAATATCAGATTGGTGCAGTTTTTAAGGACTTAACTGAGAACACGCATGTTAAATTTGATAGCTTGATACAAATCCCGGCCGAGTTTGCGCAAAAAGGTTACGGTTATGCTTATTATAAGTTGTTAGCAAATACCGACATAGCAAGCTTTGAAGAGCAATTCACCCATGTATTACATAAGTCATGGGGTCAACAAGCTGAAAGCACCATAAACATGTCATTAACTAACATGGAAGACATGCACTTAAATACCAGCGGTCCAATGGTAATGAAAAAAGGCGGTTCATCATCAATGCTTCAAATCTGTATTGGTTTAAGCATTATTTTAATACTGGTAGCGGGGATCAATTTTATTAACCTCAATATAGCTCAATCGGCAAGACGTGCTAAAGAGGTAGGTATACGTAAAGCACTCGGGGCAACCAAGACGCAGTTAGTTGTACAGTTTCTAGTTGAGTCTTTTGTCGTAGTTGCACTTGCTGGTTTGATTTCATTTGCAATGGTAGAAATAACCTTACCGGCATTTAACCAAATGATGGATAGGCAACTTAGTTTGGTTTATAACTCTGTGTTCATGTTAGCAACGGTATTAGTAATATTAGTCGTAGGCTTACTATCGGGTTTGTATCCTGCATTGTTTATTGCCTCTTTTAGCGCCAAACGAGTACTAAGTGGTGACTTAGTACGCGGCGGTACTGCCATTTTTGTTCGAAAGCTCACCCTGTGTTTTCAAGGAGCATTGTCTGTAGGCTTAATCATTGCCGCAGTTTCCTTATATCAACAAATGAGCTTGATAAATAGTTTAGCCGTTGGCTATGAAAAATCATCTCGCTTGGTGGTAAAAGATCTTCCTTCTGTGGCTTTGTATACCAAAGAGCATAACAATTTATTGGCTGAAATTAGGAATTTATCTGGCGTGGAACAAGTGACAATTTCTAATACCGACCTTACTAATGATATGGAATATGATTTCGGTTTTACCTGGCCTAATGGTGAAAAGATTGACAGTTTTCAACCGACTGTTGCTACAGGATATTACGCTGTAGAAGCCATAGGACTAACATTGCTAGCTGGTCGTGATTTCTCTCCAAAATTCAGTGGTGACTGGTATCAAAATAATGAAGATGGAAATAGCACCGCTGGTGTATTGGTAAGTCGCCGCATGGTGGAACTTGCAGGTTACCCAAGTCCAGAGTCAGTTATTGGTCTGACACTGATAGAGCCTAGGTATAAATTGACTGCTAAAATTGTCGGCGTAATTGAAGACGTCAAAATAGGCTCAGCTAGGCAACAGGCGCTACCCGTTTCATTTAATTTAGGTTTTAACAACATTGCTACTGGCCATATGATCATCAAGGCCGACCATAGCAACATGGCAAATTTAAGCAAACAAGTTCACCAAATAATTAGCCAGAAATTACATTTAAGCGATGTAAAAATAAGCCAAGTCGCAGACGATTACGCTAACGTGCATCAAAACGAAAACCGTGCACTCGAAATGGTCACTATTTTCAGTTTGCTTGCCGTTTTCCTAACGTGCTTAGGAACTTTTGGCCTAGCATCTTTTGCTACCTTACGCCGTCAAAAGGAAGTTGCTATACGTAAAGTGCTTGGCGCAACGCGCATAAGTATCGTCAATTTACTCGCCAAAGAATTTCTTCTTCTGGTGGCAATGAGTATTGTCATTGCCTATCCACTAAGCTATTGGTTGATAGGTGATTGGTTAGCTAATTTTAATGAACGTATCGAGCAAGCCGTATGGGTATATTGTGCAGCAGCCTTGTGCATTGCAACCATTACTTGGCTGACAGTGGCAAGCCTTGCCTTTAAAGTTTCAAGTTGCAGACCGTCATTGATATTACGTGATGAATAAAGGACTTAACAGTTAATTGGAATAAAAGTTGGGGCGATTACATTTAGTTGTCCCAACTTTTTCTTATGGTGTATTTAAAATTCTCGGTTAATCCAACAATGCTCTGGCATTATCACCTTGCTCATAAATAAGAAGACTAACTGCAGAGAGTGATTTTATTTCTTGAAGGTTTATCGTGAGCGTCAAATTGTTTCTAGCGACATTGTCATTGAGTCTTTTGACAATTTTCTTAACTTCAATAAGCTCCATTGCTGCTTTAGGTACTCTGGTTTCGATAAACTTAAACCATTTTTTGTTCATGTTTTTACTTACTTTTCTAATCACATCTATATTGGTAATGGTGAAAGGTTTGTTCAAACTACCACCGTCACGTAAAACATCATAAATGATGTGACCATTTTTTTTGGCTACCATCATATTTTTAGTGTTTAACTGTAATTCTCCGATATGACCATTGTTCATTTTTAAAAAGAATTTTATATCTTTATATCCTGCATCAGTAGCTCCGCAGTTGTATTTTGCATTATTACCTTTGCCAGTACCGTAGCGGTCTTTCATTGCGGTTTGGAAATGCATTATTTGGGTAAATTCTTTTGTTAATGATATCATTGCTTTTGCGGCAATCATGTCTTCTAAATCATCAAAAATAATCGTCATTCTCGCGGCATCTTTTAAATCGCCGATATCATAATTTCTTTTTCTATTCGTGATTTTATCGAGCGCACCATGAAAGTCTTTTACACCAAAATAGGCACCGGGCGGCTGTTTAACGATGCCTTTGCAGACTGTAGCAATTTGCACTGCATACTCTTTTAACTCTTCTTGTGCTTCACATGTTTCTTGAAACATCATAAAAAGTTGCTTTCTCTTTAGCCGAGTATTAGCTACTTGATTTCTAGAGGTGAAACTTAAATTTTTGTTATTAAGCTCTTGACTGGTTTTGCTATCAAGGTAGTTATTTATAACGCCCTTATTAGTCATGATATCTAACATTGAACGGTCTTGATGCTTATTTGCTTCGTTTTTATATTCAAAAGTTTTAAGCTTTAAACGTAGCTTCTGTATTTTCTGCTCAAAATTAGCATTGTTTACTAAGCGAAAACCCTGAGACATGCGTCCTTGCAAATTAATTTTAGCCATAAGTGCGGCTTTGTTTCTTTTTACCGTCGCTTGTTGAATTTTAATTTGTTCAAATGAGGCCGTTTCATTATCTGGCATTGGTTTTCCTCGATGAGATAAAAGTAGATGATCATTTTCTTAGTAAGAGTATACAAAACTAAATGAGTCAATACTGTTCATTCACTGGAAATATTACAATTTATTCATTTAAAAAAGCTTAAGCAAAAGTTTAGCTTATCTCTTTTATTGCTCGCCCTATGCCATCAACCGTTAAAGGAAACATTTTGCCGTCAATCAACTGCTCGATTACTGATATAGAATGATAATATGACCATTGCTGCTCAGGTTGTGGATTTAACCATGCAACTTTATTAAAGTGCTTGGTTATTATATTTATATAGTCGCTTCCAGGTTTTTCATTCCAGTGTTCAACACTACCGCCAGGATAGGTAATCTCATAAGGTCCCATAGTAGCATCACCAACAAAAATCACTTTATAGTCCGAGCCAAACGTTCTTGTGATTTCTTCTATAGCAACTGTTTCTGTATAACGCCTTTCATTGTCTCGCCAAACTTTTTCATACACACAGTTATGAAAATAAAAAAATTCTAAATGCTTAAATTCACTATGCGCTGCCGAAAATAACTCTTCACAAGTATGGATGTATTCATCCATCGAGCCACCAATATCAAAGAACATTAATACTTTTACTGCGTTATGGCGTTCTGCTTCCATATGAACATCTAACAAGCCGCCATTCTTTGCTGTTGAGCTTATCGTGGTATTGATATCTAGTTTTTCACTGGCACCGGTACGGGCAAATTTTCTTAATTTTTTAAGCGCTAGTTTAATATTTCTTGAACCTAGCTCTCGGTCTTGGTCAAAATTTTTAAATTCACGTTTGTCCCAAACTTTTACTGCCCTATTGTTACGATTTTTATCCTGCCCTACTCTAATGCCTTCAGGGTTATAACCATATGCACCAAAAGGTGAAGTCCCGCCAGTACCTACCCATTTATTACCACCAGCATGTCTTTTTTGTTGCTCCTCAAGTCGCTCTTTTAACGCCTTCATTAATTGGTCAAGACCGCCTAACGACTTAAGCTTTTCCTTTTCTTCCATGGATAAGTGTTTTTCAAACTCTTTTCTTAACCAATCTTCTGGTAGAAGTTGGTCAAATATATCAATTTGGGAAATACCTTTAAAATATTCAGCGAAGGCACGATCATACTTATCGTAATGAATTTCATCCTTTACCATGACTATTTTGGCAAGATTATAAAACTCATCGACGTCAGCGAATATAACGCCCTGTTTTAATAGAGCGATTAAGTCTAAAAGTTCACGCAGACTACAAGGTACCTTGTGCTTTTTCAGTGCTAGGAAAAAATCAATAAACATTGCTAAATTACCTGTTTCTACGGCTCATAAAAGCAAGTTTTTCCAGTAACGACACGTCTTGTTCGTTTTTCAATAAGGCACCAAAAAGAGGAATAATGTCAGAGTTATTATCCATAAGAACCTCTGAAGCGATATCATCAGCTATGAGAAGTTTTAGCCAGTCAATTAATTCAGACGTTGATGGCTTTTTCTTTATACCCTTTAATTCTCTTAGTTCAAAAAAAACTTCTAAAGTTTGCGTTAGCAAGTCCTGTTTAACATGAGGATGGTGAACATCGATGATTTTTTCCATTTCAATTTTTGTTGGAAATTTAATGTAATGGAAAAAACAGCGTCTTAAAAATGCATCAGGTAATTCTTTTTCATTGTTTGACGTAATAATGATGATCGGTCGTTGTTTTGCTTTAACTACCTGCTGCGTTTCATAAACAAAAAATTCCATTTTATCGAGTTCTTGCAATAAATCATTAGGGAATTCAATATCAGCTTTATCAATCTCATCAATAAGTAATATAGGTCTTTGCTCTTCTTCAAACGCCTGCCATAATTTTCCTTTGACAATATAGTTACTGATATCGTTTACACGTTCATCACCTAACTGACTGTCGCGTAACCTTGATACCGCATCATATTCATATAATCCTTGTTGTGCCTTAGTGGTTGACTTGATGTGCCATTGGAAGAGTTTACAGTTTAGTGACTTAGCTAACTCTTCTGCTAATTGTGTTTTGCCAGTACCAGGCTCACCCTTAATTAAAAGAGGTTTTTCTAATGTGATTGCGGCATTAACGGCTAAACGAAGGTCGTCTGATGCGATGTAGTTTTCTGTACTGTTAAACATGTTGTTATTACCTATTAAGAATCTATGAAGGTGACATTTATAACAAGGGATAGCTTGATGTCATGGTAAAATTATTGATGATTTATTTAGCCGAGATAAGAGATGTTTATCGTTGGTCAACTGTCTATATCCAGGGCATTCTGCATAGGATAATAACACCAATTAATGAAAGTAAAAGCAAAATAAAACATTCGTTTTAATTGAATGTTTTGATTGTAACTATGAATTTATAAGTATGCGGGATTAATTTTTGACTAGAAGCACGAGTTATCAGGGATATATTTAAGGGGAATGTAAATGAACCATTGATGAAAGCCAAGTTCAACTTGGCTATGCTTTATTTAGACTTGATTAATGGCCCTTAAGTTATTATTGAGAAATAGTGCCTTGAAAGTCTTCGGTTTCGAAATATAAAGGCTTTATCGTGCCACAGTTTATAAATTTAAATTGAAGCTCGGTTTCTTTTGGTACTGGTGATGATGTGGTAAATCGCCCTAAACAGCCTGCTTCTAGATCAACGGCTAATATGTGATCAAAACTAGGTGCTTGCTGAATTCTATGAATATACATTTTGTAATTCTGCTTTAATGAAACAACATCATACACTTGCCTCTTACTAGATGGTTTAATATCGTCAAAAGTACGTACATACAGCTGCTCATCAAAAGATAACGATATATTTTTATAAACTAACATACCATCACGCTCAAAGTGCCCTGCATATAAATCTGCTTGTATAATCATTTTTTCGCCACGCATTAAGCGCTGCAAATTAAATGGTTTTGGTTTAATTGTGATGAACTGGCTATCTCTGACTGTTTGTAAAACTGCTAAATCATTATTGTCTAATTTATATATCAACTGAACGTTATGCGGTTTTTTATAAAGCGGTAAATGTGATGCATATATGCTGGACCCTTGAGTCACTAAAACCATACCATGAACCCCCATATAATCAGGGTCTAACGGTGGTAGTTTCTTTGCCCCATCTTCAGCAAAGCTCACTTGAGCTAGTAAAAACAAAATACTAAATAATAACTTTTTCATAAATAAACTCTCACAATACATAAGTTGAAGAAAGCTTTTGCAACAAAAGCTTAAAATCTGCTGTTACATTATAGTTGTCTTTTCAAGTTGAAGTCTTTACAAAATAAGATTTTAAACATTTAGCTAACTAACTGGAGTAAATACCGATAGAATTACCAATCGAGATTTTCTCAAGTTACTAATATAACATCGTTTCAATAGGATCCCTGAGTGCCAACAACTTTACTTTCGCCAAACAAAAAAATTGCCGCGCCAATAGCCAAAAAAATTCCCCATAATATGGAGATGCATAATCACCAACGGGTAGATAATTATTATTGGATGCGTGACGACCAACGCAGTGATAAAAAGATACTTGCTCACCTAAATGATGAAAACAACTATGCTGATGCTATGTTGGCTGAGCAAAAGCCATTACAAGAATCACTCTTTGAAGAGCTGAAAGCTCGCATTGTAAAAGACGATAATACGGTACCCGCAAAAGATGGTAAATATTGGTATCACAGTGAAATTAATGGTGAACAAGAATATTCAAATTATTTCCGGGCAAGCAACTTTACTGGTGATAACAAAACCTTGCTATTAGACGTTAATGAACGTGCCAAAGCGCATGAATATTATGATTTAGGTGATTTATCCATAAGCCCTAATGATGAGTTGATGTCAATTTCTGAAGATACTGATAGTCGTCGTATTTATACCATTCATTTTAAGAACCTAACTAAATCAACTGACACCGAAGAAGCTTTTTTATCCGATGTATTGACAGGCACAGAAGGTCAAATCATTTGGGCAAATGACAATGCAACGGTATTTTATGTCAAAAAAGACCTCGATACGCTGTTAGGTACACAAGTTTATCGTCATAAATTAGGCACCCCTCAAGCTGACGACGTGCTTGTTTATGAAGAAGACGATCACAGTTTTTATATGAGTTTAGATAAGAGCAGAGATGACTCTCAACTTTATATTTGTCTACACGCAACAGAATCAACGCATTATTATGTGCTTAACGCCAATGAAGCTGATGGTGAGTTTGTTGAATTGCTACCCTATCAAGAACAACATGAATTTCACGCAGATAAAATGGGCGAACATTTTTATATTGTCTCAAACTATCAAGCGAAGAACTTTAGGTTGATGAAAGCAACCGTTGATAACGTTGGTGATATTAATAACTGGCAAGAAGTGATCCCACATAGAGAAAATGTACTGCTAGAGGGAATTGAACTATTCCATAACTTTATTGTTGTTACCGAACGTGAACATGGACAAATTCGCTTTATTGTTCACACAATTAACGGTGAAAATGCAGGAAAACAATACCCATTGTCTTTCGATGACCCCTGCTATTTCGCTTGTCTAGGAGATAACCCAGAGCCATCAAATACCACTGCAAGGTTATATTATTCAAGTTTAACCACACCGGGATCGTTATTCGAGTTTGATTTAGCTACAGGAGAACGTAAATTACTTAAACAGCAAAAAGTATTAGGTGACTTTAACAAAGAAAATTATCAATCAGAGCGTATATTTATAACTGCTCGTGACGGTGTAGAAGTGCCAGTATCAATTGTTTATCGGGGTGATTTATTTAACAAGGATGGTACCAACCCACTATTGCAATATGGATATGGCGCTTACGGTATAACGATAGACCCTGACTTCTCTAGTCAAACATTAAGTTTACTCGACCGAGGGTTTGTTTACGTTATTGCTCATATTCGTGGCTCAGAAATGTTAGGCAGACAATGGTACGAAACCGGGAAGAAAACACATAAACAGAATTCATTTAATGACTTTATTGATGTTACTAATGCATTAGTCGCGCAAGGTTATGGTGCGAAAGAGAAAATATTTGCCTCAGGTGGCAGTGCTGGAGGTTTATTAATGGGCGCTGTGGTTAATCAAGCGCCTGAGTTGTATTTAGGTATTGGCGCACATGTACCTTTTTTAGATGTTTTAACGACGATGCTTGATGAAACCATACCATTGACCACTAATGAATATGACGAATGGGGTAACCCGAATGAAGAGCAAGCGTATAAAACTATTTTAGCTTACTCACCTATTGATAATATATCTGCTCAACACTATCCCAACATTCTTGTTACGACAGGTCTACACGACTCACAAGTTCAATACTTTGAGCCAATGAAGTGGGTTGCAAAAATGAGAGAACTTAAAACAGATGATAACTTACTGTTATTTAAAACTGATATGGATGCAGGCCATGGCGGAGCATCAGGACGTTTTAAAAGTTTAAAAGAAAAAGCGCTGGAAATGAGCTTTTTTATTTCCTTATTACCTGACCAAGGTTAGATGCCTAGGGTTACCTGAGATAACTGCTGATTTAAATAAAGTCGAAGGCCTGAGCGAATATGGCCATCTCCTTCGGCTTACTATCATGGGTACATGAACTGTTACATTATGCTGTGAAATAAATATTCTCTCTGAGCAATCTATTAATTTGGTGACAATAATAATGGACTTTAACAAGAGAGATAACATGATGATAAATAAAACACTTAGCACACCTATGATCACTTTCGCCTTAGTTGGCCTACTCGCCACTTCATTCGTACAAGCTGATACGTTAAGCGATAAAAAGTTTATGTCAGCAATGCAGTCAAGCGAACGTAGTGACACCGATAAAGCGAGAGATAAAAATAGAAAACCCGACAAAGTTATGGAGTTTTTTGGTGTTGAGTCCGGCATGACGGTACTTGAAGTGTTAGCTAGCGGAGGGTATTACACAGAGGTTTTATCTCATCGTGTAGGAGATACAGGTAAGGTATACGCACACAACAATAAATTCATCTTAGAAGTAATGAATGGCCGTTTTGCTAAAGAGTTTGCTGTTCGCACAGCTAATAATAGGTTAAATAACGTTATACATTACCAAAATGAATTTAATGAAATTGGTCTTGAAAAACAAATTGATGTTGTCACTATTGTATTAAACTACCACGACTTTTATTCAAATATTCCAAAAGATACTCGTATAAGTATATTAAAAGACTTAAAAGCTTCATTGAAATCTGGCGGTGTTTTAGGGTTAATTGATATGGAATCAGGCAGCAAGATACATAATAAGGACCTACATCGCATTAACCATCAATATGTACGTGACGAATTTAAAGAAGCCGGCTTTGTGTTAGAAGCAGAGGCTCATTTTCTTAAAAATGATAATGATGATTACAGTAAAATGGTATTTGAGCCATCAGTAAGAGGTAAAACTGACAGATTTGTTTTCCGCTTTAAAGCCTAAGTTATCTTTAGTTTGCTTATACTTATCTGCATATGGCTTTCAATGCCATATCTGTAGAGTTACAATTTTCCGTCTAATTTATAATGTAAAAAGCCCGTCAATCTTTTGATTAACGGGTTTTATATTAATTTTTATAGATATTTTTAACCCGTA
>Ga0114909_1000942_pt1 | contig 18180 bp, 22 predicted proteins | sample MalvireepMed_906_FD_87290 | JGI IMG/M metagenome (GOLD analysis project Ga0114909, IMG submission 87290) | Marine viral communities from the Global Malaspina Expedition - Malaspina viral metaG DeepMed_906 | ecosystem: Environmental > Aquatic > Marine > Oceanic | place: Mediterranean Sea...
CAGAACGAAGCGAAGATCGAAACGAGTATCGCAATTAGTCCGTCGCTCGTTACTACTTCCATTTTCAGTACTCCAGTTTGTGAAAGCCCTGTTTTCGGGGCAAAAGTGTGGGGCCGAGGATTGCTCCCCGGCCCCGTTGGTTTACTCCGTTTTCGCCGCTTTTTCGGCGTCCTGTTTGCTCAAGCCTAGATCGACAAGAACTTGAACCCGTTCGACAAATGGAATGGCAGCGAGAGCACGCGCCACCTTTTCACCCTTCGACATGCCGCGAGACCCGCCCTCAGATGGCGTGTATGTTTTCATTTCCACGGCCGCTCGCGATGCAGTTAGTGGATTTTCCTCGCGATTGCGCAAGCCCCGGTAATGTCCTTGGGCTTGAACCTTGAACGACGTGCCGTTTATGGCGTGCGCGGTCTTTTTCGCGCCCCATATTTTGTCGGCTTCCGTCCCGTTTTGCGGCACGTCGTCGACGGTGAACGTTTCGACATTCCCGCCTTGCTCGAGGCGGACGTTGATGGTCATTGATTTTGGCATTGGTTTTCTCCGTTTTTGTGTTGTGAAAATGGGCCATTGAATTTATCCGGCGCATTACCGGGGCTGACCCCCGATTCCCGTTTGCCTTATCAAGCAGGCAGGCAAACCGTTATGAAAACAGTATCCCAGAATTGACCCGAAAAATCATTATATTTATCTTCCCAGGTTCAAATAAAATCCTTGACAATTGCCTAAACCTCTGGGGAAAAATAACCCCATTATGGGTGCCCGAATGTGTCACTTTTGGCAACATAGGCTGACGGTTGTGTCCCGCATTGGAATGCAACTATTCAGTGTTGATCGTATAGGTTGCAGGGTGGCGCTCAGCACAACCTGAGCGTAGGTTGCAGCGGGCGCACCCGTACCACCGTAGCGTGTACACAACCGAAGGTTGCTTTGAAGCTCATATACAACCAGAAGTGGATCGCGGCGCGGCGGCGAGGGGGTGGGTATGTATCTGTGTCGGTGTCTGTGTCTAGACCTCCCTCCCGAATTTGAGCAATTTATGAGTTTTCCCTCTTTCCGCCCCCCTTTCCACTAAACGTGCCCAATCATTGGGCATTTTTAGTTGCATTTGTTTTGGAGCTGTGTTAGGGTGCAGAATGGTTGGAAGGGTTTCATACGCTAAAAGGAAAGTTCTAGAGGAAGCGGCCATCCTCCGGGCGGAGCTGATAAAGCGGCAGGAGGGGGACCCGCTTACAACCTTTGAGCTGTTTCATCCTCAGAGGGAGTTTGTAGAGGATATACTTTCCAGGAGGTATAAGGAGTTCTATTATATAGGGGCGAATAGAAGTGGCAAAAGCGACGCGGGCGCGGCGGCGGGTTCCTACTTGGCCCGTTTCGGCTATGATTACAAACCAGGCAGGGAGGGGTCAGATGTTTCTAGCCGCATCAGAGCCACCTCTGGATGGGTCAGCGCAATCGATTTCCCGACTGGAAGGGACACGATTCAGCCAAAGTACTTTGATAATGGGTTCATGCCGCCAGGGGCAACGCACGAGCCATTTATTCCGGCGCGGGAGGTAGATGATTGGCGGATCTCGGATCAGATCCTCAAACTTAAAAATGGCTCCATTGTTGGTTTCAAATCAGCGGATTCGGGGCGCACCAAATACCAGGGGGCGGAAAAAGATTGGATACACTTCGACGAGGAGCATCCGGAAGGGATCTATGAAGAGGCCCTAATCCGTGTCGGCGCCAACCCTTTGCATATCTTTACAACTTGTACGTTGCTCCCACCGGAAGGGGTGGTTGGCGGCGTGACGTGGATATATAATAAGATCGTTAAGCCTTGGAAGATGGGCGTCCTCGAAAACGCGGAGATTTACAATGCTAGCATTTACGACAACCCCCATATTCCAGAACAAGAGATAGAGTTCCTAGAAGCTAAATTCCCTGAAGGCTCCGCTCAAAGGCAGATCCGTCTAGAGGGTGCCCTCATCGGCGGGATTGGAGGAGCCAGGTGCTATTCCTCGTTCACTCCCCAACTAAATGTCAATCCTCAGCCGGAGATAAACCTGCGTAGGCCACTCTGCTGGATATGGGATTTCAACGTAGAGCCAATGGTCTCTCTGATTGGTTGTCGCGAGAAGGGGCTTTTCCGTGTCTACAAGGAACTGCTTCTTGAGGAGGGGAACATCAGCGAGATGTGTGATTACTTCAAGAGAGCCCACCCCACACACAGAGCGGAGATATGGCTCTATGGGGACCAGACAGGGAACAACCGAACGGCGCAGACTAAGCTTTCTAGCTACACCATGATCTTGAACGAAATGAAGGATTATCCGGCGCCGATCAGGATGAGGGTTCCAGAAAAGAACCCTCCTGTCACAGATCGGATTAACAGCATGAACGTTGCCTGTAAGGGCGTAGATGGGGTTATCAACCTAGAGGTGGACCCATCCTGCACTGAGTTGATCGACGATCTTGAGCAGGTAGTAAGCGACGGAAAGCAGGGTATTAAGAAGACGACAAACAAAAAGGATCCCTATTATCGCCGCACCCATATGTCAGACGCCCTAGGCTATTGGGTCACATTTGAAGCACCTGTCGCCGCTTACTCTCCAGAGGACCGTGGCCCCCGGCGCGTGCAAATCAAGCGTCCTGGCTATTCTGCTAGTCAACCCCCGACATTGAAAATACGGGCCTAAACAGTGTATCCTTACGAAGATGATGAGCCTTTAATCTGTCGTCTTTGCGGAAAAGATCTTCCCGAGAACCGACGGATTCGTATCTGCGTAGAGTGTATACGCAAGCAAGAGCAAGATCAGCGAACAATTCCTGGAGCCAGATATGGCAGAAACAACCACAACAACTCCCGTATCAAGTAAAGCCGGAGACGATATTGATATAGGAGATATAACCCTCCTTACCGCGCTAAGGGCTTATAAGCGCGAGGGGGACGACGCTAAAAAAACTCGGATGAAGAAAAACAGGGATAATATGAACGCCTACCTAAGCGTTCAGGACTGGTCTCACAAGAGCGAGGGCCAGAGCCAGGAGTTCCTCCCGAAAACTAGTGTGGCTGTTGAGCAGTTTGGCGGCTTTGTCAAGAGGGCGTTAACCCAATTTGGGGCCTACTATGACATAGAGCTGCCGTTAGGCTCCGAGAGTCCTATCAGCGGAAGCGCTATTCGGGAGCTGATGAACTGTTCTCTTGACAACCTACTGGTTGGCGACAACAAGTTCAGTTCTTTCCAACTCCAGTTGTCGGATGGCGTGAAAACTGGGGCACTCGAATCGCTCTGTATCTTCAAAATCCACGGAAATATGCACGCCGAGCCGCGTTTCCGCTTCGAGGCGGGCGATCAGGGCATCAAGTTGGAGCAGGATGAGCTAGAAAGCTGGAAACTCCGGGTGGATTTGGTCAATCCAATGAACTATGGCGTCGATCCTACTGGTGCCAACCTCTACGAATATCACACGGTTGAAAAAGACCTTCATAAAGTCATAGAACTGGCAGAACAGGGCGTCTATGATAGTGCCGCAGTAGCCAGGCTCGAAAATGACTTCAAAATGAAGGAGGAAGATACTCGTCAGCGCGACCAGACTGGCCATGACGACGCCCAGAAGCCGGGTTTCCGCAAAAAGGTGGTGATTACAGAGTTCTGGTGCAGTATTATCGACAACGATGGGAAGTTGGTCCATAGAAACGTGTTCTGCGCGATGGCTAATGATCGCTATGTAATCCGGAAGCCGACAAAGAACCCGTTTTGGCATAAAAAGAGCCCATTTGTAGCAATTCCCCTTATTAGGGTCCCATTTAGCGAATGGCACAAAGCCCTTTTTGATGATGCCGTAAAACTGAACTTTGCAGAGAACGAGATCTTCAACCTAATCATTGATGGGGGGATTAGCGCGGTCTGGGGCATCAAACAGGTTAGGATTGATGACCTGGAAGATCCAGCCCAAGCCCAAGGCGGGTTCCCACAGGGCGAGACGCTTGCCATTAAAAGCACCGTACCATACGGCCATAAGGTTCTTGAGAAGGTAGCTGAGGGTGAGGTGCCAAGGGATTCTATGGCTGTCCTAGAGATGCTGTCCAGGGAGTTTGCGGCCGCCGCTCTCAGCTCCGAACTCAAGCTTGGGTCCCTTCCGTCCAAGCAGGTTCGCGCCACTGAGATCGTTGAGCTAAGTCAGAGCCAAGCCGTAACCCTGGACGGTATTATTGCAGATGTCGAGCAGATGATAGAGATGGTCTTAGAGCGCATCTGGCTTACGATGCTACAGAACCTTGACGACTTCTCGGCTAGTCATATCCTCACAGCTGTTGGTCCGCGAGTTGCCTTTACATTGGGAACCATGAGTCCAGCAGAGCGCTACTCGATCTTCGCCAACAACCCCTGTTCATTCAAAGTACATGGCTTGAGCGCCATGCTAGCACGGACTAGGGACTTCCAGAAGTTCATGGCTCTTCTCCAGGCTGTGACAACCAACCCGCTTCTGTTCCAGGCTTTCTTCAAGAAGTATAGCCCGGATAAGGTTCTCAACCATATGATGAAGATGCTAGGAATTAACCCAGAGCGGATAGAGAAGGACGATATGGAGCTTCAGCGTCTTTCCCAGGATTTAACAGAACTCCAACAGCTCTTGCCACTTGTCTCTGGACCACAGGGTGGAGGGCAACAAGCGGCTCAAGGTGGTACGCAAAGTGGCGGCGGTGATCCGACGACCGCTGAGATCGCAGCCGTAGGTAATCCAACTGCTGGACTGGCAGGGGTAGGAGGTACATAATGCCACATTCTAGCACGGCAGGTGTAAAGCCACAGGGAGTGCCTGGAGGCCCAACGGCCGCCGAGTTGGCCTTCAACATTGAGCATGGGTTAGATCTACCGACACCTGGCTCCCAGACTGGCATTCCAATACCCACGGGTAAGCCTCTCGGCGTCCCGGGTCCGGCCACTGCGGCGGAGATAGCGTTTAACAAGGGCTTGAACCCATTCATGCAGGATCTCGTTGAAAGCGGCGCGGTCAACCTGCAAACCGTTGGCGCCGGAACGGCTAGGCCTAACCTTAACTTTCCTGACACAGGCGGTGGTGGTGACTGGGAAAGGAGAAGAGGCCCACTTGGCTTAGGCACCGAAGGAGGAGGCCTCTTTAACCTAGGCACCGGCTTTCGAGGACTTAGCACACGCTCAACTCCGTTTGGAGGCTTCCAGATGGGGGGACTAGGTATAGCACCTGCCCTCGCCGCAGGCACCATCGGCAGTTTATTTCTAGGGCCTTTCGGAGGAATTCTAGGAAGCGCTATTGGCACAGGCTTTGAGGAGAGCGCGACAGAGGAGGCCGCCTCGGAAGCTGCCATCGCCTCTGATACTGGCGTCCAGGCCGACGACGAGATAGGCTTCTGGAATGCACTCCTCAACAATCTCACATTCGGGCTATTTGGGGATAGCGTTGATGACCAGTTAAATACTTTCATGACCGAGATAGGTGGCTTCCCGGAGACCTTTGGGCCGGATACTGAGCTTGGTGGTCCAACAGCGGATGAAGCTCAATTTGCTGGCTTCTTCGGTAGCAACGTTGCTAACCTAGGTAGCGGCCTTCCAGATGCTAGCAGAACCCCGGCAATGACCGACTTCCTAGCAGATGAATTAGGTGGAGATGATACCGAGGACTCAGGCTTCGGCGCCGGATTTGGCGGCGGCTTCGGAATGGAGTAGAGCCACAGCCATGACCATAAGAAAAGTAAAAGGCGGCTATAGGCTTCTTAGCAAGACAGGCAAAAACCTCGGAACCTCGAAAACTCTCGGCGGCGCTAAAAAGCGTGAAAAGCAGGTTCAGTTCTTTAAGCATAAGAAAAAAGGTAAAAAATGAGCGGCGCAACGAAAGAACTTATCGACAAACTAGAGCTTATGAGCACCGAAACTGCGGGGCCGCTCGAAAAGCGCCTCGTGGACATGGCTGTGTGGTTTCATAAGAATAAGGATCGCATCCCACGGAATAACGTGGAAAACAGATGTGACTTCCTAATGAAGAGCCTTGATATCCACCTAGAGCTTGTGGCCCTCCTAGTTCAGCGTCTCGAACTGGTTGAAGGGCGGCGACACTCGCCATTGTGGACACCGGCTGGGATTAGGGACAATACAACTGGGGAGCTTTACAGGCCGTGACTATACACATAAGACATAAGGATGGCTCTCTGGAGGAGTTTATAGGTCCGCCTACGGAGTTCCAATCTGCGCGTAGTGAGGCAGAAAGCAGAATGCCTTTCCTTAAAAGCCTTAGGAACGTTAAAATAGGTGACACCGTCGTTCCGCTAAAAGGTGGCAAGGGTGAGTTCTTTGGGGAGGGTGAAGCTGGAAACCCATTCCCAGGCTTCCCTTCTATTGCTATCGGCAAGAATGTCAGGGGCCAAGAAGGTGGTATGGTCAGGACTATAATCAACGATATGGTTCACGCCGCCGCCATGTTTAGTCCTGAGTTCAAGGCTCTTAAGAGGGAACTAAGAGATAGCCTTAGCCCCGGCGAGATCGACTTTGCTAAGAAGCGGTATGAGAGCGAATATAAAGGTAAAGCAACTGGCTCTAATTTCGCAACGTTTGATAATTTCCTAGATACTTTCTGGATTGATGGAATGGTACAGCACCTTCTAGATCCTGTTAATTCCGAGATAGACCAGATCAAGGGGGGCAATCCGCGGGCTGTTCCAGTACTTGAAAAGATTAAGGAGTTGTTTTTAGGGGAACCTAAGAGGACGATAAGGAAATGAAGGAACAGCCCGATAGGATCCTTCTCAAATTGCTAAAAAGACGTTCTAATATTAGGTTGAAATAACCGTGACTATAATGCTACAAACTGCCAGGGGGCTAAAAGAGATCCTCCCCGAACAGCTCTTTGACCTCAAGGCGCTGGGTGTGACCAGGCAGCCTATGCCTCCAGTGGTTCCACCAACAGATCTGCTTCAACTAGCTGCACTTAAGCGGCGTCCTCCTGGTGGTACACTCGGAGAGAAGCTTGGAGAATTTACTGAGAGTGGTGCTGGTGCGGGTGCGAGAGGACCTGGGCCGGTAAAAAAGAGTGGGCCACTTGGGCTTCCTCGGCGCATACATAGACCTCCCCCAAAAAAGCTAGAAGGGAAGGCGCCCAGTAGCAACATCCCACAGGTTGGCAAGCGCCGAGTTGTTGACGTAACGCCGAGGGGTTCTAAACTTCAACCTAATAGGGCACCCGTTAAAGTAATAGCTAATCCAACCAAGGCTGACGTTCAACGTATGCTGGCCAAGCCCACAATAATCCAGGGACGGCAAGAGCCTAGTGTTTTACGTTACGCAGTTAATCCTGACACCAACGAAGTGTTTGTTGCAAACGCCAAGGAGTTTGTTCACCAAGATTTCCAAGAAGAGTTTAATACCCCGCGTCTCGGTCCAGGAACAGGGTGGATAGAGATAGTAGATGGGAAGGTAACGATCAACGACGGCTTTGGTCGGGCTATAACAGATCCTAGCAATCCTGTCTTAAAGAGGTTGTTACGGGGAACCATCGGTGAAACTTTTAGCGTCACTTCGGACCTTATTAAGGAAGTGGGAACCGTTGGCTCCATCTTCGACTTCCCCGGCGAGAAGCCTGATGCACCCGGAATCGAGGCGTTCAAACCCAGCGCCGAAACTTCTAGCATAAGCATTAAGACTGACAGAACGGCATTTAACAGACTAGTAGAACGCGGCTCTGTGGAACGTAAGCCGTTTGACTTTGATTTTACTTATTCCCAGGGTCGCTCTCATGAAGAGTTTGGCCTTCCTAAACCTAAGTTACGTTTTGATAAGCGAGGCGGCGACGCTACAACCTTTAACCTACTAAAAGACAAATCACCCATTCCGCCTGGCTCACAAAAGAGCGGCTTCTTTGATCCTCCTTTCCTAGTCCGTAAAGCTAAAACTGGTGGGGGTAGAATAATCCGTCGCTTTACGGCTTTTGACACTCCAGAAGATGCTAAGGAGATGTGGTCAGCAGGTCTAAAGGCTGGAGCCAAAGCCCTTGAGATTGGTGGCACCTATGTTGTTAAAATCCAGGATTCTGTCCCCTCAACTGGTCCTAAGTTGAAAGAAACTGGAAAGCGTGCGCCGCTTAGGGCTACTCAGTTTATGATTGACGAGGCTAAGAAGTATGGGTTAGAGTTGGTGGACAAGGTTAGTAATACCGTGACTAACCCACGACCTATACCAAGAGTAAAAGAACGTACCGCTATAGTTAACTTTTTAGTGTTTAAGAAGGAAGCGTTCGCTACTAGACGATTACTGGCTACTCCCAAGCATATCATCGAGGCAAATAAAAAAGTCCCGGTTCGTGATGAGATCTTTGATGAAATCTTTGGTGGTATGAGAAGTAGTGAGACTGGTATAACTCCCGACGCCGATTTAATGCGCCTTAAGGGTACAGTCAAACGCTTCTGGGGTGGTGTATTTGACGTTCGTGATGGCAAGATTCTTGAGGTTGTTCAACACAAGACTGCAGAGCAGGTAGATTTTCACCATTCGCACTGGGTTAGTAATAAAGCAGATCGCCTCATAAACAAGGGTGATGCTGACGTATTCTTTATGAGTAGTAAGGGAGATATAGAAGTCACATTTAAGCAAGGAAAAGTAAAGCCTAGAATTATAGGGCTTATAGAAGAACAGATCGACAAACTAAAACCACCTAAGAAGGAAGCGTTCGGTCCAAAGATGACCGAAATAGCCCATTCAGTTGAGACTCTAGACGAGCTTCAGGGCATAAGAAAGAAGGGGCTAAATCCCAGTTCATCAGTTGAACTTGCCAGCAAGAAGGCATTTGCTTCTGGCACCTTCCGCCTTATATTCGACGAGGACGTAACTACCTTAGGCCGCGAGGTCAGCCGTTCGTTTGCTCCAGATATGCCCTTCATCGAAACCGGCCGCCGTGTATCTGCAGATAAGATAAAGCGGATAGAGGTTGATGTTGATAACCTGCCAGAGGCACCAAGAGATGAGGACGCAGCACAAAGGGAATTCTACAGAATACTTAATAAGATTGAACGTCTAACACCACTATTCGACGAGAGTAATCCACAGGAGTTTACTTTGTTATTTACAGAAGGTAGGACGGTTCACTCAGCAAACGAAAAGATAAAGCCTCTTGCTAGACAGCTAGAACGTGCGTTGGAGAAGTTAGATGATGCTATCCAGGAACGTGGTCCCGACATTCATATCGGGAATTATAAGAAGGTTCTGGAAGAAGTCTTTGGCCCTGGGATTAAAATCAGGGATATAAAACCTAAGAAAAAGGAGTAAGAACATGGCAGAGAACGTAAACCAACCACTAGACGACAGCCTCGGCCTTTTGCACGGCGGAACCCAGGCCAGGATGGTCCGCAACTTCACCGAGGATTGGGTACTGGAACACGAAGAAGATGTTCTTGTAAGGGCAATAACCAAGTACCGCGACGGATCATTGACCGACACAGATGCAGGCCGTACAATCGCTGAACTATCGGGCCTTCGGGCTTTTAAGGAGGATATGCAGACTAAAATCCGACTTGGAGTGGCGGCGGCAGAAAAGGAGTTAGGAGCAGATGGCTAAGAAAGGTCTTATCAAGCGGGTTACAGAATACCTAGAGGGCGACCGTGAGCCTGGCGAGGAGGCACCTGCGGATGACAGCCATATAAAAACTGGTAATGTCGAACCCATCCGAGGTCATGGAATACCAGAGGATAAGCCAGAACCTGAGTCTGAGGATCAGGAGGAAGAGTATCAGGTCGAAATAGGTGGTACAATGCGCAAAGTGAACGAGGAAACCTATAACCTGGTCATGGAGGAACGGGCTAATCGTCCTGAGCCAGAACTAGTTCCTGCCCCTGAGCCAGCACCAGAGCCAGAGGGCGAGTTCGACCAGATCGAGTTCTTTGGCGATCCTGAGCCTGTTCTTCAAAAGATCAAAGAAGATGCAGTATCTGAGGCTACACAGAAGATCAGTCGGCAGTACGCCGTAGATAAAGCGCAGAACGAGTTCTGGTCTGCGTTCTACCAAGAGAACCCAAAGCTATCTGGCGAGGAGATGCTCGTTAAGCTGGTAATGGGACAGAACATCCAACAGCTAAGAAACCTCTCGGACGGCAAGGAAGGCCGTGACAAGCTCGCAGAGTTGGTCGAGGGTGAGATTCTCAGAATAGCAAATAAGCAACGGAGCTACAGAAGGCCGGATGGTACGTCCCGGCTTGAAGGCGGCTCCGCACCCGAGCCTACCCCGGCAAGCTCTGATGTCGATCAAGTTCAGAGTGAAGCCGGACCTAGACCTCCGTCAATGGGCGATGCGTTAAAATCGCGAAAACTAAAAAGACAGCGTGCCCAGCGCGGGGAATCGACTCAACTTTCGTAACCAACGGAGAGTAGAATCATGGCCCAGTTCACATGGGAATTTGATGCTCCTACTGGTGTTTTCAAGAGCCACGCTATGTCCAAGCGTTTGTACATGGAGGCCCTTGAGAATACAGTATTCATGGACTTTGTTAAGCCCGTGGATGGATACGGTAGGAAGATGGGTGATACTGTCACCTTGACACGCATCGCCTCCATCACCGAGCCTACTTCTGCGAACCTCTCTGAAGGTAACAGGATTCCCGAAGATACCTACTCGATCAGCACTACGTCCGTGACGGTGGTTGAAATCGGTCGTTCAGTTCCCTTCACCAGCTTCGCAGAAGATCTAACCTTCTTCGATTTGGAAAACGGAATTCAGCGTCGTCTGCGCGATCAGATGGGGCTGGTTATGGATACCAAGGCGGCGGCCGCGTTCCAAACGGCCCAGGTCAAGTATATCCCGACCGGACTCTCTGCTGGCACATTTGACACGGACGGAACGGCGTCGACTGCCGCAACGGCCAACTGGAACGTGTTCCATGTTGAGGAAATTCGCGACTACCTCTTTGATACCCTCCGATGCCCGCCGTGGGAAGGCAACGACTATATTGCCGTTTTCCGCACACTGGGCCTTCGCGGTATCAAAAGAGATCCTGATTGGGAAACGTGGCACAAGTACACGGATCCTCAGGCCAAGTTCAACAACGAGATCGGACGGATTGAGAACATTCGCCATATCGAGACTAACCACGCAAACGCCCTACAGCTCGTAGGAACAGGCTCGGTCCTCGGTGAAGGAGTTGTTTTCGGTGAGGATTCTGTTGTGATGGCTGAAGTGCTGACCCCCGAATTAAGGGCAGAAGTCAAGGGCGACTTTGGTCGTGCCCGTGCAGTTGCATGGTACGGCATCCTTGAGTTTGGCATTATCTGGGATACTGCGAATGCTGGTCAGGCTAGGATCGTTCACGTCACCTCCAGCTAAGTGCTGGCGCCCAAGACAGTTTGAAACAGCAACTTGAGGGTGTAACTTTCGAGAGGAAGATATGGCTTATACTCATAGCCGATACGAAGTCGAAATGATCCACGAAGCCGGTCCTACGGCTGGTCCTACTATGGCCGGAGCTGTGGGAAGCGACTTGTCTGTTACAACCGTTGTTGCAGCTTGGGGACCCGGCTACGTTCCCCATCGTGTACGTGGAGCGGCGGTTGTAATGTCTGCATCGAACGTCGGATCCTTTACGGGTGCCGCAGTAGGTATCCAATTCGGCGCCGATATCTCGACCCCTGGCACTGTCACTAACACCTTTAACATCTCTCTTCCTTCGTCTGGTGTTAATGGCGTTGCCGTTTACTATACTCCCACATACGTTATAGAGCTTCCGCCTGGATCACGGATGGAGGCGCACGCAACAACTGCGGCTACCGCAGGAGTTCGTGCCCGCCTAATGCTCTATGTCGAGCCTCGTTGGGAGGAACCCGCGAACGTGACCACCATGCGAGCGGCTACCTAACCATTAGCCGACCGTCCTAGCGTTTAGTAGCCCCTGGTATCCCGAAAGGGGGAGGGCTAATAGGAGGGTAAAGGAGAATACTATGGTTGTTTTAGGCCCCACAGCCTTCAACTACGTGGTCTTGCCCACAGCGCTTGCTGTCGTCACCGGCGCTGGAGTTGCAGTTAACTCCGGTCGTGGGCTTGTCCACGGCAATATCATTGGCAAGCAGAGGGAACAACGCCTGATGCTTACCCTTGATAACAATACTACCGATGACGCATATCCCACCTCTGGAGGTATTCAACTTTCTACGGCTGCCTCTGACTGGGGGATGAAGCGCAACATCGACTATGTAGTCATGACTGGTTATGGCTATCACTCTGGTCCAACTGGCCCTGTAACTTTGGCCCCTCTATGGGTCCATAATAGACCGCCAACTGGTCCTACTCCCGGCTTTCTACGAGGCTTTGCGGCCTTAGCAACTGGCGCCGGGGCAACATCGATGGCCACCATGAGGGCAGGCTTTCCAGAACTACCAACTACCTGGACGGCAACTCTCAGTCCACGAACCCACGCCTTTTACTTCATTGCAAGAGGCTGGTAAGGCTACCCACTAATAACCTCCGATAGGAGAAATAAGTATGGCTAAGGATAAGAACCGGGATGTAGTTCCCGTAATAAACCCTGGCGGCGTGGATTATGGCCCACTCATGACCCGCCCGAAAAAGGTAGCGATTGTTGCCCTAGGTCCTAGTGCTAGAGTCTTTATGCGGCGATCGTTAAGCGAAGAAGGTGTTAAGAATCCGTATGATGAAGTGTGGACACTAAATAGAGGGTTTCGAGGGTTTCTTCATGACAAGTGCTTTATCATGGACGATCTTAGGTGGCTCGACGAACATAGGAGTAAGAATTACACCAAGTTCCTTCGTACGCACGAGATGCCTATCGTTACAAGCACTTGCTACCCCGAGTTCCCAACGGCGTGTCCATACCCACTCAAGGATGTCATAGACTTTCACGACGACGACATCTTTGCGGTCAACACCGTGGCTTACATGATCGCATACGCCTTGTTTATCGGAGTTAAGGAGATGCACCTCTATGGCGCTGATTTTGTCTACAGGAACGGTGTCACTGTTGAAGAAGGAGGTATGGCAGTTGCCTATATGCTTGGTAGATGCAAGATGCACGGTTGTACTCACGTTCTATCGAACGAGACAACTATGCTTTACGCTAACCAGGTTGTGCAAAGGGAAGATGGCTCGATTGGCCGTGAACCCTATGGTTGGCATCGCCTAGCGGAAATGAAGACGTTGCAGCTTGAAGAGGATAAGCAAGAGGCTCAGCGAGTAAAGTCTAAGAAACTCATAAAACAGCGTATGACCCCAAGTGGAGATGTCTAATGGCGTTACAACTAGAAAAGGTCCATGAGATGGAGAGGGATGCCGGAGGACGGGACGTACTCGTTAAGAGCAACCCATATGTCCGCTTTGTTGACTCCACCCACGGACAGATCAACGTCCAGGCCGGTCGCTTCTACTCTAGCGGCTTAGGTCAACCCGTTATTCCTTTCAAGGATGTCCCTGATTGGGCCTGGAAGGCTTTGAGGGCTATGAGTCCAGAAGGTAGACTGAGTATTGGGATGCCGGAGGATGTTGAGGGTATAGCAGAGCTTCCCGAACCAGAGCCCGAAGCCGAACCCTCTAAGGATGCCCAATCGTTGGGCGATGTAGAGGAACCGGGAAAGACTCTTGTTGACTACATCTATGAGTTGGATCACAGCATCGCAGCTCATTGGACAAAGAAGGGCTTGCCCGACCTAAACGCCTTGACGGAACTCACGGGGAAAAGGGTGTCCCGTGGAGAGGCTGAGTCGGCGGCACCCGATTATAGGCGAAAGGAGAGCTAAATGGTTACAGCAGTCCTAGCCCTTGTAGGCACTGGTAGCTATGTATCAAAGACTGTTCATGAGCAGAGCTGGACGGCAACCGTGTCTGGGAGGGGCAACTTCCTGGACGCCGCGAACCTGCCTGACAAGACCGTCCAGATAGGTGGACCATCAACGGCCGCTGGAACATCTCGGATAATTATCGAGGGAACTAACGAGTCGTGGCCTACAACCCCTACTGCTCGATGGTCAACTTTGACCAGTCCCACAGATGGAGTTTTCGACTTCACTGCGATGGCGACCACAGCTATCATCAGAACCCTACGGGAGAACCCTCGCTACATACGTCCTTTCTTTCAGGTCGTAACTGCGGGCGAAACCCTTAGGGTTACGATTATAAGCAGATGAGCCTCTACCGTCGCCGTACTCGCTCATTTAGGCGGCGTAGGGGTGGCAAGCCGGTTGCGGCTCCAGTTCTTGTGCCGTTCCACGTCCATGACGATGCGGGACTAACTATTGGCATTGAACCCTATATGTGGTACGGCTCAAAGGCAGAATTCGAGACACGCTTGTTGCAAGAATACTCAGAGGAACCAAATCCACAGATGGAGCGCATCGAACTTGAAGCGCGCGTTAGGATAGCGGTGGGATAATGGCAAACTACACTACATCCCAAGATCTTGTCAACGACGTACTCACTCGTGGCCACGAACTGAGCGACGGGACCAGCGACTTTGATACCGATGTTGTCACCTATTTGAATAGGGCGCAACTGGGCATCATCCGCGGCGGCGCTGAGCTTGACCCTGAGGTAGACGAGGCGTGGTGGTGGCTCAGGGCTGACGATCAGGCTGTCTTGACCCTGAACCCTTATATCACCACGGGAACCATTAACGTCACGAACAACTCAGCAACCGCAACCCTGAGTGCCACACAAGCCACCAGTATGACTGGAAGACACTTTAAGGTTGACGATCATGCAGATGTGTTTATCGTAAGTGCCCATACTGGTGGATCTGATACTGTAACCCTTGAGAGCGTTTACACAGGAGACACGGATACGACAGCTAACTATAAATTCTTCCAACTAGACTACACCCTCGCCACGGATCTCCTTTATATGTCTCAGCCAATGACCCCATTCCAGGATGGCGGGAACCAGATTATTGGGATTGACTTGGCAGAACTTACACGAAAGTGGCCACGTCAAACAGCAGGCTCAGGTGTACCTAAGAACTTTGCTATGATTAGTGACCAGGCTGTGCGATTCTCACACTATGGAGGAACAAGCGCAACGGATTTAATTAAAATAGATTATGAATACATGAAGCTCCCAAGTGATCTAGCAGATGATTCGACCGTCCCCACGATCCCTAGGGAGTACCTACCTATTTTGGCCGACTGGGCCTTGGCCTTCCTATATGCAGCCAAGGACGATGCTAAAGCTGGGGATGTAGCGGCCCTTGCACAGCGCGGCCTTAGGGCTATGGCTAAAGAGAACAGACGCAGAATGGTGCGTCAGGGTGGCGGTGCCTTTGGTAAGATACAGCCTCGCATGAACCAGGTGCATAAGATGTTGCGCCCCTTGAGGACAGAAAGCGGGCTGATAATTAGCGGATAGCAGATGGTCTTTTCAGGTGAAACTGCAGAGTTAATCGTAGGTCTAGATGGGTTCACTGGCACTAGAAACCAGGCTATAGTGACCCCACAACAGCTTCTAGTTGCAGAGAACATCACCTATGAGAATGGAACCCTACAGAAAGAGGGGGGTTCCAGCAAGTATTCGTCCGAACTATCTGGTACACCCACCATTCAGGGTGGATGGGACTGGCATCCGACGGATGGAACACAGCGGGGTATTATCCTTACAAGTGCCGGCGCCCTCCTAAAGGATACTGGTGACGGCGCTTATAGCGTCTCCCTCAAGACTGGCCTAACAGTCAGCGATGTTGTCGGAGTGTTCGTGGAGGGCGGTAAGGAAGCTGCGGCCAATGATCGCAAGCTGTTCTGCATCACCGGGAAGAATGTCGTCCAAGTTCTAGCCGCTGATGGGGCAACTACCAGTAACATAACCTCCCCTCCGTCGGACTGGTCGGGCACCAATCAGCCCACAACAGGAGCTATCCATGAGAACCGCTTCTGTGCGGCCGGAAACGCTAATGATCCGCACCGAGTATATATGTCCCTCGCCACAGATCATGAGGACTTTACAACTACGGCCCTCTCGTTTGCTGTATTCCCCGGCGAAGGAAAAAAGATTGTACAGATTATCAGCTTCAAGGGCCTTCTGGTGGTGTTCAAGTATCCAAGGGGTATTTATCTGATTGACACGACAGACAGTGATAATACCAAGTGGAAGATTCAGAAGCACTCCACTAACATCGGTGGCGCTAGCCCACTAGGCGCAGTCCAGATAGATGATGATATTCTCTTTATAGACCATACTGGCTCATTTCATCTGATTAGTGCCATCGAGCAGTTTGGCAACATCGGCTCCAGGAACCTGTCAGATATAGCTCAATTTGACGTTTTCATCCGGGACGACTGTAATCTAGCTGAGCTACCCCGTACCCAGGCGATCTACTACACTGCTAAGCGACAGGCTTGGTTTGGTGCATCTTCATCCGGTACTGCGTATGATCGAAAGTACGTAGTGGACTTCAACCGTATAGACCTCCCACGGTTTGCCGTATCCACGAAAGATACAAACCGTTCGCTCTGGCTTAAGGAGGACTCCAGCGGTATTCAGCGACCTGCTAGCGGTGACGATGCGGGGTTCGTCTGGGATTTAGATCAGGAGAACCGTTCCAAGGATGGTTCTGGCTACAACGGTAAATTTCAGTCTCCTCAACTTGATCTTTCACATTTAGATCCGGCCCTAGGAGTCAGAGAAAAGAATGGGAAGTTCCTAGAGTTAGTCGTTGAACCTGCAGGTAATTGGGATCTGTCGGTGGATATTCTCTGGGACGATAGCATCTCAGAAACTGTAACCTTTAACATGGGGACTTCTGGTTCAACCCTTGGCTCTTTCGTACTCGATACGGATAAGCTAGCCGGTGCTAATTTAATCAATAAGAGGAGACGAATCCACGGCGCTGGTCGGCGCCTATCTATTGTCGGCCGAAATAGCGGCGATGGACAGGACTTTTCTATAGCCAAGTTCTATATGCTATTTACAAGAGGATCAGACTTTGCCGGACCTAGATAGAGAGGCCAGGGATAGGGCCTTGAAGAAGGCTGATAAGGCCAAGAAGAAGCTAAGGGGCTTCAACTATATGGAGGAGAAGGGCCGCTTTGGTGTTTGCAGTGTCAAGTGCAAATGTGGCCAAATACTCTGTGAGCTTCAGCCTGTTCCTGAAATGCAGGAAATACAGCGCACTAAGGGTCAGACTATAATTCGTGAGCGCATTGCGATGTTTACCAACTCTGCCTATAATGAGATCGAGATAACCTTTGCTGACGGCTCTAAGCATATCACTATGGCCTGTGGAAGTTGTATCCAGAAAGGATTTGAGCTAGAAGATCTGGACAACATATATGCAGCCGATATGGCGCGTTGGGCCGACGAGGAAAAACGAGGAATGGGCAAGGTTCACTGGGCTATGAACGCTGATCGAGAGGCTGTTTCGTGGCGCAGGATACCATCCGAGGAAAGGTTTAGAGACTAATGGGCGCTGGATTATACTCACACACTACACGGGCCAGCGGTCTAACGTTGACTGCGGTTATCTACAATGCTGACCACCAGAACCACATCGACAACCATAATACTACGCAAATCGACGACTATTCTTCGAGCGTAGCGGAGATGCAGACTACTACTGACCCCTATGCTTCTGATAGTGAGAGTCAAGCCACTTCCCTAGCAGGGGAGATTGAACGAATAAGGTTCCAACTCGATCAAGCTATAGGCCAAGCTCGATGGTATCACGACCCTAACATCAGTTTGGCTGGCGAGATCGTTATATTTCAGAGGATGATGAACTAATGGGTACTTACAGCAAGATCGTACTAAGTGGTTCGACAGACGGTAGGCCGATTATCATAACAGCTACTGCTCCGTCAACTGCTAATCTTATCCACACCTGTGTTACGGGTTCGGCAGACAGCATCGACGAGGTATGGATCTATGCCCAGCCACAGGTTACTACTGCGTTACTATTTAGCCTTAGCCTTGGACCCACAACTGTTACGGCACGCATCAGGCACACTATCACCGCGGACGATAAGAAGGGTCTAGTCTTAGTAGCCCCTGGCCTAGTTGGTAGAGCCAGCGGTGTCTGGGGAGCCTGGGTAACTACGACTAGCATTGTCGAGGTCTGGGGCTTCGTAAATAGGTATGCAAGCTGATGCCTTTCAGATTACCTCATGAAGTTGGTCGGCGAATTGAACTTCCTGGTGCGCCCAGGTTTGTACACCCCTCAGAGATAACGCAAAGGATGGTTCCTGGGA
>Ga0114909_1000947_pt1 | contig 18081 bp, 11 predicted proteins | sample MalvireepMed_906_FD_87290 | JGI IMG/M metagenome (GOLD analysis project Ga0114909, IMG submission 87290) | Marine viral communities from the Global Malaspina Expedition - Malaspina viral metaG DeepMed_906 | ecosystem: Environmental > Aquatic > Marine > Oceanic | place: Mediterranean Sea...
GGGTCAGTCCGCTGCGTAGGCGCGGCAGAAAACCTCGACCGCGCCAGCGATCCGTTCGCGGTTGCGCGCGTCATCGACCGGTGCGCCGAAGCGCCGTTCGAGATCGCCCATGCCCTTGCACATGCTGGCGAATTGCTCGGCTGCCAGTTCGGGGTCGTCGACCGTCAGTTCGCCGGCTTCGCCCATCGCCGCGATCAGTTCGGCAAAGGCCCGTTTCATTCGGTGCGGCCCGGCGGCGAGGAAGGCCGCGCCGATCGCCGGGTCATGCTCGGTCTCGGCGGCAACGCGCCGTTCGAAGCGGATGAATTCAGGGCGTGAAAGAAACGCCACCATCGCCTCGCCGATCGTCGTCAGGCGGGCGCGCAATGCCCCGCTGGGCAGTTCGGGGACGGCCAGGGCCGTGCTGATCTGTTCGCATTCGCGCTCGACCGCGGCAGCGAACAGGCCGCGCTTGTCGCCGAAGCGGTTGTAGACCGTAACCTTGGACACGCCCGCGTCAGCGGCGATCTGCTCGATCGAACTGGCGGCGAAACCATGCTCGAGGAAGCTGGCGCCCGCAGCGCCGAGGATGGCGTCCCGCTTGGCCTCGTCAGTGGGCCGGCCAAGCCGCTTGGCATCGTTTCTTGACAATCTGAACGCCTCCGTTCACTTGAACGCTGTCGTTCAGTAATGAACGAGTGCTGGAGGGAAGGCAAGCAAGCGTGCTCTGGATTGCGATAAGGATGCTGACCGGCGACGCCCAGAAGTTCTACGGGCTGGTATTCGGCATTGCCTTTTCCACCCTGCTGATCACCCAGCAGCTGACCATCTTCGTCAATCTGATCGAACGCGGCGCGAGCGGGGTCTACAACGTCTCCAGCGCCGATGTCTGGGTGATGGACCCGGTCAGCCGCACCACCGATGTCGCCTATGCAATGCCCTCCACCGCGCTCGACAAGGTGCGCAGCGTCCCGGGGGTCGAATGGGCGGTCCCGCACATCCGGGCGCAGGCCAGCGTGCGGACGCGCGACGGCGATCTCGAAGGCGTGGCGGTGATCGGGGTCGACGATGCGACGCTGATCGGCCTGCCCAAGCGCATGATCGAGGGGTCGACCGAAGTCCTGTCGCAGCCCGACAGCGTGATCATCGATGACGTCGGCACCACCCGCATGTTCCCGGGCCAGTCGCCCATCGGCGAACGGCTTGAACTGAACGACCAGCGCGCCGTGATCCGCGGCATCGCCGATGCGGTGCCCAGCTTCACCAGCACGGTGGTGCTGTATACCAAGTACAGCCAGGCGCTGAACTTCGTGCCCGGCACGCGCAACCGCCTGTCCTTCGTGCTGGTCGGCGCGCAGCAGCCGCAGCAGGCCGCGGCGCTGGCCGAACGAATCGAGCGGGAAACCGGCCTCAGGGCCCGGACTCGCGACGAATTCGCGCAGGACGGGATCGATTTCATCATCGAGAACACCGGTATCCCGCTCAATTTCGGGATCACGGTGGCCCTAGGCTTCGTGGTCGGGGTGGCGATCGTCGGGCTGACCTTCAGCCTGTTCATCCGCGACAATATCAAGCAATTCGGCGCGCTTAAGGCGATCGGGGTGACCAATGGCAAGATCCGCCGGATGGTTGCCGCCCAGGCGGGGCTGGTGGGCCTGGCTGGCTATGGCCTTGGCATATTGGGCACCGTGCTGTTCATCTGGGGCTTTTCGAGCAACCCGACCTTCAAGGGGTTCTACATCCCCTGGCAGATCCCGCTGATCAGTCTTGCGGCGGTGACGCTGATCCTCGCGCTGACCGGCTGGCTGGCGCTGCGCAACGTGCTCAAGACCGAACCCGCATCGGTGTTCCGCTGATGGGGGAGGCGATGGACACCGCCGCCATCGGCGGCTGCACCCCGCAGGCGGCAATCTGCACGCGCGGCGTGACGCGCGATTTCGTGGCCGGCCAGCAGACCATCACCGTGCTGCATGGCATCGATCTCGACATACGCGCGGGCGAGCTGACTTTCCTCGTCGGCGAAAGCGGCTCGGGCAAGACCACGCTCATCTCGATCATGTGCGGCATCCTGTGGCCGACGCTGGGCGAGGTGAAGGTCTTCGGCACTGATATCTACGATCTCGCCGATACCGAGCTGGTCGAATTCCGGCTGCAGAACATCGGCTTCATCTTCCAGCAGTACAATCTGATCCCCTCGATCGACGCTGCCAGCAATGCCGCGGTGCCGCTGATCGCGCAGGGAATGGATCGCCATGACGCGCGCGAGCGTGCGGTGGCGATGTTGGAAAAGCTCAATATCGGCGATCAGGCAGCCAAGCTGCCCAACCAGCTATCGGGCGGCCAGCAGCAGCGCGTGGCGATTGCGCGCGCGCTGGTCCACGAACCGCGGCTGGTGGTGTGCGACGAACCCACCGCCGCGCTCGACGCCTCTTCGGGCCGCCGGGTGATGGACCTCCTGCGCGAAGTCGCGGTGGCCGAAGACCGCGCCTGCATCATCGTCACGCACGACAACCGCATTTTCGATCTCGCGGACCGCATCCTCGTGCTCGAGGACGGGCGGATCACGCATGACGGCAAGGACATGCCCGAAGGACACTGACATGGCACTCGACCTGAAGAACCTCAGCTTTTCGCGCCAGATCCTGCCCATTGCGGCGCTGCTGGGCCTGATCGCCGCGGCGATCTTCATCCTGGCGGGCATGCCTGATCGGGACTTGTCCGAACCCGGCCGCGAACCACCCCGGGCGCCCGAAGCGCTGGCCGATTCCGCTCGCGTAGCAGGTTCGGGCGTGGTCGAACCGTCGAGCGAGACGATCCAGCTCGGATCGGCGCTGTCGGGGCTGATCACGGGCCTGTATGTCCAGCCCGGCGACCGGGTGACCGAGGGCGAGGTGCTGTTCACGGTCGATGCCCGCGCGGCGCGCGCGCAATTGCGCGAGGCCGAGGCCGCGATCGCCGAAGCACGCGCTCAGATTGCCGAGGCGCGCAGCACGCAGGCGACCGCGGCGAGCCAGCTCGAACTCTATCGCAATGTCGAGGATCCGGCCGCCGTCAGCCGCGCCGAAGTGATCCGCGCCGAAGGCGAGGCCGCTGCTGCAGATGAACGGCTGCGGCTCGCGCAGGCGCGGCTGCAGGCAGCGCAGGCGCACGCGGGTTCGGCGCAGACGCAGATTGCCCAGCTTACCGTGCGGGCGCCGATCGCGGGCCAGATCCTCGCGGTGAACATCCGCAAGGGCGAATATGTCAGCACCATGGGCGCCAGCGCGCAGCCCTTCATCGAAATGGGGCAGACCGACCCGCTGCACGTGCGGATCGATATCGACGAGGAACAGGCCCCCCGGCTGGCGCTGGGCGAACCTGCCACTGTCAGCCCGCGCGGGGCGGCGGACCGGCAGGTCCGCGCGTCCTTCGTCCGGGCCGAACCGCTGGTGGTTCCCAAGCGTTCGCTCACCAACAGCGCGGCCGAACGGGTCGATGTGCGCGTGCTCCAGGTGATTTACGAACTGCCGGAAACCGATGGGCTGTTCCGTGTCGGCCAGCAGGTCGATGCCTATATCGCGGCCGAGGGCGCCGCGAAATGAGGGCCGGCGGGGTTCTTGTCGCTGCCAGTGCGCTGGCGCTGACCGCCTGCGCGGCCGGGCCGCCGCCCGAAGTGGCCACGCCCGTTCCGGTTCTGCCGGACGCGTTCCTGTTTGCGCCCGATCCTTCAGCCAGCGCATCGCTGGCGGCGCTGATGCCGGTCGCGGATCCGGCGTTCGATACGCTGGCGGCGCAGGCGCTGGCCTCCTCGCCGACGTTGGGCGAAGCGGCCGCACGCGTCGAGGAAGCGCGCGCCGGGGCGGATCGCGCGGGCGCCGAGCGGCTGCCGGAGATCGGCGCGAACGGCTCGGTCACCGGGCAGCGCAGCAATCCCGGTTCTTTCGGCGGGGGGCCGCCGCCGGGAATTTCCTTCGACACCGAGCGGGTGTCCTACGCTGCCAATGTCACTGCCCGCTGGGATCTCGACCTGTTCGGCCGGCTGCGCGCGCAGGAGCGCGGCGCGCTGGCACGCTTCGATGCCGCCAATGCCCGCGCCCGCGCGGTGCGGATCGCGCTGTTGGCGGAAATCGCGGCAAGCGTGATCGACTGGCGCACGCTTGCAGCGCGTGAACGCGAAATTCGCAGCGATCTGGCATCGGCCGAAGAGCTCGCCCGGCTGGCCGGCGTGCGCGAGCGCTCCGGGATCGCGCCCGGTTTCGACCGGGTGCGCGCCGAAGGTTCAGCGGCGGGCTCGCGCAGCCGACTGGTCGCGCTGGAAAGCGAGCGCGCGCGCCTGCTCGGCCGGCTGGTCACGCTGACCGCGCAGGGCGGGGCGCAGGTCCGTGCTGCATTGGCGCAGGAAAATCCCGCGGCGCTCGATCCGCCCCCGCCGGCGACCTTGCCGTCGGTGCTGCTTGCCAACCGGCCCGACGTGATTGCCGCGGCAGCCGATCTGGCCGCGGCCGATGCCGCTTTGGCAGCTGCGGCGCGGCGGCGGTTCCCCGTGTTCGACCTGTCAGGCGCGATCGGCCTGCTCGCCTTCGGCATCGGCGACGTGTTCGACAATGAATCGCTCGTGGGCAGTCTTGCCGGATCGATTGCCGGGCCGCTGCTCGATTTCGGGCGGATCGCGGCGGAGATCGACGGTGCGGCAGCAGGCAAGCGCGCGGCCTTCGAAGCCTATCGCGGTGCGGTCTACACCGCGCTGGGCGATGCGGAGGCGGCCTATGGCGTGGTCGCGACTGCGGATGCCGAGGCTGCCGCAGCTGCGCGCGAGGCCGCCGCATTGCAGCGCGCCGCGCGGCTGGCCAATGCGCGTTTCGAGGCCGGGCTCGCCGATTTCCTCACCGTGCTCGATGCGCGGCGCGCTGCCGATGCCAGCGGTGAACGCGCCGCCGCGGCGCAGGGCCGCGCGCGGCGCGCCCGGGTGCTGCTGTGGCAGGCGCTGGGCGGCGGCACACTGCGCTAGCCTGCCTGCCACGATGCGAGGCTAGATCGTCGCGCCGCCATCGACCACGATGGTCTGCCCGGTGGTCCATTTCGCGGCGGGCGACGCCAGATAGACCGCCGCCCCGGCGATATCCTCGGGCTCGCCGATGCGCCGCATGGCCAGCGCCTTCTCGGTTGCCGCCAGCGCATCGGGATTGTCCCACAATGCCTTGGCGAAATCGGTCTTCACCAGCCCCGGGGCGATCCCGTTGATGCGGATCCCGTGCTTGCCGTTCTCCGCGGCGTAATTGCGCACCAGCTGGAAATCCGCGGCCTTCGAGATGCAATAGGCACCGATGGTCGTCGACGCGCGCAGCCCGCCGATCGAGCTGATGATGACGATCGCCCCGTCGCCCTTGTCGCGCATGGCGGGCAGCGCCAGCTGGATCAGCCAGTGGTTCGAGATGACGTTGTTGTCGAGGATCTTGCGGAACTGTTCGTCGGCAATCCCGTCCATCGAGCCGTAATAGGGATTGCTGGCGGCATTGCAGACGAGGATGTCGACCGGGCCGAGCCGGGCGACGGTCTGCGCGAACAGGTCTTCGAGCTGCGCCTTTTCCGAAATGCTCGCCGCGATCGCCACGGCGCTGCCATCGCCATGCGCGGCATTGATTTCGGCGGCGACCGCCTCGCAGGCATCCTGCTTGCGGCTCGAGATCACCACGCGGGCGCCCTGCGCGGCCAGCCCTTCGGCGATGGCGCGGCCGATCCCGCGGCTCGATCCGGTGACGATCGCGACTTTTCCTGACAGGTCGAATGGCGACATGATTGGTTCCCCTTGCATAAGTTGAGGGGGCCCGAAGCTGTCGCTGCAGGCCCCCCGGTAGGTGCGGTCCGTTTGCTCAGAAGCGCGTACGGATACCGAGGCGGTAGTTGCGTCCGATGGCATTGCCGATGAACGGGTTGTAGCCAAGCGGAAGCTGCGCTTCGGCCGGTTCGGCATCGGTGAAGTTTTCTACCGCGGCCTGAAGCTGGACGTCGGCTCCCGCGATCGCGAGATCGTAGGCCACCGAGAAGTCGTGCTGCGTGTAGGAACCGCTTTCGACCCCGAAATTGGTGCCCACGCCGCCGCCCGTGCTGAAGCACGGATCGCGATCGACGCAGCGATCGTCGGTCACCCCGTCGATGTGCTGGACCGAATAGCGTGCGTTGAAATCGCCGAACCCGAGATTGACGAACGCATTGGCGCGCCATTCCGGAACCGTGTTCGGATCGCGGAAATAATTGCCGAAGCCCACCGCGTCATAGGCGGGCTGCACGTTCACGCCCTGGACGATGAAATCGTCGAAGCTGTAATCGAGGTTCCACACCGCATTGGTGCCGAAGCTCAGATCCGCCCGGTCGCCCAGCGGGAAGCTGGCGTTGAGCGCGAAGTCGAGACCGGCGATCTTGACGTCGGGCCCATTGACGAAATCGGTCCGCACGCGGCTGATGTCGATCCCCAGCGTCGTGCCCTGGATACACTGGTTGTTCGAGAAGGTGATCAGATTGGCCAGCGGGCTCGAACAGTCGACCGGGGCCTGCCCGGTGGTCTGGAAATTGCCCACGAAGCTCGCGATCGCATTCCCCGGCGTGGTGGTGATGCGGTCTTCGAGGTCGATCGACCAGTAGTCGACCGAGAAGGTCACGTCGCCGCCGCCGACCGGTGCGGAAATGATCGCCCCGATATTGTAGGTGAAGGCGGTTTCGGGATCGAGATCGGTCGGGTTGCCGTAGATGTCCTTCGACTTGTAATTGCCGCCTGCCGCGGTGAAGCCTTCGAGCGCAGTCACGAAATTGGGCGATACGTTCGATGCCAGCGGGCCGCGGAAGGTGGTCCCTACCGATCCGCGCAGGGTCAGCCAGTCGGTCACTTCGAAGCGCGCCGAGCCCTTGGGATTGATCGTCGAACCGATCGGGCTGCCGTAATCCTCGAAGCGGACGGCCGCCGACAGTTCGAGCCGGTCGGTGATCGGCGCGTTCACTTCGGCGAAGAACGCGTAGACGTCCTGCTGCAGCTTCACCGGGCGCGAACCGCCGAGGAAGATGAACGGGCCCACCCCTTCGGTGGTCGTGCCCACGCAGCTCTGGTCGCCTTCGATGAAACACGGGTTCACATCGACGTTCGATTCATCGTTATAGGGATCGCTGGTATAGCGATTGTCGCGGAACTGGGCGCCCACGGCGAAGGCCAGCGGCCCCCCGGCAAAGGTGAGCCCGGTTTCGCCCGCCAGGACGAAATCGAAGACGAATTGCGATTCCTCTTCGCGCGTGCCGTTGGGGACCTGCAGCCACGCCACCAGTTCCTCGCTGTTGTCATTGCCCGGCACGTAGAACGGGTTGGCGATGTTGAACGAACCATTGCCCGGACCGGCGTTGGCGAAGGGGTTGAACCACTGGCAGCCATTTGCGCCCGGGGTGGTGCCATCGCAGTCGGGACCGCCGAAACCGTTCAGCGCCGCCTGCAGGCGCGACCCGATGATCCCGGGGGTGTAGAAGTCACGCTTCGATTCCCAGAAGGTGCCGTCGACATTGAGCCGCAGCGTATCGCTCAGCGCGAACTCCAGCCCGCCGCTGAAACGGTAGGCATCGTTGATTGCGCTGCCGGTGCCGGCGCCGCGGTCGGGATCGCGCGGATTGCCGAGGAAGCCGAACGGCCGGTACAGCACGTTGGTGATGGCCACGATCGGATCGGTTGCCGAGCTCTGCGGCAGGCCGACCTGGTCGAGGAAAGCGGCCACGCCGGGGTTGTTCGGCGAGGTGCTGAACGCGCTGACGAAGCCCGACCCGCGCGGCCCCTGCGTCGGCGGGAATGCCGGCGAATAGTTGAGCGAGGTCAGTTCGCTGCGCGAATAGAGCGCGTCGGCGCGGAAGCGCAGCGTATCGCTCAGGTCGACGGTGAGTTCGGCGAAGGCCTGGTAGCGGTCCTCGTCCTCGGTGATGTTGTCGAAGGGGACATAGGTGAAATAGCAGCGGCCAATATCGATCGTTCCGCCCAGTTCGGTACAGCCCGCGTCGGGCCGGATCTGCGTGTTGACCGTGCCGGTCCCCGTATCGAGATAGGAGACTGCGAACAGCCCCGGGGTCGCCAGCGCGGAATAGGCCGAGGGATTGGTTTCGTAACCGACGTTGACGAAGTCGCGCTGCGGCGTGCCGAGTTCGCTGCGGTGCTGCCACCCGGCGCCGAAGACGAAATTGCCCGTGTCGCCCAACTCGACACCGGCCAGTGCGCTCAGGCTGTAATTGTCGTCGGAACCGTCGATGAAATTGTAGTCACCCTGCACTTCGAGACCGGTGAAGGTCGAGCGGGTGATGAAGTTGGCGACGCCTGCGATCGCATCCGAACCGTAGGTCGAACCGGCCCCGTCCTTGAGCAGTTCGATCCGTTCGAGCGCGAACAGCGGCATCAGCTGGGTGTCGACGAAACCCGCGCCAGGGCTGAGGATGGTGCGCTTGCCGTTGAGCAGCACCAGCGTGCGCTGCGGCCCGAGCCCGCGCAGGTTGAGCGAGCCGACGCCCTGGAAACCCTGTGCGTCGGTGGAAAACTGGTTTGTATCGCCCAACGATGCGCCGACCGAGGGCAGTTCCTTGATGAATTCGAGCGGGCTGTCGACGCCCTGTTCGGCGAGGTCGTCGGCGGTGAAGACATCCACCGGCAGCGCCGCGTCTTCGGGCGTCCCGCGAATATAGGATCCGGTAACGACGATGCGGTTTTCATTTTGCGTCGCGGCTCCGGCGGTCTCGACCTCTGCCTGGGCCAGGGCCGGGGTTGCCGAAAGCGCAGCAGTGGCGAGCGCGCCCAGCGCGCAACTGTGGCGTAAAGTGAATCTGGTCATGTCCCTCTCCATTTGGAGGTACGTCTTTTTTATCGCGTACCTTCCACTCGAAAGAGAATGCGCAGTTTCGCTTTATGTCAAGTCGGCAACAAGTTCCTTTTGTAATCGGTCGCCCTGGGCTCATACCGATAATTCTAAATTACTCTTTAAGTTACGCGGGCATAGCGGCGCGATTGCTACGGCCCGAAATTTTTCCACCGACCGTGCTCGACGCACAAAAAAGGGGCCCGGCATCGCGTGATGCCGGGCCCCCGTTCATGATCGGTGACGCGCTCAGAAGCCTGCGCGTACCGTGATGCCGTAGGTGCGCGGTTCGGCGAGGAAGGCCGAATAGGTCTGCTGCTCGGCAACGAACGGCGTGTTGAAGGCCACCTGGCTGTAGTCGATGTCGAACAGATTGTTCGCCCACAGCTCGACGCCCCAGCGACGGTCGGGACCGGTGATGCCGACGCGGCCGTTGACCAGCGTGAACCCGTCCTGTTCCTTGCCGTACAGCAGGTCCGAACCGGTGTTGAAGTCATCGGTGGTGCGGGCGTTCAGGAAGAACAGGCCCGACAGACCCGAATTGCCGATCGGCGGGGTCCAGCTGAGCGAGGCGGTGGCGGTCACTTCGGGGGCGTTCGACAGATTGTCGCCCGGAAGCAGCCGCAGCGCGGGATCGAGCGGCGATCCGTTGTCCTGGCCCACGAGATTGTCCTCGTAGCTGGTATCGGCATAGGTGAGACCCATCGTCATGGTGAGGTCGCGGATCGGGCTGACCGATGCCTCGAACTCGACACCCTGCGCGATCACGCCCGGAGCGACGTTTTCGGCAGCGCAGCTTCCGGTGGTTCCGTCGCCATCGCGATCGGCCCCGCCGAGATCGGTGTCACAGCCATTGATGTTCTGGACCAGGAAGACCGTGCCGTTGAAGGTGTTCAGCTGGAAGTTGGAGAACTCCTGGCGGAACGCGGCAACGCTGAAGCCCCAGTCGCGGGCCGAATATTTCACGCCCACTTCGAAGGCATCGACCGTTTCGGCGTCGAACTGCAGCGCGCTGGGGTCCAGAGTGGCAGCGTCGAATTCGACCGGCAGAGCGAGCGCCGAGCGATCGAGGTTGAAGCCGCCGGCCTTGTAGCCCTTCGAGTAGGAGCCGTAGACCATCCAGTCGGGATCGGGCTTCCAGCTGAGGATCGCGGTACCGGTGAACTCGTCTTCCTTGCGCTGGTCCGACAGCGTCACGCCGTCGAGTTCGGCAGTCGAGTTGCCCTGGCACGACAGGCCGATGAGGCCGGCTGCCAGACCGCCCAGAGGGGCAAGGTCGGGCACACCGTCGCCATTTGTATCGACCGTGGGTACGAGCAAGCCGTCCAGCAGCGCGCGGCTCTGCGGGCAGAACACGTTGTCATTGCTGAAGGATGCGTCGAAATCCTTGGTTTCGTTGGTGTAACGAAGGCCAAGCGTCAGATCGACCGTGTCGGTGACGTGGACGATGTTGTGCGTGAAGACCGCGAAGTTCTCGCTCGTCTGGTTGTACCGGTCGCCATTGCTGCCGATATCGCGCACCTGCGCCAGATTGTTGATACCGGCAATGATCAGCGGCGTTGCCGGTCCGAATGCCGGAGTGCCGGTAAGCGTCCCGTCCAGCGCCGCCACATTGGCACCCAAGCAGTTGTCGGCCGACGGGTTGGCCAGCGCCGAGTTGATCGCCAGCGCGATACGGCAGTTGGCGAAAGTGCCGTAATCGTTGCCGAACCGCAGGTTGTCGCGCGTTTCCAGCTTTTCATTGGCGTAATAGGCGCCGATCAGCCAGTCGAGCGTGTCGTTGAACGCCGTGCCGTTGAGGCGGAATTCCTGCGTGAAGGTCTTGAATTCACGCGCGCCGGCATCGGGGCCGGGGGCACGGTACAGCAGGTCGACCTGCGTGTAGTCGGTGTCCGAACCCTGGAAGTTCGAATATTCGCGATAGCCGGTGATCGAGGTCAGCGTCACATCGCCGAAGTTCCAGTTCACTTCGCCCGAAATGCCCCAGTCTTCGGTCTCGCCCTGGTAGGAGCGGCCGGGAGACACGTAGATATCGCGGTTGAAGGTCGACTGCGTCAGCCCGCGCGGATCCTGCCCGAGCCCGAGCAGGATCGGGATGATCGGATTGGCGGTGCTGGTGAGGGCGGGGCCGCCTTCGGGGCGGTTGTACCGGTCGAGCCCGGGCGAAACGCGTGCGAGCGGCGCAAATTCGGGCTGGACGAAGGTTGCGGCGCAGCACGCCTCGTCCTTGTTCGAATAATCGCCAACGAGGCGGATGCTGAGATCGCTGGTCGGTTCGAACAGCAGCTGGCCGCGCACGAGATAGCGGTCGCGGTCGTTGATCCGCACATCGTTGACGACATCGTTGTAGAAGCCGTCGCGCTCGAAATAGACGCCGTCGATCCGCGCGGCGACCGTATCGCCCAGCGGCGCGTTGATGCCGGCTTCGACCTTGATCGCGTCGTAATTGCCATAGGTGAAGGCGCCGTAGCCCGAGAATTCGAACTCGGGCGGGGCGGTGTAGATGTTGATGAGGCCGGCCGAGGAGTTGCGGCCGCCCAGCGTGCCCTGCGGGCCGCGGAGGATCTCGACCCGGTCGAGCGGTCCGAGTTCGGACAGCGCATTGCCCGAGCGCGAGCGATAGACGCCGTCGACGAAGACCGCGACCGAGCTTTCGAGGCCGGGGTTGTCGCCGACCGTACCAATGCCACGAATACGGGCTGAACCATTGGCTTCGTTACCGGTCGAGGAGACCAGCAGCGAAGGCGCGACCTGATTGAGGTCGCGAATGTCGGCCACGCCCGATTTCTCGAGCATTTCGCCCGACACTGCCGAGACCGCGACCGGAACGTCGGACAGCGCCTGTTCGCGGCCCTGCGCGCGAACGATGATGACATTGCCGCCATCGACTTCGGCATTGTCGATTAGGTCGGTATCATCGACACTTGTGGCCGCATCCTGCGCCTGGGCCATGGCCGGGGTAAGCGCCAGCGCACAGGCGAGGGCACCGAAGGCGCATTGGTGGCGTAAACCGAATTTACTCATTTTTTCTCCTCTCACCGGGCCCGGCACACACCGGGCCCATTTGTTGTTTTTTTGCAGTTCAAACCGGCATGGCGGGCGCTGTCAAGGCGCAGCGGACGAACGACTTCACCGTTCGACCGATTTCCATACCGGCGTTTCAATTATGTCGCAGATTCGATGAAGGTCAGGCGAACTTTCCGCTGTCTTCGGCTCGCGCGCGCAGATAGTTGCTCACCGGCAGTCCGTGCTGCTCCAGCCCGGCGACCACCGTATCCAGCCCGATCGTCTGCGCCCAGAACATCGGTCCGCCGGTGTAGAGCGGCCAGCCATAACCGTTGATCCACACCACGTCGATGTCGCTGGCGCGCTGCGCCATGCCTTCATCGAGGATTTCGGCGCCCTCGTTGACCATCGGATAAAGCAGCCGTTCGCGGATCTCGTCTTTCGAAATCGCGCGCTGCGGCTTGCCTTCCTGTGCCGCGAAATCGGCGATGATTTGCTTGACCTCGTCCGACGGCGTGCGGTTGCGCGCCTCGTCGTAGTCGTAGAACCCCTTGCCCGCCTTCTGCCCGAACCGTCCCGCCGCGCACAGCGCTTCGCGGATGGTGGTCACCTTGCTCGGATCGCGGTGCCAGCCGATGTCGATACCGGCGAGGTCGGCCATCTGGAACGGGCCCATCGGAAAGCCGAAGTCGAGCAGGACGTCATCGACTTCCCAGTAATTGGCGCCTTCCATCAGCAGTTCGTTCGCCTGTTCCTGCCGCTTCGACAGCATGCGGTTGCCGATGAAGCCGGGACACACGCCCGACACCGCCGCGACCTTGCCGATCTTCTTCGACAGCTTCATCACCGTGGCCAGCACATCGTGCCGTGTTTCCTTGCCGCGGACGACTTCGAGCAGCTTCATGATATTGGCCGGTGAGAAGAAGTGGAGCCCCACCACATAGCCCGGCCGCTGTGTTGCCGTGGCGATCTCGTCGACATCGAGATAGCTGGTGTTCGAGGCCAGGATCGCACCCTGCTTGACCACCTCGTCGAGCTTCGAGAACACCTCTTTCTTGACCTTCATATCCTCGAAGACGGCCTCGATCACCAGGTCGCAATCGGCGAGGTCTTCATAGGCCAGCGTCGGGGTCAGCAGGCCCATCGCTTGCTCGACCTGCTCGGGCGACATGCGGCCTTTCTTCGCGGTCGCTTCGTAATTCTTGCGGATGATCCCGGTGCCGCGATCGAGCGCGTCCTGCGCCATCTCGAGGATCGTCACGGGGATGCCGGCCGACAGGAAGTTCATCGCGATGCCGCCGCCCATCGTGCCGGCGCCGATCACGCCGACCTTCTTGATCGGGATGAGCTGCGTGTCCTTGGGCACGTCGTCGATCTTGTTCGCAGCGCGTTCGGCGAAGAAATAATGGCGCATGGCCGCGCTCTGCGTGCCGGTCATGAGCTCGGTGAACAGCTCGCGTTCCTTCTTCACCCCGTCGGCATAGGACATCTGCCCGGCGGCCTTGACCGCCTCGATCGCGGCATTGGGTGCGTCGAAGCCGCGGATCTTGCGCGCCTGCGAGGCGCGGAAACGGTCGAACAGGTCGGGATCGCGCAAGCCGTCCTCATTGGCCTTGCCTTCCGACGAACGCGGCACCGGCTGGCCGATCTTCGACCTGGCGAAAGCGATCGCATCGGCTTCGAGACTGTCTTCGCCTACGAGCGCATCGAGCAGGCCGATCGCCTCGGCCTTCTTGGCAGGGATCGGATTGCCGCCCACGACCAGCGGCAGCGCGGCTTCGGCGCCGATCAGGCGCGGGAGGCGCTGCGTCCCCGCAGCCCCGGGGATCAGCCCGAGCTTCACTTCTGGCAGCCCCATCTTGGCGCTGGGCACCGCGACGCGGTAGTGGCAGGCCAGCGCGACTTCGCACCCACCGCCCAGCGCGGTACCGTGGATCGCGGCCACGACCGGCTTGTCGCTCGCTTCCATCGCGTCGAGCGTTTCGGGCAGGTTGGGCCCGACCGGCGGCTTGCCGAATTCGGTGATGTCCGCCCCGGCGAAGAAGGTCTGCCCGTCGCAGCGGATGACCACCGCCTCGACGCCATCGTCCGCCAGCGCTTCCTCGATCGCGTCCTTCAGCCCGGCGCGGACAGCCTGGCCCAGCGCGTTGACCGGCGGATTGTCGGAAATGACCACCAGGACATTGTCATGGCGTTCGGTGCGAATGGGGGACGTCATCGGTTTCTCCTCAGGCGTGGGATTGGGTGAGGGCGGAATATATCAGCGTTTTGAGCTGCCGCCGGATGGGATAGGTCGACGAAGGATAGACCTGCGTCATGAAAACCATGGTGATCCGTTCGACCGGATCGACGAAGAAGGCGGTCGAATAGGCGCCGCCCCAGTAGAATTCGCCCAGGCTCGACGGCATCAGCGTCTTCGCCGGGTCGATCACCATCGCAAAGCCCAGGCCGAACCCGGTGCCGGCATTGTTGGCTTCGGAAAACAGACTGCTCGACATCTCGGTAAGGTCGGCCCCGCCGGGCAGGTGGTTGGTGCGCATCAGCCGCACGGTCTTCGGGCTGAGTATCCGCGTGCCGTCGAGCTCGCCGCCGTTGAGCAGCATCGTGGCGAAGCGGTGGTAATCGGCAATGCTGCCGACCAGTCCGCCGCCGCCACTGTCGAAGGTGCCGGGTCGGTTGAGTTTGCTGGTGGCCCCGGCGTCGATCATTTTAGGGGGCTTGCCGGGCCGATAGGCATAGGCATCGACCAGCCGGTCCGCCTGGCCTTCGGCGACCCCGAAGCGCGTATCCTTCATCCCCAGCGGGCCGAAGATATGCTGCTCGAAATAGTCGCCCAGGCGCATGCCGCTGATCCGCTCGACCGCAATCCCCAGCACATCGGTCGACACCGAATAATTCCATCCTTGGCCGGGCGCGAATTCGAGCGGCAGCTGCGCCAGCTTCTCGATGTAGGCGTCGCTGTCGAGGTGATTGCGCGCGAAGTCGAAATTGTTCTCGCGATAGACCGCGTCGATATTGGTGCGGTTCTGCAGGCCGTAGGTGAGGCCCGACATATGCGTCAGCAAATCGACGAAGCGCATCGGCGGGGCAGGGGTGCCCGGCGCGAAGGGGATCGAACCGCCGCCGCCCGCATAAAGTGAGAGGTCGGCGAATTCGGGAAACACGCGCGTGACCGGTTCCTCAAGCGCGACCTTGCACTGTTCGACCAGCTGCATGAAGGCCACCGAAGCGACCGGCTTGGTCATGCTGGCGATGCGGAACAGCGCGTCGTCGCGCAGTTCGCGCCCGTCGTCGCCCATTTTGCCGAGACTGGTGTAATGGACCGGCCGGCCATCGCGCGCGACCACCAGCTGCGCATTGGGCAGACGCCCGTTCGCAATATAGGCGTCGCTGAGGAAGGGCGCGATTCGAGCCAGCCTGTCAGCGTCGAATCCCAGCTCTCCGGCATCTGCCAGATCGAACATCCTGATCTCCTCTCCGCACATACCTATGCTTCGGTTTTGCCTGAATAGCGATTTCATCTGTTCTTGCCACCCTCATACCTTTGCTTCGAAGGCGACTTGCGCGACGCGGCCCCGCGGGGTTAGACCGATTGTTTGAGAGAGTTGGAGACTCGCCCACAGAGGCGGGAAGGGGAGAGCCATGAATAATCTCGCGCACGAAATCGGATTCGTGCCACCGGCCGGCTGGCCGGCCATGTCGCGGGCCGAATGCCGCGACCGCCTCACCGCACCGGGCGAACGCTTCGAAATGGAGACGATCGACATTCGCGGCGTGCCCACCCGCGTGTGGAAGCACGCGCCCACCAACATGCGCCAGGTGGCGATGGCCGCACGCACCCACGGGGACCGGCTGTTCGCCATCTACGAGGACGAGCGCGTCACTTATGAAGCGTGGTTCCGCGCAGTCGCGCGAATGGCTGCCGAACTTCGCGAGCGCGGCGTGGCGAAAGGCGACCGCGTGGCGCTGGCGATGCGCAATCTGCCCGAATGGCCGGTCGCGTTTTTCGCCGCGACCACGATCGGCGCGATCTGCGTGCCGCTCAATGCCTGGTGGACGGGCCCCGAGCTCGCTTTCGGCCTCGCTAATTCGGGCGCCAAGCTGCTGGTGTGCGACGCCGAACGCTGGGAGCGTATCGCCCCGCACCGCGGCGAGCTGCCCGATCTTGAACATGCTCTCGTATCGCGCAGCGATGCGCCACTGGAAGGGGCGGAGCAGCTTGAAGACCTCCTCGGAACGCCCAAGGATTATGCAGCGCTTCCTTCCGCCGAGCTGCCCCAGGTGGACATCGATCCCGAAGACGAAGCGACGATCTTCTACACCAGCGGCACCACCGGCCAGCCCAAGGGCGCGCTCGGTACGCATCGCAATCTGTGCACCAACATCATGTCGAGCGCATACAATGGGGCGATCGCCTTCCTGCGCCGCGGCGAGGAACCGCCGGCGCCGGTGCAGAAGGTCGGCCTGACCGTCATTCCGCTGTTTCACGTCACCGCCTGTTCGGCGGGCCTGATGGGCTATGTCGTGGCCGGGCACACCATGGTGTTCATGCACAAATGGGACCCGGTTAAGGCGTTCCAGTTGATCGAGCGGGAGAAGGTCAATCTGACCGGCGGCGTTCCGACAATCGCCTGGCAATTGCTCGAGCATCCCGAACGCGCGAATTACGACCTCTCCAGCCTCGAGGCGGTGGCTTATGGCGGCGCCCCGGCGGCCCCCGAACTGGTCCGCAAGATCCACGAGGAATTCGGCGCGCTGCCGGCCAATGGCTGGGGCATGACCGAGACCATGGCCACGGTGACCGGCCATTCGAGCGAGGATTACCTCAACCGGCCCGACAGCTGCGGCCCGCCCGTCGCGGTGGCCGATCTCAAGATCGTGGGAGATGACGGCGTTACCGAACTGCCGGTGGGCGAAGTGGGCGAGCTGTGGGCGCGCGGTCCGATGGTGGTGAAGGGCTACTGGAACCGGCCCGAGGCGACCGCCGACACATTCGTCGATGGCTGGGTCCGCACGGGCGATCTGGCGCGGCTGGACGAGGAAGGCTGGTGCTACATCGTCGACCGGGCCAAAGACATGATCATCCGCGGGGGCGAAAACATCTACTCCTCCGAAGTCGAGAACGTGCTCTACGATCACCCCGCGGTGACCGATGCCGCGCTGGTGGCGATCGCGCATCCGACACTGGGCGAAGAACCCGCGGCGGTCGTGCACCTCGCCCCCGGCATGTCCGCTACCGAGGACGAATTGCGCGAGTGGGTCGCCGCGCGTCTGGCCAAGTTCAAGGTGCCGGTGCGGATCGCCTTCGTGCAGGACACGCTGCCGCGCAATGCCAACGGCAAGATCCTCAAGAAGGATCTGGGTGCATTCTTCGCATGATCCGGCCAGCGGCGACCCGCAAGTTCGGCGAGAAGCGCGAAGCGATCGTCCATGCCGCGGCGGTGTTGATCAACGAGGTCGGGGTCCAGGCGACCACGCTGGCCGAAGTGGCGCGCGCAATCGGGCTCAACGCCACCAGCGTCACCTATTACTTCCCGCGCAAGGAACAGCTAGTCGTTGCCGTATACGACCAGACGCTGACGTTGATGGAAGACATTGCGCGCGATGCGCTGTCGCAGGCCGATCCCGCCGCGCGGCTGCGCCATTTCATCGCTGCGCATGTCGAGCTGAGGAAGCGTATCCGCGCGGGCGAACGCGGGCTGACAGTGGCGCTGTCGGAAATCCGCACGCTCGATCCCGAAGTGCAGGATCCGCTGATGGCGCATTACCTGCGCGTGGTCGATCTGGTGCGGCGTTTCTTCGGCGAATGGCACGACAACGCCGAACGCGCGCTGTTTTCGGCGCGCGCGCATATCCTGCTCGAAGCGGTGATGTGGTGGCCGGTGTGGTCGATCCGCTATTCGGTGCTCGATTTCGCGCGCATCGAGGAACGGCTGTTCGACGTCCTGGCGCACGGCCTGCCGGCGCAGCGCGGCCGGTTCGAACCCGAACCGCTGACGGGCGGCTGGCGGACGGGGGAAGACGACGATGCGACGCAGAACGAGGCCTTCCTGCGCGCCGCGACCGTGATGATCAACGAGCGCGGCTATCGCGGCGCCTCGGTCAACCGCATCGCGGAAAGCCTGAATGTCACCAAGGGCAGTTTCTACCACCACCACGAGGCCAAGGACGATCTGGTGCTGGCCTGTTTCCAGCAGAGCTACGACCGGCTTTCCACCGTGCAGATCGCGGGCCGCGATATCGGCACCGA